>Ga0207646_10000747_pt1 | contig 42235 bp, 50 predicted proteins | sample KBSK5502metaG_FD_184343 | JGI IMG/M metagenome (GOLD analysis project Ga0207646, IMG submission 184343) | Corn, switchgrass and miscanthus rhizosphere microbial communities from Kellogg Biological Station, Michigan, USA - KBS K5-50-2 metaG... | ecosystem: Host-associated > Plants > Roots >... | reverse complement strand
GGATGGACGCGGCGTACCTGCTCGGGTGCTACCTGTGTCAACCGCTGTTGGGCGACAACCAGGTGAGCTGTCAAGGGAGCCTGACGCCGGCATGCGCCGACGAGATCGCCGCCGTCAGGCTCCAGGTGGAGACATTCCAGGGCGACCTGGTCAACCTCTTCGCACCTGACTCGCTGGCGGCCAAAGATGGGCGCTTGCAGACAGACCTCGTCGCCGCTGATGTCGCGCTGGATGCGATGGAGTCCGCGCTGTCGGCCCGCGATCAGGTCGCGCTCCAGGCGGGCCACAACGCCCTCGGCCAGGCGATCAACCGAGTCGCGTCGGACGCTGCCGACATCGGATAGACCTTCGCTTTATGTACCGACCCGCCAGACCCGAGCTCGACGTGGACGTAAGCCGTCCTATGGCTGTCGATTTAGGACGAGTGACGCCGCCCATCGAGGGTGGGGACGAAGACCAGCAGGCACCCAATTCTTCGCGACGCCGGGCGCTTGGCTTGATCGCGCTCGCCGTGGCCTTGATCGGCGCAGCGGGCTTCGCCTACTTGTCCCCCACCTGGACCGCAAAGCCGAAACCGATCCTGTTCGTCGAAGCGCCAGCACTCGCCTCCGGCCCGGTACCCATCCCACCCCTGTCGCAGACATTCGCGTCGCCGATGATGGGCTACTCGGTGAAGTATCCGGCCGGCTGGAAAGTCACTCCAGCGACCGAGGTCTGGCGTGGAGAGTGGTGGACCTGGAGGGGCTCCGACGTCGACCAGCTTGATGGCCAGTTCGTCGGATTACATGCCACATCTCAGGCGCTCGCGCCAGGGGAGTCGGCAGGAGGGTGGATGGACAAATATCTCGTCAGCGCCTCAACGCATCTCTGCGGAGATCTGGAACGAGTGGCAATCGCCGGCGAGATCGGCGTAATCGACCTCAACGGGTGCGACAGCTTCGATGTGCCCGGACGCATCTAGACCTTGCGGTTGTCGCAGGCGGACGCGGATACAGCTTCACCATAGAGGGGGCGGTCGACCACGCATTCTTCTTGGCGATGCTCGCCACAGTCACGTTTAGCGGCCCAACCCACTAACGCCGGGTTCTGGTTTCGAGGTCGCTCACCAATCGCTGGGTGACTGGGACGGCGATTCCCGCGCGAGCCGCGCGCCGAATGATCGCGCCGCCCAGCGCGTCGAGCTCGAGCGGTTTGCCCGCGGCCTGGTCGCGCTGCATCGACGACTCCATCGACTCGGAAACCGAGTCGATCAGGTGGAGCACAGCCTCCCGATCAACGGCAACGCCGTCCGCCCGCGCCACCGAGGCGATCTCCGAGACCAACGCGACGGCGTCGCCGCGGCGCCGTGTGCGGATGGCGCCCACGTTGGCGCGCTCGTCCGTCGTAAGCAGCGCGATCGGCGCCAGCAGCGCGAACTTGTCCCACAGCATGGCGAGCTCATCGTCGCGTACCCGAACGTCGAGGCCGGCTCCTCGAAGGTGTGAGGCAATCATCTCGACGCGCTCCCGGTTGTCCGCGGAAGCGGCGATCTCAATCGCCGCGAAGGGGCTGGTGTGGCGGATCAAGCCCGGTTCCGACCGCGCCGTCTCGATCCGGATGGTGGCGGCCGCGACGCTCGAACTCGGATAGACCGACCGGAGGAAATCGACGTGATCGAGGCCGTTCAGAAACGGGATGACCAGGGCCCGGCCGAGTGCGCTCGCTGGAACGCGGTCGAGCGCAGCCTCGAGCTGCGTCGCCTTGACGGTGATGAGGCAGGCGTCAACCTCCTCCGAGAGCCGCGCCGCGGTCCGCACCGAGACCTGGAAGTTGCCGAACCTCTGGCTCTCCAGGCGCAGCCCGCCCCGCTTGAGTGTGCGAGCGGTGTCGTCTCCCGCCAGGACCAGGACCGAGCTGCCCTCGCGCGCCAGCAGCGCGGCCAGCAAACCGCCCACTCCTCCCGGTCCAAGCACCGCGACGTCGAGCCGTTCTGCCACCGGCAGGCCTCTTAGCAAGGTCGCCGCAGCCGCGGCAGCAGCCGGACAAGGCCGCCCGCGACCGCGAACAGGGTGATCCCCGACACGATCAGCACCACCGGGAAGCCAAGCGACTGCGCGAAGTGGCGAAAGCCGACCTCGTTGACGACGATGAAGAGGGCGACGCCCCCGGCAATGGCAAAGCCGGCGCTGCCGCGAACCAGGGCCAGCCCGAAAGCTACGAGCGCGAGCACCGCCGCGAACATCTCGAGGTCCTCGCCGCCGCTGTTGAACGACAGCACCAGTGCCGCGATGGCCGGCGGCAGGATCGCAGCGAAGCGAAGCACCTCCCTGGCCCAGCGGCGGTCGTGGCCCCGCGTGACCGACTCGGCCAGCGCGGCCAGGACCACGCCGCCGAACACCCAGCCGAACTCCAGGTTGTTGGGCGGGAGCGTCCGCTGGTACGCGTCAAAGGCGCCCACCGTTGTTACCGCCAGCACCGCCGCCGCGAAGGCGATGAAGCCGGCTCCCCCCAGCCACAGCAGCACGGCGGCCACCACGAACCCGATCCCCGCGCCGAGCATGATCGCGCCGCTGTTGTCCGGAGACTCGCCCGCATACTGCGGCGCCTGAGTCAGGATGTGCGCATCGACGAACGCCTGCGCGAACCAGGTCGCAGCGGCGATCGCGGCCACGGTCCAGCCGGCCGCGCGGGCGCGCCGCGCGGCACCCGTGGCGCCGATCCGGCGGACCAGCTCGCCCGCAGCCAGCCCGGCTGCGACCACCAGCCCGATCACGGTCAGGCGGCCCGCCGAGCCGAGGTTCTGGTACTGCGTGCCGTAGAGGAATCCGACCCCGACGAGCAATACGACCGTGCCGATGTACGCGATCACCTCGCTGACCGAGATCCCGGGCGGCCGGTCGGCGACCGGACGCTGGGCTTCGAATGCCTCGATGCGGGAAGCGGTGGGCGCGTCGATGATGCCTGCGGCCTGCCAGGCGGCCAGCCGGTCGCTCAGCGCCAAGGCAGCCTGCAGGCGCTCTTCCTCGCTTTCCACGCGTGCATCATCCACGCCAGCGCCCCCGGTCGTAAGACGGCTGAGAGTGCGGGCGCCACCAACATAATCACGCGCATTGATCTATTCCGCCAAGCACCGGCCATCGCCAGGACAGATGGCCGTGAACCTGATCGGTCCGACCATCACGACCGTATTGCTGTGGTGGTTCATCTTCATGGAGATCCTGGCGCTTCGTCGGGACTCCATCCCGCTCCTGGTGCTGCTTGGGTTCATCGCCTCGCTCGCGATCGGGGTATTCATCCACGAGGCTGCTCACCTCGCGATCGGGCTCGCCTTCGGGCGGCCCACGCGCAAGATCAGGGTCGGTGGGGGCAGGACGCTCTTCACCTTCCGTCCTCGCGGGTTGCGGGTCCAGGTCTGCGAGAATCCGCTCGGCGGCGGAGCTGTCTACTTCTCAGGGCTCGACGACGCTTCGACCGACGTGAAGATCATCACCTCGGCGGCCGGGCCCGGTGCAAACCTGCTGGCCGCCCTGTACGCGTTCGGGACGATGCACTTCGGCGCCGACTGGCTCGGCCCGTTCGCGGTGGCCAACCTGCTCCTGGGAGTCCAGAACCTGATTCCGACCAGGGTCTCGCTGGACGGACGCGAGACGGCCAACGACGGATTGCACATCCTCCGGGAAATCCTTTGGCACGTCGCGAAAGACGCTCTACTTCGAGGGCGGCGAGATGATGCCCGACGCCAACAGGGTCCTGATCTATGCCCTCGAGGAAACTCGCGACTCCGGCGCAACCGAAGTGACCGACCGCCAGCTGCTGGTCGGCCTGGCGCGAGACCGGGACATTCGCGGCCTGCTGGCCACAGTCGATCTGCGCCCACTGATGCGGAGCTCGGGTCCGCCGACGAGCGAGGACCTCAAGGTCACGTGGGCCCCAGTCACCGACCTTGTCGAGAAGGCGACGTTCCGCGTCGCGCGAGACCTCGGCCGCGTCAAACCGAACGCGCCCTGCCTCTGCCTCGGACTGATGGAGGTTGATTGTCCGGCCGGACGGCTCTTGAAAGAGGCCGGCGTCTCCGACGCGGGGCTGCGCGCCCTGGCGACGAGCCGCCCAGACGAACCCTCAGCGTTGGAAGCGGCACCTGTCCTGCCCGACCTTCCAGTCGAGCGCTGGGGCTCGGCGGCCGATCGAGTGCTTTCACTCGCGTACAAGATCGCGGCGGCCGATCGCGGATCGCAGGTCGGCACCGAGCACATCCTGGCGGCGCTGCTGTCCGAGCGGACCACCCGGGCGGCGCTGGCGCTCGACCGGCTGGGATTCACGCTGGTGCGCGACGACCGGGCGGTGCTCAAGCGCGAGGTTCCCGCGGCGTCGCCCACCCTGTCGCCTCAAGCCACGGCGGCGCTCGTGGCAGCGCTGGGTAGGACCGGGCCCTCGTATCCGACCGGCACCGGACAGCTCTGCCTCGGCATCGCCGACCAGGGTGGCGGCCTGGGCGCGATGCTGCTGGCCAGCGGCGGCGTCAGAACTCCGGCGCTGGAGAAGGCGCTGCGACTGACGCCTCGTGAACCAGGCGACGCGGTCGGCTGTACTGCCACCTCGCGTGTGCTGTGGGAGCTCCGCGCCCGCGCACGTTTGGGCGCCGGCCGCTACCAGGACGCCCGGGCCGACTTCATGGTCCTCGAACAGAGCGCGCCCTCCGATGCCGTTCGCGCCATGGAGCGCAACAACATCGCTTGGGCCGCACTGATGTCCGGCAATCCCTCGCTCCGGGCCGAGGCGCTCGAGCACTCCCGGGCGGCGGTCGAAGTCGATCCCGAGCGGCTCGCCTACAAGGGCACTTACGCATTCGCCCTCATGGAGACCGGATCGCCGGCCGAGGCTGCGGCCATCCTCGAGCTCGTCGCGCCGGCGCACCCACGGCCGCGTGACCGCGCCCTGGACCTCTGCCTCCTCGCGATCTGCCGGGCCCGCCTGGGGGAGCCCGAAGCCGCGGCGAGTCGCCTTCAGGATGCCGCGGCCGCCGATCCGCGCTGCCAGCTGCTCGAGCGGGCCCGGACCGAGATAGCGCGAGCCGCAGCCGCGACCACGCCCGAGCCGGTCTGAGCGTAGGCTCCACGCCATGCCCACAGCCGGCGTGAACGGCCAGCGGCTCTTCTACCAGGACACCGGGGGCGGAGGCCTGGCCCTGGTCCTGAGCCACGGGTTTCTCGAGGACTCCGAGATGTTCGACGCCCAGGCTCGCTTCCTGCGCAACCGGCATCGCGTCATCACCTGGGACCAGCGCGGCCACGGCCGCACCGTGTCGACCCCGGAGCCGTTCACGTACTGGGATTCCGCCGAGGACCTGGCGGGCCTGCTCGATCACCTGCACGTCAATCGGGCGGTGATCGGCGGCATGAGCCAGGGCGGGTTCATCTCGCTACGGTTCGCGCTCGCCCACCCACAGCGGACCGCCGGCCTGGTGCTGATCGACACGCAATCCGGCCCTGAGGACCTCGAGAAGGCGCAGCAGTACGACCTCATGCATGATGTCTGGACCGGTTCTGGCGCAAGCGACCAGCTGCTCGAGATGGTCGCCGCCATCATCGTCGGCAACCGGCGGCCTGAGTCCGCGCAGTGGATCGCCAAGTGGAAGGCGCTGGACCCCGCGCGGCTGACGCCCATCTACCGCACGCTCATGGATCGCGACGACATCACCGAGCGGCTGGCGGAGATTCGCGTTCCGGCCGTGGTCATCCACGGAACCGAGGACGTCGCGATCGACATCTCGCTCGCCGAGCAGCTGTGCGACCGCCTGACCGGGTGCCGCGGTCTGGTGCGGGTCGAGGGCGCGGGGCATTCCAGCAACGTCACCCACCCCGAGCCCGTCAACCGCGCCATCGTCGACTTCCTGGACGCGATCTAGGCCGACGACTTCGACCCCTTGACAAGCGTGCGGCCGGCACTGTATTCTTCCTCTTAGTTAATTAGCCATCTGGATAAATACGATGCCAAGCGACCACCTGAGCGTCACGTTTGCAGCCCTCGCCGATCCCACCCGGCGAGCGATTCTCGCCCGTCTCTCCCAGGGCGAGGCCTCGGTCACGGAGCTGGCCAAGCCGTTCGACCTGAGCCTCCCCGGCGTTTCGAAACACCTGAAAGTGCTGCAGCGCGCGGGGCTGATCACGCAGAGCCGGAGCGCGCAGTGGCGGCCGTGCCGCCTCGAAAGCGCCCGCCTCAAGGAAGCGGCGGATTGGGTGGGCGAGTACCGGCGCTTCTGGGACGAGAGTTTCGAGCGCCTCGACGAAATCTTGCAGGAGATGATCAATAAGGAGAAAGACGATGAAGGAGACAACCATGCCCAAGACTGAGTACGTCATCGAGCCTGGAAGGCAGGAGCTGACGTCGACGACGATTCTGGACGCACCCCGTGAGCTCGTGTTCAAGGCCTACACGGACCCTGAGCTGTTCGCGAAGTGGTGGGGTCCCCGGCGCTACGAGAACAAGATCCTCAAGTACGACTCCCGCACCGGCGGCGAATGGCACATCGTCCAGCGGGGCGAGGACGGATCGGAGCACGGGTTCAGGGGCGTCAACCACGAGGTGATGGCGCCCGAGCGGATCTGCCAGACCTTCGAGCACCTGGGCGTCCCCGGGCACGTGGCCCTGCAGACTGCCACGTTCGAGCCTCTCGGCAACAAGACGCGGATCGTCGCCCACATCGTGTTCCAGTCCGTGATGGACCGGGACGGAATGGTCGCCTCGGGAATGCAGGAAGGCGCTGACGAGTCGATGGAGCGGCTCGCGGAGCTGCTCGCGAAGTAATCCCACCCCACCCTCTCCCGCGCCGGCGGGAGAGGGTGTCTTACCTTTCGTCTGGTGATCCGGCTCGAGTCCGTGCGCAGGAAGTCGGGCGGTCGCATCCACCTGACGCCCCGAATTCCGCGCACAGGTCCTGTAACCACCCTTTGCGGCCACACGCTGGGCGAAGGCACATATGCCGCCACCGACTCGGTCGCCGACTGCACCAACTGCATCCGGAGGTCGCGGGACCAGAGCCGGATCTCGTCGGCCTTCTTCGAGCAGGAGGAGGGATCGGAGCTGCTCCGGCTCTCGCTCGAGCAGGCGCGCCAGCGTCGCCCCGACCGCAAGCCGGGAACGCCCGCGGGCAAAGAGGAGCGGAGGCCCGTGCTGCGGGTCATGCCTTCTCCACCGCCCGTGCCGGAATCTGTCGGCGAGCTCGTGACCGACGGCTTCAAGTCCGCGGGCCAGGGCGTGTGGCGCAGCCCGGGCGGCGTGGTCGTGCGGATGTCCGGCCCCAAGCGTGACCGCTTCGCCGAGCTGGTTTTCGAGGGCTCCATCGTGGCGACCCGCGAGAGTGCTGGGGTGCGCCTGCGCGCGGGAGACGTCGAGGTCCGCAGCTCGGGCGACGAGATCGAGGTGCGCGTCAGGCGGCGCTGATCGGCAGGCTGAAGCACCACACCGTTCCGGCGCCGACCTCGAACCAGATCCGGCCGCCATGCATCTCGACGATCTGGCGTGCCATCGGCAGCCCGACGTTGCTGGCGAGGACGCGGATCTGGTCGCGTGCGGCGGGCGCGGCGGCACGGCCGAGCAGCTGCGCCTCGAGGTCGGAGGCGGAGGCGCGTCCGCGGTCGGTCACGCCTACCTGTACCTGGGCGCCGTTGGCGCGAGCAGTGACCAGGACCGGCGCACGCGCCGGGGAGTAGTCGAGGGCGCGGCCGAGGAGGCTGGTCACGACCTGGGACACGAGCTCGGGGTCGGCGATCACCTTGGGCAGCTGTTGGAGGTCGGCCTGGATTGCGTGCTCGGAGGTGCCCATCTGCACCGCGGCGACGGCATCTCGAATCAGATCCGCGAGGTCGACGTCGGTCAGGTGCAGCTCACCGCGGCCGGCCTCGCTGTGATCGAGCTCGAGCATCTCTTTCAGCGTTCGGTCCAGCCGCACGGCGTCGTCGTAGATGTCGGTGGCGAACGCTTTCACGTCGTCGACATCGAGCGTGTCCGCCTCGCGGATGTACTCGCTGAATCCCTGGATCCCGACGAGCGCGGTTCGAAACTCGTGGCTGACCTTGGTCAGGAACTGGCTCTTGACCTTGTTCAGGCGCTCGAGCACCTCGAGGTTTGCGGCCGCGACCTCATCGGCGGCGCGGCGCGCGGATATGTCTTCGAACATGACCAGGTAGTAGTCGACCGCACCACTTCCCTTGCGCACCGTCGAGGCGGTCCAGTGCACCCAGACGGTCGTACCGTCGCCGCGAATCGCCTGCGTGTCGAAGTCGGCGATGACCCCGACCTGGCCGGTGATCTCCCTGAATCGCTCCGAGGCTCGGGCTATCTCGGAGCGCGGGAAGAACCGCGAAACCGGAGCGCCGTCCAGCTCTTCGACGGTGGTCCGCAGCAGCGCGGCGAAGCTCGGGTTGGCCTGTAGGAATGTCAGGTCGTGGCCGATGCGCACCACGCCCAGCGGCGCATACATGATCACCTCGCTGAGCGTGGCCGCGGCAAGCCGGCTTCTGATCAGCAGGGAGCGCGACTCCCGGTGGGCCACCACCTGACTGACCATGAGAAGGACCGCGAGCGCTCCCGTGAGCACGGTCAGAAACGCATCCAATGGATGGCCGGCCAGCGCCCGCACCACAGCCGTGACACCGGCCGCGAGCACGGCCGTCCACGGCAGGGCGAGCTGCCATACGTCGATCGGCTTCTCTTCCCGCGTCCTGTCGCGCACCTCCGACGGCCAGATTGCGGCCAGCGCGATCATCAGGTACCCGACGAGCCAGCCCGCGTCGAGCAGAGATCCCGTGGAGTAGTTGCCCTCTGCGGTGAGCAACGCAAACGCACTGTCGGAGAGGGCGATGGCAGCCAGACCGCCAAGCAAGAGGAGCAGGCGCCCATAGGTTTCGTCCGTAGCGCGCCGGATGGCGAGAATCAAGACTGTCCCGATCAAGATGTCGCCAACCGGATAGGCGAGTCCGATGACGCGCGTCTGCCACGACGATCCAAAGCTGTAGAAGACCTGTCCCAGCCCGAGTCCCCACGCGACGAACAAGAGCGACAAGGCAACGATCGCCCGGTCCAGCCACTGCCGGATGCCGGTCGCCGTGCCCCTCGGCGTATGCGAAAAGGACAGAACGCCGGCGATGGCGAGCGGAATCGCGCCCAGGAAGCCGATGTCGGCGGCGGAAGGAAACGGCACGGGGACGTTGAGCCCGACCTCGTAGATGGTCCACACCACTTCGCCGAGGCCCCACGAGAGGGCGGACGCGCCCAGGAGCGCCCACGCCCGCCGCAGCTGGCCGCTGGTTCGGCGCGCCGCCAGGCCACAGCTGAGCGCCGCGACGAGCGCCGCCACGGCCTCGCCGACGTCGTCAACCGCTGTCGTGACCGGGCTGCCGCCGGGCTGCAGCTGAAGCCAGACCACGAAGGCGATCGACATGAGGGCGGCCGCTACCGCCGACACCGCGAACACCCGCCAGGCAGAACCACGCGAGAGGGACATCTGGGTCACGTGCGGCGACGCGGAAGATACATCACTTATCGGCCGTTTCAGGCCGTGCTTAACGCGAGGCGGTCGGACTCGGTGAGGTGTGTATGGTCCGGGCGGGCGAGGCGGGGTGGGTCGCCGCCGCCGCCGGCGGGTGGGAGTTGAACATGGGGAGCCGGTAGCCGGCCGCCCGGGCCACGAGCACCCCGAGGATCACGAGCACGACGAGCAGCAGCACCAGGCCGGTGAGCTCCCACTCGAATTTCCGCGCCAGCATCAGCCAGGCCGGAGCTTTAGGAGCGCCCGGCGGCTCCCAGCCGCAGATCGGACAGCGCCCCTCGGTGTACCGGGGGTCGAAGCTCCACTGGTCCAGCTCGCAGTAAGCGCGCACCTGGTTACCGGCACGCGGGCGGACGGCCGCCTTGGCGCGCCGTGTGACCTCGCTCAAGGTGACAGGACTTCGTCGGACACTTCTTCGACCGGCGCGTTCCGCGCCCAGACCCAGGCGGCGGCCGATCCAAACAGCAGGGCCTCGAGGGTCAAGAACAGAAGCACGAGCGGCCACCAGCGGTTGGAGAAGATCGCCTGGGCCACGTTGGCCGCCGAGTTGCCCAGGCCGCCGTTGTCGGCTCCCGGCCCGTTGAAGCCGAAGTCACCGGGACCGCCGAACCCGAAGCTCCCGCCATTGAACCCACCGCCCGATCCGCTCCCCGTGCCGGCGTCGGCGTAGCCCTCACCGAGGATGTATTCGACCGATTGCGTCGGCACACCAGGGCCCGGCGAAGGGTGTGTGACGAGAATGTGAAGGCCGCTCGCCTGCGCCGTGCCGTGGGTTCCATCGACGGTCTTGGTCGGGTCGACGGTGAAGATCTTGATGTAGGTGATGTCGACCCCAGGCACGCATCCCTCGTGGGCACCCGGGAGCGCGGGTGGGCTGGGGACGATGCCCGGGGACGGGCTCGGCACCGGGCCGCCCGGGAGGGGGCCGGCCGGCGTCGGCACGGCCGGGCAGGGGGTGATCGTCTTGTCCTGCACGGTTACGCCCTGGTCCGTGACCGCGACCGGCTGCCTGTTCGCGGTGACCGAGCCCACCACGACGTGAGCATCGGCGGTCGCCGATGAGTTGGTCGCGGTGGCGATCGTGTCCACGACCACCTTCGACACGCTTACGTCGCCGATGACGAAGCTCTGCACCTCCGAGTGCGTGGTGACCGTCAGCGTCCCGTCCGAGCTGACCACGGTCTCGCTCTGGCCGGAGGCGCCGCTGAAAGGCTGAGTTCCGCCGCCGGCGTAGTAGCCCGAGGCGGTGGCCTGCAGCTCCTCCGCTGTGCTGTCGGCGCGCGCGCTCGGGCACGAAGCCTGGCCGCCGCAGGTGTCGACGTGGGCGCTGGACGGACCGCCCGGGTAGTTCGAGTCCGCGTACGGGACCCCGTTGTTCGGGTTCTGGCAGATGCTCGGAGGCGGCGGAGGATTGCCCGCGCTGCAGCTCTGGTTGTACTGCGAGCCCGCGGTCGCGGTGGCCGGCCCGCTGTCCGAATACGTCGCGCGTGCGGTCGACGATGGCGACGCGTCCTGCTCGACCTGGGCCAGCGGATAGTGGTTGTTGACGGCGCCGTTCTCGAAGTTGGGGAATGCGGTCGTGCCGGCGATGGTGTGCACGCCTGTGCCGTAGCCATAGCTCACGTAGCTGCCGATATTCGACGGCACCTGCGCGATGGCGGTCATGGGGGTGCTCAGCAGCGCCGCAAGCAGGATGGCGCCGGCGAGCGACCGGCTAATCCCGATCCTCATCGCTTGACCTCCTCCAGGAGCTCAAGTGCGAGGGCGCCCACGGGCCGGCCCTCGCGGTCCGCGCGCTCTTCCAGGGCCCGCTTCACCTCAGGCGGCACCCGCATGGACACGATCTCCATGAGCTCGGGGTGTGGTTTGTGGCCGTTGCCGTTGGCCGCCACCTCGATCGCGTTCGTCTCCGCGGCGCCCGAACCCAGATAAGACCCCGAGATGAGGTTGCGGTCCCGGCGCAGCTCGGCGGCGGCCGCCTCGTGGGCGATCGTGCCGTGCTCGAAGATGTAGGCGCGATCGGCGACCCCCAGCGCGGACTCCACGAACTGCTCGACCAGTAGCACCGCGGTGCCCTGCTGGCGGAACGCGTCGATCATCTGGAAAAGCTGCCGCACGATCGTGGGCGCAAGGCCCTGCGACATCTCGTCGATCATCAGCAGCCGCGGCCTGGCGAGGATCGCGCGGGCCATGGCCACCATCTGCTGCTCACCGCCTGACAGCGTCCCCACGGCCTGGTGCCGCCGCTGCTTGAGGCGCGGGAAAACGTCGAAGGCGGCCTCCATCGGCACGCGCGCGCCTGTGCTGTCGCCGGCCAGGCGGAGGGTGTCCTCGACGCTCATGTTCGGGAAAAGGCCGCGTCCCTCCGGGATGTGGGCGAGGCCCATGCGCGCGATGCGTTCGGGGCTCGCGCCCGCGATGTCGTGGCCGTCGAACACAACGCGCCCGGACCGTGGATGGATGACCCCGGAGATCGCGCGCAGCGTGGACGTCTTGCCCGCGCCGTTGGCGCCGATGCAGGCGACCACCTCGCCGGCGCGGACCATGAGGTTGACGTCGCGAATCACCTCGAGGTGGCCGTAGCCTGCGGCCAGACTGGAAACTTCGAGCAGCGGCTCGCCCGGGGAGGCGGGCTCGGCCCTCTCGGTGGGCGGCACCCGGCCGCCGTTCTGCCCCGCGTTGATGATGGTCGCGTCCTCCGAGGACTCGGCAAGCTCAGGCGTCGCCTCGCCCAGGTACGCCGCGATGACCTTGCGGTCGCTGCGCACATCGGCCGCGCGACCCCTGGCCAGCACCTTGCCGAAGTCCAGGACGTAGATGTAGTCGCACACCCGCATCACGAGGCTCATGTCGTGATCGACCAGCAGCATCGAGACGTGGAATCGGTCGCGCACGGTGCGCAGCAGCGCGGCGAGGCGCTCGGTCTCGCCCGCGTCGAGGCCGGCGGCGGGCTCGTCCAGCAGCACCAGCTTCGGCCGCATCGCGAGCGCGCGTCCTATCTCGACCCGGCGCTGAATGCCCGCCGGCAGGTCTCCCGCGAGCCGCGACCCGTAGCCGTCCAGCTCGAGAACGTGGAGGATGGCGCGCGCCCGCTCTCCGGCCGCACGTTCCGCGTAGTGCGACAGCGGCAGGCCCAGCGCGTCGCTGAACGTGTTTCGCTTGCCGACCGCGTCCATCGGGAGCTCGAGGTTCTCGAGCACGGTCATCGACTCCCAGAGCTGGAGGTTCTGGAAGGTGCGCGCGATCCCGCGCCGCGCCCGCTCGTCGGGCGGCGCGAAGCGCAGCGAGCGACCCTCGAAGAAGATGCTGCCGTCGTTCGGCTGGATCAGCCCCGAGATGCAGTTGAAGAGGGTCGTCTTGCCGGCGCCGTTGGGCCCGATGAGGCCGAGGATCTCGCCCCGGTTCAGGTCGAGGGAGACGTCCTGCAGGGCGACGAGGCCGCCGAAGCGCACGCCGAGGTCGCGGACGCGGAGCATGGTCATGCCGGCCGCACCTGCTTGTTGGCGCCGCCTCGCACGAGATCGCGAATCCGCGCCGCGCGGCCGCGGATGTCGCCCCACACGCCATCGGGCAGGAGGATCAGCTGCAGGACGAGCAGCACGCCCACCGCGAGCTGGAACCAGTCGTAGGAGATTTCGTACAGGCGGCCCATGAACACCCCATGCCCGTACCGCGTCAGCACGTCGGGGACCACAGCCATGAATAGGCCCCCGAGCGCGGCGGCCGGAACGTACCGGACGCCCATCAATACGCCGATGGCGGCCAGCTGAAGCGACGTGAACACCCAGAAAGGCTGCGGGCTGACCGAGCCCGCGATCAGCGGGTAGAAGGAACCGCCAAGGCCGGCCATGCCGGCCGATAGCGCGAAGGCGAGCAGCTTGTAGCGGGTCAGGTTCACGCCCATCGTCGAGGCCGCGACCTCGGAGTCGCGGATGGCTCGGAAGCGCCGGCCGGCGCCCGACTGGTGCAGGTTCACCATCAGCACCGCGGTGATGCAGAAGAGGGCGAGCAGGATGTCGTACGCGGCCAGCAGGTGCTTCGACGAGTCGACGCTGATGGCGAGGATGCTGGCGCCGGTGACCTGCCAGCCGCCCGTGCCCCCCGTGAACCAGTCGAAGATGTGGTCCTGGAACACGTATTTGTCGAAGACCAGCGCGATGCCGAGGGTCACGATCGCGAGCGTGATCCCATGCAGCCGCAGGGCGGGCAGCCCTACCAGCACGCCCAGCACCATTGCGAAGAGGACTCCGACCACGATGCCGAGCAGGTAGCCTCCGTGCAGGCCGGCCACCGTCATGCCGGCGCCGTACGCACCCACCCCTGCGAACGTCGCCTGGCACAGAGACACCTGTCCCGCGTAGCCGGTCAGCAGGACGAGGCTGAGGATGCCGAAAGCCCAGACCAGCGCCAGCGCGGCGTCGAACTGGAACGCTCCGTCGAGGCCGACCGGGAGGCGGGCCAGAACCGCGAAGGCGACGATCGCGATCGCGAAGCGGACGATGTGGCCGGGCATCATCTGGCGGCTCCGGGCAGGCCCTTCGGCGAGCGGATGATCAGGACGGCGAGGATCACGATCAGGGCGATCAACCTTGGGAAGCCGAGGGACTGGATCCAGATCGTCGGATAGGTCTCGAGCAGGCCCAGCAGAAACCCGCCGAGCACCGTGAGGGGCAGTGACACCAGGCCGCCGATGAGTGCGGCGGCCAGTGAGTCGACGATGAGCAGGGTGAGGCTGGTGGTGTCGAAGTTGATGAACGGAGTGATGAGGATCCCGGCCACCGCCGCGACCAGGCTGCCGAGCATCCAGCTGACGGCGCCCACCGCATCCACGCGCACGCCCCACAGGGCGGCCGACGTCGGGTTGTCGGAGACGGCGCGCATGGCGCGGCCGAAAGCGGTCCAGCGTAGGAAGGCGGCCAGCCCGAAGGCGAGGCCGAGCGCGACCACGACGATGACCACAGAGTTGGCGCCGATCGGGACGTCAGCAAGGCGGAAGGTCGCGGTCTGAGGAGCGAGGTAGATCGGCAGGTGGTACTGGTTGTTCTTCCAGATCAGGGACGCAGCCGACTGCAGCGCAAGCAGGACGCCGATCGTGATCACGGCCTTCACGACCTGCGGCCGGCTGCGCACCCAGCGGAAGACGAGCAGCTCGAGGACTAGCCCGAGCACGACGGCAAAGCCGAGGCCGACGAGGATCGCTTCCGCCGTCACGGCCCATGAAGGCATGCCCGGATGCGGATACCCGTAGAAGACCTGCCACGCGACGAAGGTCGAGAACATCCCCATCGCGCCGTGCGCGAAGTTCAGGACGCCGGTGACCCGGTAGATGAGGACGATCCCGAGCGCCGCCAGCGCGAAGATGGCGCCGAGGCTCAGCCCGATGACGGTGTAGGCCGCGAACTCACTCATCGGCTTCCTTTCCGGCTACGAGCAGATCCAGCCGGTCATCGTGTGCCAGGTCCCGTTGGGCGCGTTGTCCACCGTGTACGTGAAGCAGCGGTTGGGGTCGTGGGCGCCCGGCCCGTACGACAGCGCGACCGACCAGCCGGTTTGGAAGTTCTGTGTGGCGTCGAGCTGCTGTATCAGCGATGCCTGGGTCAGGTTTTTGCCCGCAGACCTGGCTGCGGCGGTGAACAACATCGCCGCCGTCCACGCATGCTGCGTGTAGATGTCAAGGGCCTGGAACTGGCCCGGGTAAAAGTGTTCGACCGAGCCCAGGTACTGGCGCACAGTCGGGTTGCCGGAGTGGTCGTAAGGCGACAGGAACGGGACCAGCGAGTGCGCGCCGTAGATCTCCTTGTCGTAGGAGCGCTGCACGTTGAACTTGTCGAGGCCGGCGCCGAGCACGTGGGGGTACCAGGTGGCCGCCTCCATCGCGTCGAACAGGCGGTGGTAGCTGAACGGGTCCAACGCCGCGATGATGAAGTCCGGACAGCCGCTCGCCCCCACCGGGCACTGGTAGTTCGGCTGGGCGCCGCCGCCGCTGGGTCCGTGGTGCGAATGCTGGAGGTTGAAGACCGTCGCGGTATAGCTGGCCTGCGTCGCGGACACCTCCTCCACGTCTGTGTAGCCGACGCCGTCGGCGGACAGCCGGTTCAGCAGGTTGGCCTCGACCGGCCGCACCCAGGGCACGTCGGCGAGGACGACCACCGCGGGGTGCTTGGCACCCAGCGCGCGGGCTTCGTCGGCGATGGCGGTGCCGTAGCGATAGAAGTTCGCCGATACCGGGAAGGACAGCGAGTTCGTGTACTCCGCCGGAGTCCCAAGGCCTCCGATCACGGGGATGCCGGCGCTGGTGAGCGTATTGATCTCGTTGTTCTCGCCGAGCGGCGCCGTCAGGCCGACCACGGCGAGGACGTGCTGGGAGATGAGGTACTCGGCACACGAATGAGCCGCGCTGGCGTCGTACTTGGAGTCGCACCAGACGTACTGAACCTGCCGGCCGTTGATCCCGCCCGAAAGGTTTACGGTCTGCACATACGCGCGAACCGTGTCGCGCTCGACCGACGAGTCGACCGGGCCGCTGATGTCGAAGAAGCCGCCGATCGTGATCGACCCGCCCGTGACCCCGGACTGCGACTGGTTGCTCGAGCCGGTGCCGCCTGAGACCGCGTTCGAGCCGCCGCCCGCAGCCGCGGAGCTCGAATTCTGGGAGCTGGACACCTGGCCGTTGAACCCGGCCGCGCCTCCCTGCGTGAAGGACAAGACGGTCATGACGCCCAGCACGGAGGCGACCACGACCGAGCCCGCCAGCAGGGCGACGGCGATGCGCTCTCGGATACTTCTAGCTGCCACAGGGTCCTCCGCTGAACGAGATCACTGTGCGAACGCGCCGACAGGACCTTCTGGCCCCTCAGTGAGGGATACGCACCAGTACCGCCAATTACTCATCCGCAATTGACCCCCAGCCTGGCGGGCCGGATCATGGCGGCGAGCCGATGCCGATCGCCCATTCGTTTGCCTGGCCGTTTCGCGGCCCGTGGCAGGCGAGGTGGGCGGTCGGCCTCGTGCTGGTGCTGCTGCTGCCCCTTGGGTTCGTCCCGCTGCTCGGCTACGCGGTGGCGTCCACGCGCGCCGCAGCCGCGGCGCCGGAAGGCGGCCCGCCTTCATGGCTGCCGGCCGGCCGGCTCGTGACCGACGGCTTGAGCGTCGCGCTCGCGATCGCGATCCTGACCCTTCCCTTTGCCCTGGTGGCCGTCGTGCTGTCCAGCATCCTCAGCTCGCCCGGGCTCTGGCATTCGGCCGATCCGCTGCTGCACGTGGAAGGATGGACGTCGGCGGTCCTGATCGTCGCGCTGCCCTGGGGGATCGTGATGCTGCTGGTCATGCCGCATGCGACGGCCTGCTTCGCCGCGACCGGCCGCTTGCGCGACCTCTTCGACTTCCCGTCGGCGGTGCGGTCGGTCCGGCATGACTTCCCCACCTGGAACGTCGCCATCGCGGCGATCGTCACCGCGTGGGCGGTCGGGATCGCGTGCATCGGCCTCCTCTGGATCGGGCTCGTGCCGGGCATCTTCTACGCCATCCTTGTGAGCGCACATGCCACCTCCACGCTCCATCCAGCGAGCGAGGATCCATCCGCTCGGTGACACCGCGCTGCTCGCCGAGCTGGGGTCGCGACTCGATACAGCGCTGAACACGCGGGCCATCGGCCTTGCCGGTGCGCTGCGGAAGCGGCGCGACGTGCGCCAGGCCGTGGCCGGCTACTCGAGCGTCACCGTCCACTTCGATCCCGACCAGGCCACCCACGAATCACTCGGGGCCGCCATCAAGCGACTGGCCGCGAAGCGGCCGAAGATGGCCGTCCCGGGCCGGCTGCATCGCATCCCCGTCGTCTATGACGGGCCCGATCTCGCGGAGGTCGCGCGCGCGCTGGGCCTGAGCGTCGAGGCGGTGATCGCGGCGCACGTTCGCCCCATCTATCGCGTCTTCCTCGTCGGCTTCGTGCCCGGTTGGGCCTACCTCGGCCCGCTGCCGGAGGAGCTCGAGCTGCCGCGGCGCCACATCCCGCGCACCCAGGTCCCGGCCGGGTCGGTTGCCATCGCGGGGCGCCAGACAGGCATCTATCCCGTGCCGGTGCCCGGAGGGTGGCATCTCATCGGCCGCTCGTCGGTGAGGCTGTTCCTGCCCGATTCCGACCCCCCGAGCCTGTTTCGCGCCGGCGACCGCGTGAAGTTCTTCGCGGCACGCGCCATGCCGTGAGCGCGGTTCTCCGGGTGGTCGAGCCGGGGCTCTTCACCACGATCCAGGACCTCGGCCGCCCAAACGCAATCGCTGGGGGCGTGCCTCCAGGCGGAGCGATGGACCGGTTCGCCCATCGCGCGGCCAACCTGCTCGCCGGCAACTCACCGCAGGAGGCGACGCTCGAATGCACGATGAGCGGCCCTCATCTGCTCGCGGAGGCGCCATGCCTGATCGCGATCACCGGTGCCGACTTCGAGCCGCGCGTCAACGGCGCCCCGGCGCCGATGTGGACCGGCGTGTTCCTGGCCCCAGGCGACCGCCTGACGTTCGGCGGGCGGCGCAGCGGCGCGCGCGCGTCCATCGCGGTCGGCGGCGGCTTCGAGGGCGACCGCTGGCTCGGCTCTCGGTCGACGAGCATCATGGCCGGTCGAGGCGGCATGCATGGCCGGACGCTCGCCGCGGGTGATGCACTGGCGAATGCATCGGAACGCCCCGCACCCGCAGTCGCCGGACGCCACCTCCCGGCCGGGCTGCGGCCCGACTACTCGGACCACACCCTGCGCGCGATTCCGGGCCCGCACGTGAGGCGGCTCGACCCGGAGGGACGGCGGCTCCTGTTCTCGGCGCTGTTCACGGTGAGCCGCGAGGCCGACCGCATGGGCTACAGGCTGGAGGGTCCGGCCCTGGCGACGTCCGGCGAGGAGCTACTCTCGTTCGGGCTGGTCGCGGGTGCCGTGCAGGTGCCGCGTTCTGGCCAGCCCATCCTGCTGATGGCCGACCACCAGACCGCGGGCGGCTACCCGGTGGTGGCGACGGTGATCTCAGCGTCCATGCACGTCGCCGCGCAGCTGGCGCCCGGGGACACGCTCCGCTTTCTACAGGTCACCGCGGCGGAGGCGAACCGCCGGCGTCTCGAGCTCAGCGCGGCCCTGGCGACTCTTGGATCTGTTTGATGTAGCCCGCGTGCTCGTCGTAATGCTCGTAGGTATTGCCTTCGATCCAGCCGATGACGGGGCGCTTCTCGTCCGGATCCCCCGGCTGGTAGTGCGAGTAGGGCTTCTCGATGTCGGCGGTCGAAAGCTTGGCGAGGGCGGCTCGCAGCTGCGCGTGCGTCCCGCGGAAGTAACGCAGGACCTCCTGCGCCGGCGTTTCGCGATTGGTCTGCCAGATCGCGTGGTTGATGGCGTCGGTGTTTTCCTCAATCCCGGGCGCCAGGCCCATCGCCGCCGCGCGATCACGGCCCTCGATCAGGGCGATCAGCGAGTGCTCCCATGCCGCGACGTGAACCAGGTGATCCTTGACCGCCCATTCCTCCGGGCCAGGTCTCGAGAGCGCTGCGTCGTCCATCCCGGAGATCAGCCCATTCAACTGCTCCCACGACTTCTGAACGCGCTCGAGGAGCTCCTCGGAGGTCATTCCCCGGCGGCCACCTTCTTGGCCTCGGCGATCACGAGATCGTAGTCCGGCAGCGGGTCCTCGCGCGACCGTTCCCACGTCCAGCGGATGACGCCGTGGCGGTCGATGATGAAGACGGAGCGCTTGGCCATCCCGGCATACCCCTCCACGTCGTCGCGCCGCACGCCGAACGCGGTCACGAGCTTCCGCTCGAAGTCGCCGATGAGCTCGAACGGAAGGCCGCCCAGCTCGGTGGCGAAGGCCTGGTGAGAGAAGACCGAATCGACGCTGATCGCGTAGATGCCGATGCCGGCGGCGACGGCCTCGTCATTCCTTGACCGGAACTCGGTCAGCTCGGTCCTTCAACCACCTGTGAAATCGAGCACATAGAAAAGGAAGACGAGTGCCCTGTGCTTCTCGAGCGCCTCGGCGAGTGTGAGCTCGTGATTGCCCGTGGTCGGCAGCTTGAAGTCAGGCGCCTTGTCCCCAACCTGCAGCACGCAAAAAGTCTAGCCGCGGCCCGAATCCAGGACGTACCTGCCGTCCCGCGTCACGGCCGTCACGCGGTAGCCGGCCGACATCGCATTGCCGAGCGCGGCGCGCACGGCGTGGCGCCAGCTGCGCGCGAGCTCCGGGTCGTGCCGCCTGACCGAGACGATGTCGTCGGGTACCTGGACCAGCGCCCAGCGGCCCAGCAGCTCCCCGCTGACGGGCTCGCCATCATCGCCGACCGAGAGCACCGGCGTCGCGGAGGCATCAACCGGCGCCTGGACTGGGGTTCCCTCCGCTGCACGCCTGGCCTTCTCGGACATGAGCTCCCAGCGGATAAGGATCCGGTCCGACTCGTCGCCGGCGTTGATGCCGTCGTCCATCGGCCCGTAGAAGTCGACCAGGTACCGCGCCGCCTCGGCCCCGAGCTTGGTCAGGTTGAAATACGCGTTGCGGCGCACGAGCGGGTCGAACGTCCACTCTACCGCGCCGACGCCTCGCTCCAGGCACCACACGCGCTGGTGCTGCTTCAGCGCGAAGCCCAGGCCGCGCGCCTCGGTACCCGGCAGCACGCCGAGGATGTGCGAGTGCATGTGCAGGTGGTTCGGTGGATGGCCGCCCAGCCAGCCGACGATACCGCCGATGATCCGGCCTTCCGACCGCGTCCCTGCGATGTAGTTGCCCGAGTGCGCGAGCGCCCGCAGGATGTCGGAGTTGATCGGCGGCTCGACAGGGCGACCCCAGACGCCGGCGAACAGGTCGGAGAGCTCACGCAGGTCGGCGAGCTCGCTCAGCTCGACGATGTCGTAGGCCACTACGCGATTTTGAGGATGCGGCCGCTCACGAGCGAGACCGCCTGCACCGCGAGGGCAACCAGGACGGCACTCGAGAACGCGAGCGGGATCCCGTGCGGCACGAGCAGGAGCGCGACCGCCAGGAAGAATCCCGCGAATGCGAAGAGGCCGAGAAGTAGGCCCCGCAGCACCCCGATGGCCGCGTCGCCGCCCTGCAGACGGTGCGCAAACACGGCCAGCACCGTCGCATACAGCGGAAAGGGTGCGAGCAGGCCGGCCAGGTGCGCGCCAAGCGCGGGAGCCGCCGAGGTCAGCACGATGACGAAGCTCGTCGCGACGATCATCCGGGCGGGGATGTCCCACCAGGGCAGCGCGGCAAGGTTTGGGCGCGCCGGCCGGCGCCGAGGCATCAGCACGAGCGCGACGACCAGCGACGCGACCGCGACGAGAAACGTGACGGCTACGCCGAGCCGAAAGACGTCAAGCACCGCGGTGATCGCGAGGAACGAGACGGTGGCCGCGGCGAAGCTCGGCGGCCAGCCCGCCCGAATCGCGATCCACGCGTAGGCGAGCGCGAAAGCGACCTGCGAGACGGTCCCGGCGAGGATGCCGACCGCGGCGTCGGCGGCAAAGCGCGGACCCGCCTCCAGCGCCAGGAAGAACGCGATCGGTCCGGAGGTGAAGGGAATGCCGACCAGCCACCCTCCGACCTCGGCGCCCCACCTCCGCCCGACCAGGCTGGCCACACCGACCAGGAGCGGGGTGAGGATGAGCTTGAGGAGAATTGCCTCCACGCCTAAGCACTGGGGCGCAGCGGGGTCGTTTTCACGCCGGCGGGCTAGCGATGCTCGGTGTCGCCCTGTAGCAAAGCGAGGGCGTGCCCGAGCACCGGCATGATCGCCTCGAGCGATTCGGTCGCGCCTTTCGGGCTGCCCGGCAGATTCACGATCAGCGCGCTGCCTCGCACCCCGGCGACTCCGCGCGACAGCGCCGCCATCGGAGTCTTTGCGACACCGGCGCGGCGCATCTCCTCGGCGATGCCGGGCACCTCGTAGTCGATGGCGTCCAGGGTCGCCTGGGGCGTGACGTCTCTCGGTCCGAGGCCGGTGCCACCGGTGGTGACCACGAGCCGGCTGCCCGCCTGCACCGCGCCGGCGAGTGCGGCGGTGATGCGTTCCCGCTCGTCGGGCACCACCTCAGGAGCGCTGACGTCGAACTTATTGCGCTTCAGGATGGCGATCACGGCAGCCCCGCTCGTGTCCTCCCGCGTCCCGCGAAACGCCCCGTCGCTGACGGTGATGACGTGAGCCCGGATTCGCGCAGGCGCGGGCAGGTTGTGCCCTGCTGAATTCACGCCGTGGCCGGACGCTTCCAGGTCCCCGACCGGCCGCCTGACTTTTCGAGCAGCCGCACCCGCTCGAGGTAGACCCCCCGCTCGACGCCCTTCGTCATATCTATTAGTGTCAGCCCGGCCACCGCGGCCGCGGTCAGCGCTTCCATCTCCACCCCGGTCGGCCCGGTGACCCTGGCTCGGGCGAGAATCCGCACCGACCCGGGACCAAGCTCGAAGTCGACCTCCACGCTCGTCAGCGGCAGCGGATGGGTGAGTGGTATCAGGTCCGGCGTGCGCTTGGCCGCCATGATGCCTGCGACGCGCGCAACCGCGAGGGCGTCACCCTTGGCGGTGCCCGCACGGACCGCCTCGACCGTCGAGGGCGCCATCCTCACGACGCACTCCGCCAGCGCCTCGCGCGCAGTCGCGGGCTTCTCGGCCACGTCGACCATGCGCGCGGCGCCGCTGGAATCGAGATGCGTCAGTCGCGGCGACGCACGTTTCGGCACGCGCTCAGGATATTCGCGTGGGGGATATCGACGCGGTGCTGTTCGACTACGGCCGGACGCTTGTCACCTTCGAATATCCCGCGGCCGAGCTCTCGGCTGTGGTCGAGAGATTTCGGCCCGCGATCGCGGCCGCGACCGGGGCGCCGGCGCCGCCGGCCGCGGAGATCATGGAGCGGGTCCTGCTGCCGCTGGAGGCGCTGGTCGAGAACCCGGCGCTGGACGAGGTCCGCTACATGGACGTCTTCGCGCCGGCGTGGCGTCGTGCAGGCCTCGGCCTACCCGAGGAACTGCTGTACGAGATCCTCGACGCCGAGCAGCTCGTATGGGACGGCGCTGCGCGCGTTGATCCAGTAGGCCTCGACGTGCTCACGTGGCTCGCCGCCCACGGGCGCAAGCGGGCGGTGTGCTCCAACGCGCCCTTCCCGCCGGAGATGATGCTCCGGCAGGTGCGCGGCAACGGAGTCGCGGATCTGGTGGACGGAGTCGTGTTCTCGAGCCAGGTCGGGCGGCGCAAGCCGGCGCCCGAGGTCTACCTGGCCGCCCTGGGGGCGGTCGGCGTCGAGCCCCGCCGCGCCCTGTTCGTCGGCGACCGCCGGCGCGAGGATTACGAGGGTCCGCGCGCCATCGGGATGCGGGCCGTCATCTGTACGGCGCACGCCGCTGAGAGGCCCGATGACGGAATCCCTACGATCGCGTCGTTGAGCGAGCTGCGGATCATGGTGTGAGCCAGAGGAAAAGGCCGGGCCGGCTCTGGATGTTCTTCTACGGCCGCCCGCGCCGCGGGTTTCCGTGGCTGCTGGCCGGCGTCATCGCAGCCATCGTGGTGCTCAGCCTGACCTTCGCGATACCGGGAGGAGCCGACGCCTGGCGGGCGCTTGCTCCGGTGTTCCTGGTGATCCTCATCGCGGGCGCGATTGTGGCCGCGGTCGCGATGCTCCGGAGACGGCCGCGCCGCCGCTGAGGCTTCGGGCGGAGGCTGCCCGGGCCGCGACGAGCACGGCGGCTGTGCCGGCGCCGATGCCGTTGTCGATGTTCACCACCGTGAGGCCGGTCGAGCAGGACTGAAGCATCGTCAGGAGCGCCGCCTCACCGGCGCCGCCGCGCCCGTAGCCGGTCGATACCGGAAGGCCTATCACCGGTGTGGCGACAAGGCCCGCGACCAGCCCCGGCAGCACGCCGTCCATGCCCGCGGCCACGACCAGCGCGTCCGCGCCCCACTCGAGGATCGCAGCCAGCGGGCCGACGAACCGATGCAGGCCGGCAACGCCGAGGTCGGCTTCGAGGCGGACCTGCAGGCCGGTGGCCTCGACGATCATCCGCGCCTCCTCCGCCACCATGAGATCGGAGGTGCCCGCGGTCAGAATCCCGACCCGGCCGTCGACCGGTTCAGGCCGGAAGCCCGGCTTGACCACGCGGGCCGCGGCGCCATACACGACCACCTCCATCGCGGCCTTGCGGGCGCCGCTGTCGAGGGCGGTGCGATGCTCGGCCGAGAGGCGGCTGACGAGTCCCTGGCCCTGGCGTTCGGCCATCGCGACCGCCAGGGTTGCGACGTCCTGCGGAGACTTGCCCGGGGCCAGAATCACCTCGGGGATGCCGCGGCGCAGGAAGCGGCCCAGGTCGAGGCGCGCACGGCCGCTCAGCTCCTCGAGCTGGACCGCGCGCAGCTCGACGATCGCCTCCTCCTCGGTCAGCTCGCCGGCGACCAGCCTGCGCAGGATGTCCTTCACAGGCCCGACAGCACCTGCCGCATGCGCTGCCAGTGGGTGCCCGCCCAGTACACCCGCCCGCAGTCGGGACACTCGGAGTAGCGAGTCTGCGTGCTCCTGACGAACGGCGGAACCCGCTCGGCCACGGCCGCGGCCAGCCTGGGCTCGAGCTCTGAGTTGCACTCGATGCAGCGCGTGAGCGATTGCTTCAGGTCGAGGGCGAGCTCGGTGAAGACCTGGCGCAGCTGCGTCTTGACGTCGTCGTCGCGGATCAGGATGGCGCGTACGAGGCCGGACTGAATGACGCGCCGCTTGGTCAGGTCGCGGTCGCGCGTGAGGAGCACGCGCCCTTCGGCAGCCGCCTCGCGAACCAGCTCGGCGTCGCCGATCTGAGCGTGATAGGACGCGTCGTAGCCGAGGGCACGCAGCCAGCGGGCGAGGCGGCCGACGTTGCAGTCCGCGACGAAGCGGGGCTCCATCGAAGCAATCTTAGAATCGGTGCATGGCCCGACCGCCGGGGCTTGATGCGCTCATGGAGCAGCTTCGGGGCGAAGCGAGCGGATGCTACTCGTGGTCGAACGGACCGGGAGATCGCTACGCGGCGCACAGCCACGCCTATGAGAAGGTGCTGTACTGCGTCGACGGATCGATTGACTTCGTGCTCGAAAACGAGGGCCGCAATCTCTCGTTGAAGGCCGGTGACCGCATGGTGCTGCCGGCCGGAACGCTCCATTCGGCGCTCGTCGGACCGGGCGGCTGCACGTGCATCGAAGGCCGGCGCTGACTGATCTGCGTGCGGCGTAATATTGGCCCGCGATGAGCATCATCGAGTTCATCCGCGACCGGGCGCGCTTCTACAACTGCCCGGTGTGCGGGCGCAGCCTGAAGGGCTGCGACATCCAGGTCCTCAGCCACGAGGAGGAGCGCTTTCACCTCCAGGTGACGTGCGCGCAGTGCCAGGTCACGTTCATCGTCGTGCTCGCGATCGCGGGCGGCGCGGTGGAAGAGGTGGAGTCGGTCGAGACGCCGACCGCGCTCGCCGCGGCGGCGGCTGCGCGCGATCCCGAGCCCGAGCCGATCTCGGTCGACGAAATCCTCGACGTGCACCTTTACCTCAAGAGCTTCCAGGGGACGCTGAAGGATCTGCTCCACCAGCCTGACCACAGCCGCGGCTGACCTGCCGACCCGATTCCGCCCGTCTGGACCCAAACGGCCGATTGCGATCTGACGATTCCGCCCGTTTGGCGCCAGACGCGCGAAGTGCGGCCCGCCAGAATCGCGTCTATCTCGACGACGCCGGCGGCGCGCCGGTGCTCCCCGAGGTCGCGGCTGCGATTCGCGACCTGCCGGCCGCCAATCCTTCCAGCCTCCACGCCGAGGGCCGCGCCGCTCGCGCCGCCCTCGACACCGCGCGCGACGCCTTCGCCGAAGCGCTGAACGCCAACCGCGCCGAGATCACCTTCACGTCCTCCGGCACTGAGGCGGTCAACCTGGCGCTCTTCGGCGCCGGTCGCAGGATGCCCAAGCACGCGAGCATCGTCACCTGGGCCGCCGAGCACCAATCGATCCTGGGCGCGGTCCGTCGCCTCGAGGCTGACGGGCATGAGGTCACCGTTGCGCCGGTCGACCGCCTCGCCCGCGCTGACCCGGACGCCATCGAGCCCGGCGCCGCGCTCGTCTCGGTCGGCCTCGCCAACAACGAAGTCGGCACGCTGCAGCCGGTCGCGGAGATCATCCGCCGGGCTCACGAAGTCGGCGCCCTCGTCCACCTCGACGCGTGCGCCGGCCCGCGCTGGATCCCCGTCCCGCAGGGTGCGGACCTCGTCTCCTTCAGCGGCCATAAGCTCGGCGCGGGACGCGGCGGCGCCCTCTACGTGCGCGAAGGCGTGCGCCTCGACCCGCTGCTCTACGGCGGCCCACAGGAGTGGGGCCGCCGGGCGGGTCGTGAAGACGTGACCGGCGCCGTCGCCATCGCCACGGCCATGAGCGTGTGCTCGCGCGACCGCACCGCGCGCGCGACGGCGGCAACCGCGCATGCAACACAGCTGCGCGCGCTGCTTGCCGAATGGGGCGGCGTCCTGACCGGGGCTGAGCCGCGCCTTCCGAACTTTGCCTCGGCCTCCTTCGCCGGCCGGCGCGGTGAGGACATGCTCCTGGCTCTCGACCTGGCCGGCCTGGCCGCGTCGAGCGGATCGGCCTGCGCGTCGGGCTCGCTCGACCCTTCCCACGTGTTGCTCGCCATGGGCCTGAGCCTCGACGAGGCGCTCGGCAGCCTGCGCCTGACCACTGGTTACGCGACCACGGACGGCGACGTGTCTCGCGCGCGCGCGATCATCTTTTCCGTGCTGGCTCCGTCGATCGCCCATGCCTAGCGTCGAGGAGGAGCTGGCGCAGCGGCTTGCCCGCGGCGAGGAGGTCGTCCTGGCGACCGTGATCAAGCTCGACGGCAAGCCGCCTTCGAGAGCGGGCGCCAAGCTGCTGATGTCTCGCACCGCGGCGATCGCCGGCACGCTTGGGTGCAGCGAGTTCGACTCGGCAGCCCTTCAGGACGCGAACGCGGTCGCGGAGGCCAGGACTCCTCAGCTGCGCACCTACCACCACGACCTGGGCTCGATCGAGGCCTACCTCGAGCCGCACGCCCCGGCGCCGACCCTGGTCGTGTTCGGAGCGACCCCGGTCGCCCGGACGATCCTCGAATGGGCGCCCGAGCTGGGTTTTCGCGCCGTGCTCGTGGAGACGCGGCCAGAGCGCCTCGCCGGCCTGGCCTGGCCCCCGGCCGTCACGTCGCTGGAGGACCTCGAGACGATCCTCGGTCGTGAGGTCTACGCGGTTCACACCGACCACGACGCGTTCGACATCGTCCCGGCCCTGGAAGCCATCCTGCCCCGCCGCCCGAGGTTCATCGGGCTGGTCGGCAGCCGCCGCCACACCGGTCATCACCTCGAGGCCCTGAAGGCGAAGGGTCTCGACGAGGCCGTGATCGCCCAGATCCAGAGCCCCGTCGGGCTGGACCTCGGCGCGGTCACGCCGGCCGAGATCGCGCTGTCGATCCTGGGCGGACTGGTCGCCAGGCGTCGCGGCCGAGATGGCGGCTGGCTCGAGCGGCGGCCGCAGACAAACACTTGACCCTGTTAAGACGGTTTAGAGCGCTGACGGCGCGCGACGCCCCGGCATAATCAGGGGCCGTGCCGATCGGGCCGGGAACCAAGCTGGGTCCCTACGTGGTCCAAGACTACATAGGGCAAGGAGCCATGGGCGTCGTCTATCGCGCGTACCATGCCCAGCTCGAGCGCGTGGGCGCCGTCAAGGTTCTACAGGGCCTCGCTCCCGATGGGGACTCGGTCGCCAGGTTTCGCCGCGAGGCGCAGGCCATCGCGCACATGCGCCACCCCAACATCGTCAACGTCTTCGACTTCGGCGAGTTCGAGGGGACGCCGTACATGATCGTCGAGTACGTCGAGGGCGGAAACCTTTCGACCGTGGTCAAGGACGGGCCCCTCGACCGGAAGGCGATGCTCGGCTACCTCCGCGGCATCGCCGACGCCCTCGACTACGCCCACTCCCGCGGCATCGTCCACCGCGACGTCAAGCCGGCCAACGTGCTCCTCGGCGCGCAGAACACGCCGATCCTCGCCGACTTCGGCCTGGCCAAGCTGCTGGAGTCGTCATCGATCAAGTCACTCACGGGCGTGACGACCGGCACGCCCGCCTACATGGCGCCCGAGCAGGTTACCGGCAGCCATGTCGGGCCTGCGGCCGACCGCTACTCGCTGGCGGTGATGGCCTACGAGATGCTCACCGGCTTCCTTCCGTTCGACCAGGGCGGCGTGCTGGAGGTGCTGTACGCGCAGGTCCACCGCGAGCCCGATCCGCCGAGCACGCGCAGCGCGCGACTTGGATCGCAGGTCGACGCTGTCGTCATGCGCGGCCTGGCCAAGGATCCCAATGCTCGATGGGACTCGTGCGCGTCGTTTGTCGACGCTCTCGACGCGGCGCTGAACTCGAGGAACAAACCGGACACGGAGCGGACCGTCGTGTTCGCGCCTCCGGTGCCGGTAAGCACGAGCGCGCCGGTGCCGAAGCATGCGCCGGCCCTCGACGCGACCACAATCGCCGATACGGCAGGAGCCGTCCGCGGCCCAGATCCGGCGATCGCCAAGCACCCGCCGCGGCGGCGTTCGTGGCGGGGTCTGGTGTATGCGGCAATCGCCGTGGTGGTGCTCATGCTCGTCCTGCTCTTCGGGACGGCGGCCTACTTCATCGTTTCGCAGCCGACCACGCTGAACGTGTCTCAAGACACCGTCGCGCCCGGCGACAGCGTCGTCGTCACGGCCAGCCACGTGCCGCGCAACCAGGCCGGCAACATCGAGCTCCACAGTGTGGTTCACCTGTACCCGTTCAAGGCCGACGGCAACGGCAACGTGAGAGGAACTGTGTTCCTCCCAGAAGACCTCGCCGCCGGCGACCACATACTGCGCATCTGCTGGAGCGGGGCATGCCACGCCGAAACGACTCTGCACGTGGTCGGCTCCGTCGCTCTCGCGAGCCCAACTCCGTCGCCATCGCCGCGCGTCAGTCCGACTGCGTCGCCATCACAACCGCCGGCCCCGTCCTCCTCACCGACCGCCCCCGTGATCACGATCTCGAACTACAACGTGAAGGTCTTGTCAGGCACCGAGACGATCACCGGCTTTCATTTCCCGGCGGGCACGCTCGTCACCATCACGTTCCTTCAAAGCACGACATCGACCAACAAGGTTGTCGGAACGCCCTCTGTGGGCTCGAACGGCTCGTTCTCAAAGACGTTCACCATTCCGTCGAGCGCCCGGTCAGGCGGCGCATACATAAGGGCGTGCGATGGCAACTGCCTGTTTGCAAGCGTCAACGTGGTTTCCTGAGTTCTAGAAAACCTCAGCGGCGAGCAAGTCGTCCAGGGTTTCGCGGCGGCGCATCACGCTCGCCTTTCCATCACGGACCATCAACACTTCCGGCCGCGGCATCCCGTTGTAATTGCTGGCCATCGCGAGGCAGTAGGCGCCGGCCGCGGGAAGGCAAATGGTATCGCCCGACGCGAGCGAGGGCATCTCGATGTCCGTGATCAGGATGTCGGTCGACTCGCAGTACTTGCCGGCGATCGTCACCTTGCCGTCCGCGGGCCGGTCCGGCCCGGACGCCAGAAAGGCTTCGTACCGCGCGCCATAGAGCTTGGGCCGGATGTTGTCGCCCATGCCGCCATCGACCGCCACGTAGCGCCGCACGCCCGGGATGTCCTTGATCGACCCGACGGTGTACAGCGCGACGCCGGCCGGCCCCGCGATGGACCGTCCCGGCTCGACGACCAGCTCCGGAACCTTGAGGCCGCGCGCCTGGCAGCCCGTGTCGAGGGCGTGACGCACGGTCTCCACGAAGTGGCGCGGCGTCGGCGGATCGTCCTGGTTGGTGTAGGCGATACCCAGACCTCCACCGGCCCCCAGCTTCCGCGGCTCGAAACCCAGCTCGCCGCGGAGCTCGACCAGCAGGTCGAGCATGATCTCCATCGCCTTCTCGTACGCGGCGAGCGCGAAGATCTGCGAGCCGATGTGCGAGTGGAGTCCGACCAGCTCCAGCCGTGGATGCTTCAGCGCCTGCTCTACCGCCAGGCGTGCGGCCCCGGACTCGATCGAAAAACCGAACTTCGAGTCGAGCTGGCCCGTGGCGATGTGGTCGTGTGTGTCGGGCTTCACACCCGGCGAGATGCGGAGCATCACCGGCGTCCGCGTGCCCGCGGGCACAACGTCGTTCAGCAGGTCGAACTCCTGGAAGCCGTCGATGACGATCGTCGCGCCCGCGCGGTGGGCCGCCTGGAGGTCGCGCAGGCTCTTGTTGTTGCCGAGGAAATGGATCCGGTCGGTCGGGAAACCGGACCTGAGGGCCAGGTTCAGCTCGCCTTCCGACACGACGTCCAGCCCGAGTCCCTCCTCGGCGACGACGCGAAGAAAGTGAGGTGATGAGAACGCCTTGGCCGAGTAGAGCACCTGTCCGGCCGCACCCATGGCGGCCACGTACTCGGCGCTGCGCTGGCGGACTGTCGCCTCGTCGTAGACGTACAGGGGCGTTCCGTGGTCACGGGCCAGCCCGACGAGGTCGCAACCGCCCACCTCCATGTGGCCGGCCGCGTTGACCCGGTACGTGACCGGGAAGAGCAACTAGCGGATCAGTTGAGGCCTGAGCCGCAGGACCCGCAAGAGCCGCCGCAGCATCCGCCGCCCGTGGACTCGCCGCTGCCCAGGTCCATCGACTCGAGCGAGCCGCCGGCGCCCGCGAACGCGAAGCTGGAAACCAGCACGCGCGTCTTCGTCGACTCGCAGGCGGGACAGACCTGCGCGGCGTCTCTCTCGGCGAACCTGGTCAGGACCTCGAACTTCCCAGAGCAGCTCTCGCACCGATACTCGTAAATGGGCATCTCAATGCACGATTCTAAACTGGGCGAGCTCGCGCGATTGATTGCGGCGTGGCCCGGGCTGGCGGCGGGCCCGACGGAAGGCCTTGTCGAGGACTCCCTGGTCCTGGTCGAGCACCTGGAAGGAGCACGGCGCGTGGTCGACGTCGGTTCAGGGGGCGGGCTGCCGGGCCTGCCGCTGAAGATCGCGCGGCCAGACCTCGAGATGACGCTCGTCGAGGCTGACGGGAAGAAGGCGGCGTTCCTTGTCCACGCCTGTGTGCGCCTCGGACTTCAGGGCGTGGACGTGGTGAATCGGCGGGCCGAGGACGCCGCGCACGACCCGAGCCTGCGCGAAGCGTTCGACCTGGCCGTGGCCCGCGCGCTGGCGCCGATGCCGGTCCTGGCCGAGCTGTGCCTGGGCTTCGTGCGGGTGGGCGGCAGGCTCATCGCTCAGAAGACCGAGGCCGAGGACGTCGACGCCGCAGCGAGGGCGATCGAGGTCATGGGCGGCGGCCGGGCCGCCGTACTACCCGCGCCGTCGTCTGCGCGCCGGTCAGGCACCATCGTGGTCGTCGAGAAGGTCGGCCCGACTCCGGCTGCCTACCCGCGCCGGGCGGGCTTGCCGGGGCGAAAACCGATCTGAAACGGAAACGGCGCGGGACCCGCCCCGCGCCGTTTCCAGTGACGGGAAGGTCTAGCTGAGGACGGCGGAGCCTCCCGCCTTGACGAGCTTCAGGTTGCTGAGCGCCAGCTGCTGCACCGCGGACGGCAGCGGGGCGTAGTCGAGCGAGGCGCCGTCGGTCTGGCCGTCGGTCACCAGCCACTTGAAGAGGTAGACGATCGCCTTGCCCTTGGCGGCGTCGGAGTACGACGTCTTGAGGATCACCCAGCTGAAGCCGGCGATCGGATAGCTGTTTGCCCCGGACGCATTGGTGATGGAGAAGTTGCTCGGGCTCACGCTGGTGTTTGTTGCCGCGGCCGCGGTCGCTCCCGCGACGCTGGCCTGGACGAAGTTGCCGTCGGCGTTCTTCAGGTACGCCTGGTGCATGTTGGTCTGGACCACGTAGGCCAGCTCGACGTAGCCGATGGCTCCGGCGGTCGATGTGATCGCCTGGGCGACGGCCTGGTTGCCGCTGGCGCCGACGCCCGTCGGCCACTTGACCGACTTGGCATTGCCGACAGACGACTTCCATTCCGAAGAGACCTTGCTCAAGTAGTCCGTGAAGTGGAAGGTTGTGCCACTACCGTCCGAGCGGTGAACGACCGTGATCGCGCTGTTCGGCAGGTTCACGCCCGAGTTGAGCGCCGTGAGCGCTGGGTCGTTCCACTTCTTGATGTGGCCGAGGAAGATTCCCGACAGCGTGTTCGCGTCGAGCTGCAGCTTGTCGACACCGCTGAGGTTGTAGGCGATCGAGATGACACCGAGCGTCGTCGGGATCTGCGTCAGCGTGTCAGAGCCGCCCGCCGAGGTGATGTCGGCAGAGCCCATCGGCACGTCGCTGGCGCCGAAGTCGACAGTGTTCTTGATGAACTGCTGGATGCCCGCGCCCGACCCGACGGCCTGGTAGTTCACCGTGACCTGCGTGTACTTCGCGGTGTAGTCGAAGAACGCCTTTGAATAGAACGGTGCGGGGAACGTGGCTCCCGCACCGGTCAGCGCGCCGCTGCCGATGTCGACCGTCGCCGGCGGCGAGCTCGTGGACCCGCAGGCCACGGCGAGCAAGGTGGCGGCCAACCCGGCGAGCATCGCCCTACCGGTTGATGTGACTGAACGCATCGATTCCCTCCTCAAGTGCTTACAGGCCCCATACGGCTTTCCACGTTATGGATCGCCGTTTAAGCGCGGGTTAATCGGGCCTTAAGTCGCGGAGCGGTTGGTCGGGTCGAAGGCGCACCTATACTCCGGCCGTGAATTGGGATCGGCGCCGTCCGCTCGAACCGGCAATCACCCCGAATGCGCCACACGATCTCTTCAGCGATCTGCTCGAGGATGCGCCGGTCGTCGTCCTCCTGCTCGACGCAGGCAATCGCGTCGTCGGCGCCAACGAGGCGGCGCGCGCCTTCTTCGAGATCGACACCTCGAGGCTGCCCGCGAGCCTGGTCGAGGTGACGCTCGAGTCGCGGCTGTTCGAGGTCGTCAGCTCGGGCGAGGTCGAGTCGGAGGCCCAGCTCGTCCACCACCGGCGCACGGTGCGGACGAAGCTCGTAAGCGGCCGCCGCCAGGGCGAGTCGCTTCTCTTCATCACCGACATCACCGAGCTGCGCCACCTGGCCAGGGTGCGCCAGGAGTTCGTCGCCAACCTGGTGCACGAGCTGAAGACGCCGATCACGTCGCTGCGTCTGACCGCGGAGAGCCTGCTCGGCGATCCTCTGCCCAAGGACCGCAGGCGGTTTGCCGAACGGCTGATCAAGGAGGCGGACCTGATGAGCAAGATCATCGACAACCTCCGGCAGCTCGGCGACATCGAGACCGGCGCGATGGCGGTCGAGATCACGCGCTTCGACCTGCGCGAGCTGATCGACGACAGCGTGGCACGCCTCGGCATCGAGCGCCCCGTGGACGTTGACGTCCCTCCCGAGCTGGTCATTGCGACGGACCGGGCGAAGCTGGCGCAGGCGGTCGGCAACGTGCTCGACAACGCCGCCAAGTTCTCGCCCCCGGGCACGGCCATCGACGTACACGCGGAAGTCGGCGACGAGGTGGTCGTGAGCGTGCGGGACCGAGGCCCCGGCATCTCCCCCGAGCACTGGAGCCGGGTGTTCGAACGCTTCTACAAGGTCGACCGGGCCCGCCCCCGAGAGTCGGGCGGCTTCGGCCTGGGCCTGGCGATCACCAAGCACCTCGTGCAGGTGCTGGGCGGCCGGATCTGGACCGAGGCCGCACGGGAGGGCGGGCAGGTCTTCTACATCGCGCTGCCCAGGCAAGTCTTAACGGCCCCATAAAGCGGCCTTAACCTGGCCCTGCCTATCCTGAGTATCGGGTGGCTGACCGCAGACCTATCGTCCAGTCATTGACGTCACCAGGGAGGCCAAAGCTGCGAGCCGTTCCAGGTGCCTCTCCGGCCAAGCTGGAAGTCCAGAAGCTGTCCTTTTATTACGGCAAGGCGCGCGCCCTGAAGGACGTCGACTTCGACGTCCCCGAGAAGAAGATCACGGCCATCATCGGGCCCTCGGGGTGCGGCAAGAGCACCCTTCTTCGGGTCTTCAACCGCATGTACGACCTGGTGCCTGGGGCACGGGCGGAGGGGATGGTCTTCCTCGACGGCGAGGACGTCGTGGCCACGCGCAACCTGCTCGAGCTACGGCAGAAGGTCGGCATGGTCTTCCAGCGTCCCAGCCCGTTCCCGATGTCGATCCGCGACAACGTCGCGTTCGCGCCACGATTGCTCGGTTGGCCGGCGGCGAGGATCAACTCGGCCGTCCTGGAGAGCCTTGAGCGCGCCGCCCTGCTGGACGAGGTGAAGGACCGGCTGCACGAGCCCGCGGCCTCCCTGTCGGGCGGCCAGCAGCAGCGGCTCGCGATCGCGCGCTGCATCGCGGTCAACCCGCAGGTGATCCTCATGGACGAGCCCTGCTCCGCGCTGGACCCGGTGGCCACGCTCAAGATCGAGGACCTGATGGCGACGCTGACGCTCGATTTCACGATCGTGATCGTGACCCACAACATGCAGCAGGCAGCGCGCGTCTCAGACTTCACCGCCTTCATGCTCATGAACCCCGAGGGGCGCTACGGCGAGCTGATCGAGTTTGCGCCGACGGCCGACCTGTTCAACGCCCCCGAGGACCACCGAACCGAGGCTTACATCACCGGGAGGTTCGGCTAGCGTGCCGCGCCTGACATTTGAAAAGGAGCTGGCGAGCCTCCGCGAGTCGTTGGTTCGGATGGGCACGCTGGTCGAGTCGCAGATCGAGGCCGCGCTGAATGCTCTGAGAGGCCGCGACGGCGCCGCGGCCGAGAAGGTTCGCACGCAGGACCAGTACCTCAACGAGCTGTTCCGGCAGATCCGCGAGCAGGTCTTTATGGTCATCTCGACGCAACAGCCGGTCGCGCGCGACCTTCGCCACCTGATGGGCATCCAGTACATCGCCACCGAGCTCGAGCGGATGGGCGACTACGCGGTGCGCATCTCTCGTATGACCACCACCCTGGTTGCGCTTCCGGACCACGCGCTGCGCGCGGAGTTCGGGCTCATGGGCGAGCTCGCGATCGGCCAGGTGCACGACATCCTCGAGGCGCTCATCGACGAGAACGAGGTCCGCGCGCGCGAGGTGGCCAGCCGTGACAACGAGGTCGACCGGCTGTGGCATCGGGTGTTCGAGGACCTGGTTCACGACATGGGCAACGGCCACGCCGACAGCGACGACGCCCTCCGCGCGGTCACCCTGCTGCTGGTCGCGCACAACCTGGAACGCATCTCGGACCGCGTGACCAACGTCGCGGAGGACATCGTCTTTCTCGAATCGGGCCAGGTGGTCGAGCTCGGGTGACGCGGCCGAGTCAAAACGGAAGCGCGGGCCGCGTCCTCGTCGTCGAGGACGACGAGGGCATCCGAGAGATGCTCAAGTACAACCTGACGACGGCGGGCTTCTCAGTTCAGGAGGCGAGCGACGGCGCCTCGGGCCTGCGCTCGGCGCGCACGGCGCGTCCGGACCTGATCCTGCTCGACCTGATGCTGCCCGGCATGAGCGGCTTCGACTTCACGCGCGCGCTGCGCAAGAGCAGTCGCGTCCCGATCATCATGATCACGGCGAAGGACGCCGAGATCGACAAGATCGTCGGCCTCGAGCTGGGCGCCGACGACTACATCACGAAGCCTTTCTCCGTCCGCGAGGTGCTCGCCCGCGTCAACGCCGTGCTGCGCCGCGCGCAGCCCGAGGCCAACGAGCCCAAGGCCGTGCCCGAGCGCGACTCGATCGGCGAGTTCAGCATCGACCGTGCCGCGCGCCGGGTGATCCTGGCCGGCAACGACGTCAAGGTGACGGCGCGCGAGTTCGACCTCCTCTCCTACCTGCTCGCCCACCCGAGCCGGGTGCACACGCGCGACGTGCTCCTGGAGAACGTGTGGGGCCACGAGTTCTCGGGCGATCGCAAGACCGTCGACGTCCACGTCCGCTGGCTGCGCGAGAAGTTCGCGGGGCATGCGCCATTCGACATCGTCACCGTGCGTGGCATCGGCTACCGGCTCGACCGCAAGGGCGCGGTCGAAACCGCGGCCGGCTAGGTCCCCGTGGCGGCTGTCACCGAGTCTGTGGCTTCGGCGCGCCGAGCGCCTGCGACACCCCCCGATCGCTTTCGACTGCTGACCGCGGTCATCGCGTGCGCCGCTCCGGCGGCGCTGATCGTGATCGTCTTCGTGCTCTTCCAGCAGGCGTGGCCCTCGGTCACGCATTTCGGACTGGGCTTCCTCGTCGGCACCGACTGGAACCCGGTCACGATGAACTTCGGCGCCCTGCCGGGGATCTTCGGCACCGTGTCGACGAGCCTCATCGCGCTGGCGCTGGCGCTTCCGGTGGGAGTGGCGGCGGCCCTCGTGCTCGCTGAGCAGGGCCAGACCACGGTCCGGGGCCTGCTGGGAACCGGAATCGAGCTGCTCGCCGCGATCCCCAGCGTCGTCTACGGGATCTGGGCCCTGTACGTGTTGGGTCCGTGGGCGTTCGAGCACATCGAGACGCCGATCTCGGACCGGCTGGGCTTCATCGGGTGGCTGTCGTCGGCATCTCCGCGAAGCCTCTTCACAGCCTCGCTCGTGCTCGCGATCATGATCCTGCCCACCCTGACCGCGGTTTCACGCGACGTGATCCGCGCGGTGCCCCGAGGCATGAAAGAGAACGCGGTCGCGCTCGGTGCGACGTGGTGGGAGACCACCTGGCGGGTGATCCTCCCGTCAGCGCGGGCAGGCATCGTCGGCGCGACCATCCTCGCCCTCGGCCGCGCCCTCGGCGAGACCATCGCCGTGACGATGATCATCGGCAACAACTACCAGATCCCCCCTTCGATCTTCTCGCCCGCGTACACGCTCGCGAGCGTCATCGCCAACGAGTTCACCGAGGCCACCGGGCCGCTCTACCCGGCCGCCCTGGTCGAGCTCGGCCTCGTCCTCATCCTGGTGACGTTGACGCTGAACGTCATCGCGCTGCTCCTCGTCAGGTCCACCGCGGCGAGGGCGGCGATATGACGCGAAACGTCCGGCGTCTGATCGCCACCCGAGGCGCCATGGGCGGCGCCTATGTGCTGACCATAGTTGCGCTGGTGCCGCTGGCGCTGGTCCTCGTCTACACGATCGGCAGGGGTCTCCCCGCGGTGACCAATCTCGATTTCTTCACCAACGTCGAGCGCCCTGTCGGCGTTCCGGGAGCCGGTGTCGCCCACGCGATCGTGGGCACTCTCATCCTGGTCGGCATCGCGTCGCTCGCCGCCATCCCGGTCGGTGTCATGGGAGGCATCTTCCTCGCCGAGTACGGCACCAACCGTCTGGCCGACTGGATCCGGCTCGGCAGCGACGTCCTGATCGGGACGCCTTCGATCGCGGTCGGCCTGTTCGCCTACGCCCTCCTCGTGGCGCCGTTCCACCACTTCTCCGGCCTGTCCGGTTCGGCGGCGCTGGCGGTGCTGATGCTGCCCATCGTGATCCGCACCACCGAGAGCGCGGTGAGGCTCATCCCCGGCGGCCTTCGTGAGTCAGGCCTCGCCCTCGGGCTGCCTCGCTGGCGAGTCTCTCTTCAACTGATCCTGCCGGCGGCCGCGCCCGGCGTGATCACGGGAGCGCTGCTCTCGGTCGCGCGCGCATCGGGCGAGACTGCGCCGCTGCTGTTCACCGGCTTCGGCAATCCATTCCTGAGCTTCGACCCGTCGCAACCTCTCGCCGCGCTGCCGCTCACCGTCTATCACTTCGCGCTGTTGCCCTATCCATCGCTGCAGCAGCAGGCCTGGGGCGCTGCCCTGGTGCTCGTGGTGATGGTGCTGATCATCAACCTCGCGAGCCGCTACGTCCTGCGCCGGCAGATTCGTCTCGCCGGTCAGCTGTAATTTGGCTTTCGTTTCAATGCGGTCGCGGGGTAAACTCAACCGGGTCAGGCCGACCGCCACTCGCTTGATCCGACCTCAGAAATAACGAACGCACCTCGACGTTTCAGCAAATGAAGGAGCAAGGGTGGCCACAAAGATCCTGGAAGTAACGGACGTGAACGTCATCAGGGCGGCGGGCGGAATCGTCTGCCGCTCGAACGGCTCAGGCAAGACCCAGATCGTCGTCGTTCATCGCCCCGCCTACGACGACTGGACCCTGCCGAAGGGCAAGGTCGACCCCGACGAGACGCCCGAGGAGTGCGCGCTCCGCGAGGTCCGCGAGGAGACAGGCTACAAGTGCGAGCTGGTGAGGCCGCTCGGCTGCACCGCTTACGTCGACCGCCGCGGCCGGAACAAGGTCGCGTGCTACTGGGTCATGCAGGTCATCAGCGGCCGCTTCCGCGCGGGCGGCGAGGTGGACCGCATGGTGTGGATGTCCGTGCCGGACGCGATCAAGCGCCTGACCTATTCGCGAGACAAGACGCTCCTGGTGCAGCAGAACCTCCCCTGACCTCCCCGCTAGCGGGGAGGATGGCCCGGGCGCGTGGCGCCCCGGCCAGGTGGGGACACCGACTTAACCTACCGCCGGTAAGCTGTCATCAATGCAGACGGTCGCGGCCCGGGACTCGCTCATCATCGCCGGCGTCGAGCTGCGCTCGCGCCTTTTCATCGGCACCGGCAAGTACCCGACCGACGAGTCGATGCTCGCCGCCCTGGAGGCCTCAGGCTGCGAGCTCGTCACTGTCGCCCTGCGGCGCCTCGACCTGGACGACCCCAAGAAGAAGACCATCCTCGACGTCATCGACTGGAAGCGCTACCGCATCCTGCCCAACACGGCCGGGTGCCGCACGGCCGAGGAGGCGATCCGAATCGCGCGTCTGGCCCGCTCGATGGGCCTGTCGGACTGGGTGAAGCTCGAGGTCATCCCCGACCCGCGCTACCTGTTCCCGGACCCTGAGGAGACGCTCAAAGCCGCGCGCGTCCTGGCGGGCGAGGGTTTCCAGGTCCTGCCGTACATCAACGCCGACCCCGTGCTCGCGAAGAAGCTCGAGGAGGTGGGCACGGTCACGGTGATGCCGCTCGGGTCGCCCATCGGATCGGGCCAGGGCCTGCAGACCATGGAGCAGATCCGGATCATCATCGAGGAGGCGAGGGTGCCGGTGGTGGTGGACGCGGGCATCGGCGCCCCGTCCGACGCGGCACTCGCGATGGAGCTCGGCGCCGACGCCGTCCTCGTCAACACGGCGATCGCGCTGGCCCAGGACCCGCCGCTCATGGCGGAGGCGATCAAGCAAGGGGTCGACGCCGGCCGGAAGGCCCTCATCGCAGGGCGCATCCCGCGGCGGGTGCAGGCCAGCCCGAGCTCCCCGACCGAGGGGATTTCGCAACCCACGCGCGGCTAGCGCTCCCTGCGACGATGGCCGTCGTGGCCGGCGTGGACGGCGGCCGGCGGGCGATCGATCGCGGCGCCACCATCCTGCAGCTGCGCGCTCCGGGGATGACCGCTCGCGCCCTCGAGGAGCGGGCGCGTGAGCTTGTCGCCGCTTCCAGCGTGCCTGTGCTGGTGAGCGCGCGCTGCGACATCGTCCTCGCGTGCGGCGCCGCGGGCGCCAACCTGCCGGAGCGAGACATCTCCGTCGCGGACGCGCGGCTCCTGCTCGACGACCGCTTCGTCGGCCGCTCGGTGCACTCGGTCGAGGCGGCCCTCACCGCTGAGGCAGAGGGAGCCGACTACGTCATCTTCGGCCCGGTCTGGACCAGCCCGAGCCATCCGGACGACCAGGCAAAAGGGCTCGATGCGCTCGCCGAGGTGGTGCGCGCGGTGCGGATCCCGGTGCTCGCGATCGGCGGCGTCGACGCCGAGCGCGCGCAGCTGTGCCTCGGGGCCGGCGCCGGCGGCTACGCCGGGATCACGATGTTCTTGTGATCGAGGTTCGCATCAACGGCAAGCAGGTCGAGCTCGACGGCCCCACCCCGCTGCTCGACTACGTGGCGCGGCTCGGAGTCGATCCGCGCGCGGTCGCGGTCGAGCACAACGGGATCATCCTTGAGCACGACGCGTTCGCTGGCACGGTTCTGCACGCGGACGACGTGGTCGAGATCGTCAGGATGGTCGGCGGCGGCCGACGAGGTTCGACCTGACCCAGGTCACGATCTTTCCGATCGGCGGCTCGAAGCCGTCGGTAGTGTCCACCTCCAGATGCGGGCGGCCAAGGTCAGGGATCCCATAGGCGCCCGCGGCTATGCGTTCCCGCAGGTCGGCCAGCGCCTCGAGACCCCGATGCGACGGATGCCGGTGTCCGCCCGATTGCCGCTCTGAGTAGCGCCGCTCCAGCTCGGCGATCGTGCATGAAAGGTTCACGCTAACGGCGTCACCAAGCACCGCCAGGCTGTTTGAACGCAGCCGCTACGTGACCGCCGCGAGCCTCTCTTTGATCGCCGCCTCGGCCTCCGCGCGCTCGTCCCACGGCTCGGGGCCGCCCGCCATCTGCATCGTGTGCTCGTGGCCCTTGCCCGCGAGCAGCACGCAGTCGCCAGGACGCGCCACCTCGATGGCGCGGCGGATGGCCGCGCGACGATCGATCACGACCTCGAAGTCGCGGCCCGGCGCCTTGCCCTCGGCTCCCGACTGCACGTCGCGCGCGATCTCCACCGGGTCCTCGCTCAGCGGATCGTCGGTCGTGATGATGAAGAAGTCGGAGAACTGCGCCGCCGACCGGCCCATGCCCGACCGGTCGTGGTCCGAGCGCGCCGTGGCACCGAAGACGGCGATGAGCCTGCCCTTCACGAACGGCCGCAGCTCCGCGAGCGCGCTGGCCAGGGCGCCCGCGCTGTGGGCGAAGTCGATGAACACGCTGAAGTCCTGGCCCAGGTCGACCCGCTCGAGCCGCCCGCGCACGCCCTCGAAGCTGGCCAGGCCGGTCCCGACCGCGTCGAGGGGAACGCCGAGAGCCAGGCAAACGCCCGACGCACAGAGCGCGTTGTAGACGTTGAAGCGGGCGGGCACGTGGAGCGTCACGAACGTCTCGCCGAGCGGAGTCTTGAGCCGAAAGCTCGAACCCGCCGCGGTCGAGCTCACCTCGAGCGGCTGGAGGTCCGCGCCGCTTCTGAACCCGTAGCTCCACCGGCGCGAGATCGGCCTGCCCGCCAGCCGCGAGTAGCTGGCGTCGTCGCGATTGAGGACGGCCGTCTTCTCGATCCCCTTGTCGGCCGAGCGGGCCGTGAGGTCGATGAGGCGGGCCTTGGCTTCGAGATAGTCGTCCCAGCTGGCGTGGTAATCGAGGTGGTCGTGGCCGACGTTGGTGAAGGCCGCCACGTCGAAGTCGCACGCCGCCACGCGCTCCTGGACGAGCGCGTGCGACGTGGTCTCGATGACCGCACACTCGACCCCCGCGTCGAGCATCCGCCTCAGCCATCCCTGCACCTGCGGCGCCTCCGTGGTGGTCTGGCCGCTGAGGTTGTCGGTCTCCGTCCCCTTGACCGTATAGGCGACCGTGCTCATCGCCCCGGCGACGATCCCGCTCGCCTGCAGGACGTGCTCGGCCATGTGCGTGGTGGTCGTCTTGCCGTCGGTCCCGGTGACCCCCGCGACCTTCAGGCTCTGTGACGGGCGGCCGTAGAACTCGGCGGCGAGCTCCGCCAGTCCGATCCTCGTCGAGGGCAGGCGCACGACCCGCGCTCCCGCCGGCGCGGCCGCATCCCCCTGCACGGCCACGGCAGCCGCGCCGGCCGCCAGCGCGTCGCGCAGGAAGACGTGGCCGTCTGCCCGAAGGCCTGACACGGCGACGAAGAGGTCGCCCGGCTTGACGCGTCTCGAGTCGTACTCCACGCCGGTGATGTCGACGCCGCCGTCTCCGTCGAAGGCCGCGCCGGGTACGCCCGCGACGAGCTCATCCAGCTTCATCCGGGCAGCATAATCGGCCCATGCAGAGCGCCGAAGTCGACGGACGGACATTCGCTTGGGGCGCCCGCACCTACGTGATGGGGATCGTCAACGTAAGCCCGGATTCGTTCAGCGGCGACGGCCTGGACGACGCCGAGACGGCCGTGACGCAGGGCCTGCTGATGGCTGAAGAGGGCGCCGACATGCTGGACGTGGGCGGTCAGTCGACGCGGCCGGGGCACGAGCCCATCTCTGTCGCTGAAGAGATCAGCCGAACGGAGCGCGTGGTCGAGCGGCTGTCACGCAAGGCTGGAGTGCCCGTGTCGATCGACACGTACAAGCTCGACGTCGCCGAGGCCGCGGTCGACGCGGGCGCCGTCATCCTGAACGACGTCTGGGGCCTACAACGCTCACCGGCCATGGCTGATCTGGCGGTGAGGAGGGGCTGCGCGCTCGTCCTGATGCACAACCAGGACGGCACCGATTACGCAAGCGACCTGATGGAGGAGATCAAGCGCGTTCTGCGCGAAGCGACCCGGCGAGCAGTCGACGCCGGGGTGCCGCGGGAGCGGATCTGGGTCGATCCGGGGATAGGTTTCGGCAAGACCGCCGACCAGAACTGGGAGGTGATGCGCCGCCTTCACGAGTTGACCGAGCTCGCACAGCCGATCCTGATCGGCACGTCGCGAAAGTCATTCATCGGCAAGCTTCTCGACCTGCCCGTCACCGATCGGGTCGAAGGCACTGCGGCCACGGTCGCGGCGGCGATCATGCGCGGGGCCGACATCGTGCGAGTTCATGACGTGCTGGCGATGACCCGAGTCGCCCGCGTGGCCGACCGCATCGCGCGTTGACCATCGCCTACCTCGGGCTCGGCTCGAACCTGGGCCGGCGCGACCGCAACCTGAGCGCGGCGCGGCGACGGC
>Ga0207646_10000746_pt1 | contig 42261 bp, 37 predicted proteins | sample KBSK5502metaG_FD_184343 | JGI IMG/M metagenome (GOLD analysis project Ga0207646, IMG submission 184343) | Corn, switchgrass and miscanthus rhizosphere microbial communities from Kellogg Biological Station, Michigan, USA - KBS K5-50-2 metaG... | ecosystem: Host-associated > Plants > Roots >... | reverse complement strand
TTGCCTGGTTCGGCCAGATCATGAGTGGGAGCGTCTGGTTCGAGTCGGGCGCTGCCAGGACCTTCGTCACGATCGCCGAACAGCTGCGCGACGGCGGCGATGCTGACATGGCGTTGCGCTCGCTGGTGCCGATTGCGCATCGGTGCTGGTGGACGCCCACGAAGACGAGGACCCGGGAGTATCTCGTCGAAGCCGCCCTCGCCATGGGGATGGCGGACGATGACCCGCGGGTGCTGGCGGTCGTCGGTCTTGCCCATCCCGAAGAGACTGGGCCGACGATCCTGAAACGAGTCTCGCGGATGCGACTGCACGAGATGACCGACCCGATCGCAGCCATGTATGTGGGGATCGCCGCCGAGAAGGCCGGCGATTTCGCGACTGGAGTGCGGTTTCTGGCTTCCGCGATCGATGGCCTCCGTGAGCAGGTGCGGTTGGTCCCTCTGACGCAGGCTCTGATCCACTACGCATGGGCGGCGATCCACGCCGGCGAGTGGCCGGCGGCCGCTGCGGCAGCACACGAGGCCGCCGGTCTTGCGCGGGACACGAGACAGCCCCAGTACGGGCTCACCGGAGAGCTGGTCGGCGCTCTGTCGACGGCGTTGCGCGGAACCGAGCCCGATATCGAATCACTTCTTGTTGAACCAGAGCGGGCGCTGCTGGCCATGAAGGGTGGACCACTGCTCGCGACCGCGCACCTTGCCCGCGGCGCCGCCGCTATCGGCGATGGGCGGCACGAGGACGCTTTCCAGCACCTTTGGCCTGTTTTCGACGAGACCGAATCGGCGTTCCACCGCTTCATGCGCTGGCCGGCTTTGCTCGACCTCGTCGAAGCCGCCACCGGCAGCGGCCAGGCCGAACGGGTCACCGACGTGATCGCGGACCTCGAAGGGATCTCCGCGCATTCAGAGCCGCCGATCCTCCGCCTCAACCTGGCGTGCGCGAGGCCGCTGCTGGCCGCGGACGATCAGGCGGAGCCATTGTTCACTGCGGCGCTCGCCCAGGACCTGGCAGGCTACCCGTTCCTTCGAGCCAGGACACTGTTCTCGTTCGGTCGATGGCTGCGTCGACGACGGCGCAGTGCCGAATCACGGTCGCCGCTGAGGGAGAGCGTGGCGCTCTTCGATGCGCTGGGCGCCGCTGCCTGGAGCAGGCGAGCGCGACAGGAGCTGCGCGCTACCGGAGAGAAGGTTGGGCGGCGTGTGCCCGATCTCCGCGATCGCCTGACGGCGCAGGAGCTCCAGATCGCTCGGCTCGCTGCCGAAGGTTTGTCGAACCGTCAGATCGCGGAACGCCTCTTCCTGTCACCGCGAACCGTCGGCGGCCACCTCTATCGAATATTTCCGAAGCTGGAGATCACCGCACGCGCCCAGTTGCGTGACGTGTTTGCGGACCGGGTGGGCGATTAAGAAACGAGTCGGTTGACTCATGCGAAGCGGCCGACTCGGGGCGGACGATCTTCAGCATGAGTGACAAACCGAACGTTGTACTGGTCCACGGCGCCTGGGCGGACGGTTCCAGCTGGAGCGATGTGATCCGATTGTTGCAGGCATCTGGGTTTACGGTCACAGCGCCGCAGTTCCCGGAGACCTCGCTTTCTGCAGACGTCGCCCGTCTGCGCCAGGTCCTGCGACGCCAGACTGGGCCGACGATCGTCGCCGGCCACTCCTACGGCGGGCAGATCATGACCGCGCTCGGCACCGATGCGCCGAACGTCGTGGCGCTCGTCTACGTCGCGGCCTTCGGCCTCGACAAGGGCGAATCGCTTGGCGGACTGCTCAGTGGAGGCCCTCCGACGCCGGCGCTGGCCCATCTGATCGTTGACGAGCAGGCTTTCGCCTGGCTGCCCGGAAATGACTTCGTAACCCATTTCGCGTCCGACGTCGAGAAGAGCCGCGCGAAGGTCATGTACGCGGTTCAGCAGGGCCTGTCGATGAGCACCTTCGAGGATGTGATGGATGTGCCCGCCTGGAAGTCGCTTCCCTCCTGGTATCTCGTCGCGACCAACGACGAGGCCATCCCGCCCGATGTTGAGCGCATGTTTGCAAAGCGCATGGGTGCGACCACAATCGAGGTGCCCTCGAGCCACCTGGCGATGGTGTCGCATCCGGCCGAGGTGGTGCGGTTGATCGAGGCAGCTGCGAACGTTACCGCGGCTGTCAAGTAAAGGAGACGAACCCATGCCGATGATCGACGTCTACGCCACAAACGGCACATTCAAAGATCCCAAGACACTGGCGCGAGACCTCGCCGAGACCCTGATGAAGATCGAGCAGGTCCCGAACATTCCGATGTTCCGCAAGAACACGGCGGGGTTCGTCCACGACCTGCCGGATGGCGCGCTCTCCAACGTGGATGGAGACGGGAACTACGTGAGGGTGCAGGTGCTCACCAACGCAGGGGCGCTCAACCGCGACAAGCAGCTTGCGGTTGTCCGCCAGTTCACCGACCTGGTCGCGTCTGCTGCCGGCGATCCCTCACTTACGGCGAGGACCTGGGTGCTCCTGACCGAGGCGGTTGAAGGCGGGTGGGGGCTTGCTGGGCACGCCAACACCAACTCGGAGCTTGTCGACGCAGCGCGTGCGCAGATCGCCGAGCTGCAAAAGGCGAAAGGCGCCGGCGGCTGAGACATGGGCAGCAGCCCACTTTCGATTGACGTCTACGTCGCCCCGATGCGGCCGTACACCTGTCCCGATCACCTCGGCGATGGTGAGGTCGCGACCTGGGCGCCGTCCAGCAGCACGCTGATCTCCGGGCCGACCGAAGGGATCCTCATCGACGCCCTACTGACCTTCGAGAACGCGGACAAGATCGCCGCCTGGGCGAAGACCTTCGGCAAGAAGCTCACGGGTGTCTACATCACCCATGGCCACTCGGACCACTGGCTCGGCCTCGCGCGCCTTCTCCAGCACTTCCCCGACGCTCGCGGGTACGCAGCTCCGGAGGTTGCAGCTCGCGCTGCCTGGGAGGCGGAGTTCAACAGGACGAGCAAGTATTGGACGTCGCGCTTTCCGGGCGAGCTCCCCGAGACGCCCGTGGTGCCCGGGGTGCTGAACACTGATGAGATCCTGGTGGACGGTCAGGTAGTCAACCTGATCCACGTTGGCCAGGGTGACATTCAGGGTTCGACGATCTTCCACGTGCCGTCGGCCGACGCCGTTGTCTGCGGTGATGTGGTCTACAACAACGTGCACATGATGATGTACGAGGCCGATGAGGCGAAGCGCGAGGACTGGGTCGCCAGCATCGACGCGGTCGCCGCCTTGAACGCGAAGACCGTCGTGGCCGGTCACAAGAGCGTCGGGGCGGCGGACCGACCAGAAAACCTCGCGGCCAGCCAGCGGTACCTGCATGACTTCACCACCCTCGCGAAGAAGGGCGGCACGGTGGAGGACTTGGTCCACGGCATGCTCGAGTTGCATGGCGAGCGCGACCAGCCGCACACGCTATGGATCTCGGCCCGAGCCGAAGTCGCTCGGCGGGGCAGGAATCGACCGAACGGTTGATGTTCGGCCGAAGGTGCTGCGGCTACCTTGGATGGCATGCATGAATCCGCACCGGACGACTTCCTTTCGGCTCTCTCAACGCGCGACTTTGGGCGATTCGCTGAGTGCTTGGCACCGGAAGCGCAAGCGCGGATGCTCTTGCCGCCAGGACCCGAGACACGCTTCGGGCGCGAGGAGATTGCTCGGCGTTTCGAAGGCTGGTTCTCGCACGCCGCGGACTTCGAGGTTCTGGGGTCGCATCGGGAGCGCGTCGGGCTTCGAGACCGCCTGAGCTGGCGTTTCCGACTGAGCCGAGACGGGCAGTCGCGCGAAATCATCGAGCAGGTTGCGTTCGTCAACTCGGGGCCGGACGGCATATATGAGATCGACCTGCTTTGTTCGGGTTTTCTCCGAGAGCACGCGGGTGTCGGGTCGCAAGCGGCTGACACCGTGACGCCACGCGGCGCTCGATAATGGGCGGACCATCGACACCGCGGGGAGGCGGCACGTAGTCGACGCGGGGAGATCTGAAGGCAGCCTGCGCCTGGCCGAGCTCCTGGCGGCGGTTTCGCTCGCCACCGATCTCTCGCACGACGTGCCTGCCGAGAGCGCACTCCGAGATGCATGGCTGGCGGTCGAGCTCGCTCGCCTCGCCGGCTGGAGTGGGGCCGACGTATCGGATGTCTACTACCTGGCGCTCCTCTACCACATGGGGTGCACGGGCGCGGTCGCGGCGCAGAGCCGGCTGGGCGGCGGCGACGACATCAACGTGCGTCATTGGATGTCAGAGGCCGACTACGCCGATCGTCCGGATCTCATGCGCATCGTCATCACCAGGCTGGCGCCGCATTGGGGACCGTCGGGATTCGCGCAGGGTGTCGCAGGGCTCGCGACATCCGGCCGTGACATGCCAGAGGCTTTGGCCAACATTGCAGAGGCCGCGGCGCGGCTTTCGCAGAGGCTGGGCGCAAGCCCTCGCGTCACCGAGGCGCTGAGTCACGCATACGGACGATGGGACGGCAAGGTCTTCACATCCCTGCCGAGTGCCGAAGGCCTTTCCGCGACCTCACGCCTCGTGCACCTGGTCCATGTGGCCCAGATCTATCACCAGGCCGGAGGCGCCGAGGTCGCGGACGGGGTCGTCCGCCAGCGCAGCGGTACGGAATTCGACCCTGAGCTGGCAAGGCTCTGGCTGCAGAACAGCCACGATCTTTTGCCCAGGCTGTCATTGGATTCTGTGTGGGATCAAGTCTTGAGCGCGGAGCCGGAGCCGCATCGGCGCGTCGGGCCCCCCCACCTGGACGAAATCAGCCGGGCGCTCGCGGATTTCGTGGATCTGGCCTCGCCCTACACGCGGGGGCACTCGACGCGGGTTGCGCAGCTCGCTGAGGCGGCCGCGTTGAACGCAGGGTTGGGCGCGGACGACGCTGTCACCGTACGGAGAGCGGCGCAGGTCCACGACCTTGGCATGGTGAGCGTGCCCAATCGGGTGTGGATCAAGCGCGGTCCGCTCAATCCGTCCGAGTGGGAGCGGGTTCGCCTTCACCCGTACCACACCCAGCGCATCCTGAGCCTCGCCGGTCCGCTGCGGGCGTCCGCGACCATCGCGGGTCTCCATCACGAGCGCCTCGATGGCTCCGGATATCACGTCGGGCTGCGCGCCAACGCACTGCCGTTCACCGCCCGTCTACTGGCGGTCGCGGAGATCTACCAGGCGATGAGCGAGGATCGCGCATGGAGGGCGGCGGTCACACCGGCGACGGTGACGCAGCAGCTCCATGATGGGGTTGCGGCTCGGCGGCTCGACCCCCGAGCAGTCGACGCAGTGCTGTCGGCCGCCGGTCAGCCTCGGCAGAAAGGAAGATCGAGCCCGACCTGGCCGGCCGGGCTCACCGACCGCGAGGTGGACGTAATCAGGGCGATCACGCGTGGACTGGCGAACAAGCAGATCGCACGCGAGCTCCACGTCTCCTCGGCCACGGTGCATACTCACGTCATCAACCTGTACGGAAAGATCGGCGTCAACACCCGTGCGGGCGCCACGCTCTTCGCCTTTGAGCACGACCTTATCGACTCTTCCTCTGAGCAATAAATCGACCGAACGGTTGATGTGGCCCTGAACGAGCGGACCTAGGCTGCATCGTATGGAACAGCAACTGCCGCATCTACGGATCTCACGGTTCTGCAAAGCGAGCCCCGAGGCGGTCTACGACCTGCTCGCGGATCTGCCGAGCCACATCGACTGGGGAGGAGCGCGCCAGAGCCGAGAGTTCCGCCTCGTCTCGCTTGACTCGCCGCCGGGACCGGCGACGGTCGGCACCAGTTTCTCCAGCACCGGCACGATCCCGATGTCTCGAAGGCATTGGTCAGATCGCTCTACGGTATCGGTCGCCGATCGGCCGGATACGTTCGAGTTCACAACTCAAGCGATGGCCGGCGAAGGCAATCCCATGACCGCTGTCTATACGCATCGGTATGAGATCACGCCGGCGGCCGGCGGGTCGCGCGTCACCTACGCGATGACGCAACTCTCGATCACGAGCCCGATCCTCCGCCTCGGGCCGGCGATGAGTCGGATGACGTGGCTCATGATGCCCATGTTCGCCGGCCGCGGGGTGCGAAACCTGCTCGCTCTCGCGGAACAGGGCAAGTCGCGAGCCGTTGTTGGCGGCAGCCCGAAGTTCACCCAGGAGGTTTGACCTTGCCACTGTACATAGACATCCACGAACAGCTCCCCGACGGAGCGACCGCCGCGGACGTCGCGCACGCCCACGAAGCGGACCTGGCCAAGCAGGACGCGTACGGCGTCAAGTACGTCAAGTATTGGGTCGATGAGAAGGAACACAAGGCGTTCTGCCTCGTCGAGGCGCCCACCGCAGACGCGGCAATGCGCGTGCACCAGGAGGCGCACGGGCTGGTCGCCAACCGCATCCACGAGGTCGTCGAAGGAAGCTAGACGCGGTACCACGTAGATTCCGGGCACGCTGTCGGCAACGTGCCTCGTGCCCGGCTTTCGTGGCCTTTCGTCACCCCTCTGGTCCTAAATCACATGAAGGGCATCAGCTCTGCGGGCATCACCACAAAGGGCCGCATCATGTCGCGGTCTTCGTGCTCGAGGATGTGGCAGTGGTACATGTATCGCCCGGCGAAAGTATCGAAGCGCACGAGGATGTCGACGACTTCGTTCGCGTTGACCCGAACCGTGTCCTTGAGGCCGAGCTCGTTCGCGTCGAGAGCGTGGGGGATCCCGTCTTCCACCTGCTGGCCGATGCGCACCGTTGCTCTGGTGCCGGTGTCGGTGATGCCGCCCTCCGGCGTCTCCACCGCGGCAGGTCGCCGGTTCAGGATTTGAAAACTCTCGACGTGCACGTGGATTGGATGCGTGTCCTGGGTCAGGTTGATGAGGCGCCAGATCTCCGGCTGGTGGAGTACGGGAAAGAAGTTGGTCTTGTCCTCGAACCTCGTGGCGACCGTTCGCCAGCGGGTGGTCTGATTGTCTTCGACCAGGGTGATCACCGGGTTGTCCGACGGCGCAGCCTCGACGAGTTCGCGCATGGTCAGCATGGAGGTTTCGCCTTCGCGACTGCTCTCCTGCTCCACGAGCGCAATCGCCCGAACCGTGCAGCCGGTCAGATCTTCCGGGGCCGGGCGCCGGAAGTCCGTCGCCAGCACGACCGGCGGCCGCCGACCACCACGATGGCCGTCGACGACGTGAAAGCGAAGCACTTCCGGGTAAGGCAGCAGGCCCTCCAGATTTGCCGTGCCGGCGGTCGAGGGGTCGGCGAAGGCGCCGTCGAAGGGCGCAGGCGCGTTGTTGAACAGCGTCAGCTCGGCTCCGACATCGAGATCGGAGAAGTCGATGAGGATGTCGGCTCGTTCGGCCGAGGCCAGGACCAGACCCTGAGCAGGCAGCTGAACGGGCGCGGCCAGCAGCCCACCATCGGTCCCGATCTGGGTGATCCGATCGTTGTTCGGCCGGCCCTCACGTGTAAGCACGAGCCTATAGGTCCTCGCGTTCGATCCGTTCAAGACGCGGAAGCGGTACGTGGTCGGCTCGACCTCGACCCGTGGCCAGATCACGCCGTTGACGACGGTGAATGGGCTGAAGCACTCCATCACTTCCGGGTCGATCTTGTGCAGCAGCACTCCGTTTAGGCTTCCGTCTGGCGCAGTGTCGAAATTTCGATCAGCCAGCACAAGAGGCAGCTCATAGGGCGGGCCCTCCGGCAGCTCCAGCTCACGCTCCCGGGCGTCGCGAATGATCCAAAGGCCTGCTAGTCCCGCGTTGAGGTCGTAGCGCGTGATCCCCATTACGTGGTCGTGGTACCAAAGCAGTGCAGCGCGCTGATCGTTCGGGTACGCGTCGAGCGTGTGCTGGCCCGGCGCCATCAGGTTCTCGGTCCAACCGTCGCTGGTGGCATGGGTCACCGCGCCGTGCAGGTGAACCACCGCGTATCCACTGATTGCGGCTGCGCTGGGATCAGGGACGCCGTCGCCGCAGCCTGGCAGGCACTGGACCGGAATCCCATCCACGGCATGGGTGGAGGACCGTGTGGCGAGTACCGGCAGCCTGCCCGAGAGGTGGTTCTCCCACAGCACCTCTACCGGCGTTCCTCGATCGACCTCGATTGTTGGGCCCGGGAGAAGGCCGTCGTAGGCCCATACACGCGACGGCGGCATGTCGCGATGAAAGCGGTGGCTCACGGTTTCGAGGCGGACCGTCAGTCGCGCCGCCGTCTTGATGACCCGCCGTGGCGGCACCCTGAATGGGTCTACAAACGGAGCGAGCGGTCGCACCGAGGGGTTCATTTCCTTTCAGATTGACGGAAGAGCCAGGAGCGCCGCACGCAGTCTGCGTGAAACCAGTCGTATGACTGAAGCGAACCCGTCGCCTGGTCGGAACAATGGGTCACGGTGGCGGCCATCAGGGGTGACCAGGAGGAACCCATGGATACGACGCGGGGTGGCGAAATGACAGCGATGCTTGCACGGCTGGGGAGCGCGTGGGGATGGATCGTGGCCTACGGTGTCGCCTCACTGGTGGCCGGCGTCATAGCGGTCGCGTGGCCAAGCTCAACGCTGGTGGTGATCGCGATCATCTTTGCGGTACAGCTATTGGTGGGCGCGGTCTACCAGTTCGTCTTCGCGTTTGCGATTCCGAACGAAAACGGATGGCTTCGGGCCCTGATCGCGCTCTTGTCCGTTTTCTCTTTCGTGGTTGCGATCTATCTGTTGGGTCACGTGGGCCTGACGCTCTTGGTGCTTGCGACCCTGGTCGGCATCTACTGGATTGCGCTTGGTGTCATCGAGCTGTTCCTCGCAATCGGACATTCGGAGGTCCGGTGGCGGCCGTGGATCGCGATCACCGGCATCCTCAGCATCGTCGCCGGCGGGGTGGTGGTGATTTTTCCGGTGTCGTCTCTCTTTTTCCTTACGATCTTCCTCGGGTTCTGGCTTGTCCTCTTCGGGTTGATGCTCATCGTCAGAGGAATTGGCCTGCGATCCGCTGCGCGCGTCGCGAAGCCGATGGCTCCAAGTCCCGCCCGCTAGGCGGTCATCTCCTCGATTTCGAGCGCCCCGCGCAACTGGTTGCGCGAGGTGATGCCGAGCTTGGGAAAGAGCCGATACAGGTGAAAGCCGACGGTGCGGTGCGAGAGAAACAGGCTCTGTCCGATCTCGCGGTTGGACATCCCGGAGGCGGCCATCTGAGCGATCTGAAGCTCTTGAGGTGTGAGGCGATCAGAAGCTCTCGGCAAACGACGAGGACTGTGTTCCCCGGACGCGCGCAACTCGCGGCGGGCACGCTCGGCCAGCGGTGTGGCGCCCATCGCCTGGAATGCATCTCGGGCGGCGCGCAGCGGCGCACGTGACTCGGCGACTCGCCGCTGGCGTCGGAGCCAGACGCCGTGGGCGAGCTGGCCGCGAGCGACCATCAGGGGGAGGCTGGTGTCCTCATTGATCGCGGCCTGAAACAACGCCTCGGCTTCTCCGTCCGGGGCGATCAGGGCACGCGCAAACCTCAAGCCGATCTCGAGCGCCGGAGACCGCGACTGTGCGGCGAGCGGCTCGAGCATCGCGATCGCGTCTCGCGCTTCTTGCTCGTGACCGCTTTGAATGGCCGCTTCGACCAGATCCGCGGCAACCCAAAACCGGACGTACATGTGATATGCGGTGTCTTTTGGATTGAAGATGCGGCTGAGATATTCGAACGCCACCGAGTAGTCGCCGCGCAGGAGTGCATTGCGTCCTCGCGCCAGCTCAACCAGCGCAAGCAGCGGATTGGCGCCCATTGGCAACAAGACGCTTTCCGCTTCCGCGGCCAGCGACTCGGCGCCCTCGAAGTCGCCGCGCAAGGCGGTCAGAGTTGCTTCCGCCAGGCGTGCCGCCGGCGCCCAACGGTACAGCCCAATTTCAACGGCAAGGTCGACCGCCTCATGGGCCACAGGCAAACCAGAAGCAATATTGCCGAGGTGGACCGCCGCCCAGGCTTGCTCGGTGAGAGCCTGGGCCAGCAAGAGAGGCCGCGCCTGCCGGCGCAGAATGGGTATGGCTGACGAGAACATCCGATGGGCGAGATCGAAGATCCCGAGCGCTTGCGCAGCCTGCCCGAGTACGGCAGCGGTCATTGCGTCCGTTACCGGCTCAGCCGTGAGACGCCTCACCGGCTCCAACAAGATCGCCCCGCGCTCGACAGGTGCCGCTAGCGCGAGAGACATGAGTAGATGTGGGTCGTCGCGCTCGACCTCTAGTCGGTCCAGAGCATCTACCACAAGCTCTCGAGTTTGGCGGTCGACATTAGTCCACCAGAGGCGGAGTGCAGCCTGCGAGAAAAGCCTCAGCGCGAGCAGTGAATCTCCGGACGATCTGGCCTCGTCAGCCGCATGCACGAATGAACGAGTCTGCTCGGAGCCGGACCATGAAGGGCCATAAACGTCCCGGAGCCAGGCAAACAGCGCCCGGCGCGCTGGGTCCAGATCCGCGAGGTTGACGGACGCGAGAAGCCTTGCAGCGATTTCTTGTCCCCTATCGGCTCCGAGCGCGATCTCGGCCGCTTCCACCAGCCGCGTGGCTCGCCGGCGCGGATCTACCGACAACGCTGCCGCCCGATCCAACGCTGCCACAGCCACGTCAAGCGCCCCTCGCCTTTCCGCGTTTGCCGCTGCGGTGATGAGGTCCTGAGCACGACTTTCGTCCGGACCCACGGCGGCTGCTGCCCTGTGCCACGCCCGCCGATCCGGGTCGCTGTCCAGAACGTCCCCAAGCGCGGCATGAGCTTGCCTCCGCTCGCCCTCGCCGGCCGCCTGGTAGACGGCCGAGCGAAGCAACGGATGCCGAAATCGGACCCGCTCGTCCTCGATCACGATGAGCCGCTGCGTCTGCGCCGGTGCGAACGAGTCAATGGAGAGGGATGTTCGCGCGATCGACTGGCCCGCTTGCAGGAACTCGGCCAGCGTTCCTTCGGGATCGATGGCCGCGAGCAGCAGCAGCGTGCTCAGTGGCGGGCGTAGACCTGAGATCCGCGCGCTGAAAGCACGCTCGAGGCGCTGGCTCAGCGGAAGCGGAGTCCCCACATGTGTGACGTCAGTGTCAAGCGCGGTCGGCAGCTCGAGCAGGGCAAGAGGATTACCCGCCGCGTAGTCGAGCACCAGGGTCCGAACTTGAGCTGAGAGGCGGGGGGTATTTGCATCGAGCAACGCCCTTGACGACTCATCGTCAAGGCCGTCCAGGCGCAGTTCGGGAATTCCTGTTCCATCGATGTGGTTGTCGAGCCCGTCCCTGACCCCGAATGCAATGACGATCGGCTCCGCCTCGATTCGTCGCGCGACAAAGGCGAGCGTCTGGCAGGACGAAGGATCAAGCCATTGGGCCTCGTCCGCGACGATGAAGACTGGCGCCCGGGTCGCGGCTTCTGCGATGAGCTCGAGGACCGCCAGCCCGACCATGAATGGGTTCGATGCCACCGAGTCAGTCAGTCCAAAGGCGGAACTGAGGGCAGCCCGTTGTATGGGTTCCAGACCGCTCATTCCGCCCAGTACAGGGCGAAGCAGCTGGTGGAGAGCGGCGAATGGCAAATGCGTTTCTGATTGAGCGCCTGCCGTCGTCAACACAAGCATTCCGTGGTCGCGCGCCCGCGAGGCTGCCTCCGCCAGAAGCGCCGACTTGCCGATGCCGGCCTCGCCGCGCACCACCAGCGAGCTCCCGGCCGAGCCGGCGCGATTGATCAGATCCTGGACGAACGCGATCTCGCGCTCGCGCCCAAACAGGCGAGTCGCGGACTTCCCCTGGGCCACCCGGCTGCAAGTCTAGGTCGGGCAGCGCTGACATGAATTGCGGCACCCGGCTTGACCCGGGTGCCGGTGAAATTACTTCTCGAAGCGCTTCACGAATGCGAGCGCCATATCGGCCACGTCGCGCCAGCCCGCATCGATCACCAGCGAGTGCCCGCGGTCGGGAAGCTCGACGATCTCGGTGACGCCCGGGTTACGCTTCTGCTTTTGGTATGCCGCTTCGGCAACCGCCAATGGGACGGTGTGGTCCTTGGCGCCTTCGATGATCAGAAGCGGACCGCGCTCGGGATTCTTGGTGTCGACCTTGGCCTCAGTCCAGGGGTTGAGGTTCTCGGCAGCAGCCTGGAAAACAGTCTCGCCAGACCCGGGGACCGCGAAAGTTTCGAACAGCTCCTTGGCCTCGTCCTCGCCGACGACATTGGCGAACCCGTAGCGGAACTGTTCGAAGGTGAGTGGTACGGCCCGATTGCGGTTGGCCGGGTTGCCAAGCACGGGCGACGCCGCCTTGAGCGCCGAGATCGGGAGCGGCAGCACGCCGCGGAACGGGGCGGGATCGATCGCCACCGAGACCCCGGAAAGGCCGCGCCCAGCGATGATCTGGGTGATCAGTCCACCAAATGAGTGCCCGATCACGGCAGGCTTCTTCTTCAGCCCTCCGATCACCTCGGCGTAGTGGTTGGCGATCTGTCCAACCGACTTGCGGGCGAACACTTCAGGGTGCGCCTTGGCTTCCTCGACGGTCTCGGGGTCGTCGGGCCATCCTGGCGAAACAGGCGCGTAGCCGGCCTGGTCGAAGAGGGCGACCCAGCGATCCCAGCTGCTCGGGAGGAGCCACAGGCCGTGCACGAAAACGACCGGGGTGCGACCGCTCGCGTTCGCCTTGTCGACCTGCTCGGTAGTGTTCTGAGATACCGCATCGGCCGTGCGATCCCCCGAGTCGTTGCCGTTTGTGCGTGACGAGATCATGTCAACTCTCCTTATGTAAAGAGATGGCTTGCGACCATCGCAGCCTGGCAGCCCGTACGGCGCGGCATCTTCTGTCAAACGACTGGACATCCGAACCAGTCAAGCGACAGATGCACCCAACCCGCGCTTGGCTCATCCTGGACGCGACATGAACGAGAACATCAGCCTCGGCCGCATCTTCGGCATACACGTTGGGTTCAACTGGAGCCTCCTGGCCGTGGCCGCCCTGATCGCGTGGAGTCTCGCCACCGGAATCCTGCCGTCGGCGGCTCCCGGCGAGACTTCCACCGCCTACTGGACTGCCGGCGTCGTGTCGGCCTTTGTGTTCCTCGCCTCCTTGCTGGCTCACGAGCTCGCGCATTCCATTGTTGCCGTGCGGCGCGGCGTCAAAGTCGAGGGGATCACGCTCTGGCTGTTTGGCGGCGTTTCCCGCTTCAGCAGCGAAACCAACTCGCCCGGTTCGCAAGCTCTGATCACCTTTGTCGGCCCCCTTACCAGCCTGGTGCTGGGCGTTGTGTTCTATCTCGTCGCCGTGGCGGTTGGCGGCGGCGCACACCCAAGCCTCTTCGCCGTAACCCTCTCGTGGCTGGGCTACATCAACATCTCGCTCGGACTGTTCAACCTGGTCCCAGCCTTCCCGCTGGATGGTGGCCGGTTGCTGCAGTCGCTCATCTGGCTCCGCACTGGCGATCGGCTGCGAGCCACCAGTATCGCCGCCCGGATCGGTATGGGCTTCGCCTACCTATTGATTGCATACGGGCTGGCCACCTTCGTGTTCGCGGGCAGCCTGATTGGGGGAGTCTGGTCGGTCTTCCTCGGCTGGTTCCTCCTGAGCGCCGCTCGCTCCGAAGAAGTCGGCGGCCTGATTCGACAAGCGCTGTTCGGCTTGACCGTGGCCCAGGTCATGACACCCAATCCCGTTCAGGCACCCGACGACATCAGTGTCGACGACGCACTACATGGTTACGTGCTGGCCTCCCGCCACTCGACATTTCCAACCCATGACGCGGCCGGACGGCTCAGCGGACTCCTGACCCTGACAGCGCTCAAGAGCGTAGCGCCGGATGCTCGCCCGACGACCCTGATCAAGGAGATCATCTGTCCGCTCGACAAGGTGTCCACAGCCAGCCCCGCCGACCTCGTTACCAAGCTGCTGGGGCTCCCCGAGGGCTGCAGCGAAGGGCGCACATTGATCATCGATGCAGGGCGGCTGGTCGGAATCATCTCGCCGAGCGACATCAATCGTCTTTTACAGAGATCGGTGTCGGGTCAGTCGCAAGTGCCGGCTCGCAACGCCTGATGGTCCCAGCACACCTCACGAGCCTTATGCGTCACTTCATCGATCTCAGGGATGGTGTGCACGGCGACGCCGTGAGCCGCCGGGACAAAGAAGCCGTTTTCGCACGGGAGGTCAACTTCTTGTCGCCGGTCGCACGTCAAGCGCTCACCGAGGTGAACACGGACTTGCTCCTGGACTCAGGAACCGTCAGCGAGACGGGTCTCCAGCGTTCAGCAGACGGCGGAATGAGTGCAACCTGGCAACTCACCTGGCCTGAGCAACAGATGGTGCGCGTGGCTCCGATCGTGCTTCATGCGTATTTCGGCGCCTCGTTCCACCACCCACACCTGCGGGGAGGGACCGTGGGCGATTGGCCCCTGAATGTATTGAGCGTCCATGACGCGAGCGATCAGCTTCCAATCCTACGTGCCATCGCGACCGGCGACCTACACAACCTCGTATTCCAGGCGGACTACCGGATCATCCCCGCCGTCACCAGACATTCGACCGAGTAGTTCATGAGCAGTGTTTTCGAGGAGGTTGTGGTTACAGAGTAGGGTCTGGGCGTTATAGAAAAGTGAATTTGAATCAGCGGATGGTGGTGCTACGCGCGTCCTGCGCGTGGCTGATCGTGCTGATCAGCCTTCTGGTCGTCCCGATGACGGGACAGGCGCGCGTGAACGGCGGCTGCACGGCGACGGCCACTGCCTCGAGGTCGGGAGCGATCGACCTGACAACGGCAACCGTCTGGCATGTGAAGGACGCGGACGTGATAAACGGGTCGGGCAATGCACCGACCGCACAGAAGTCCGCGCAGCTCAAGGTGCTCATGTTCGGTATCGGCCTGCCGCTGCTGGATCGGCAAGGCAACAGCCGAATCGGAGCCGCGGGCCCGTACCTGATCGCAGATTACGACCGCTACACGCGAGTGCTGTCAGTGGCCGGGACGAGCACCACCTGCGACGGATCGATCCTGGTCATCGTCGATGACGTTGCCGCGCTCGCGACCTGGGCCGGGATCCTGGGCTTGATCGCTCTTCTCCTCGGCGTCATCGGGCTGGTGGCGACCACTCTTCAGTTCCCGAGCGGCTCCGCCCGCGTGGTCGGCATGGTCGTGGGCCTGGTCGCAGGCCTCGGCCTTGGGCTCCTGCTCCAGCAGGGCGCCATCCTCGATCCCGCGAACGCGCTCGGGCTGCTTCTGCCGGCAGGAGGAGCCCTCCTCGGACTCTTCGTGCCGGGCATGTTCCACCGCCGGCGCGCGGCGGCCGGCCCCTGATCTACTCCAGAGATACCGGCCACCCGCGACGTTGCGTTGGTCCTGGGGCCTCCGCATACTGATTTCGTGGCCTCGTATTCCGTCAACGAGCGCGCAATCGCTCACGCTCGTCGACTGATCGACGCACGCCAGTACGTTCTCGAAAGTGACTGGGGCGAAGTTCAGCCGAAAGCGGCCGACGAGAATGCGTTCCTCGAAGGCCACAAATGGGACGAGTACGCCGAATGGCACCTTGGCCTCAACGAGGAAGCGAATGACGAGACCAAGAGCCGATACGCGTTCATCTATGGCGATTTTCGCCGCGTCCACCGAACCGGGCTGATCGCCTGCCAATACAGGGCAGCCGAGTGGCGTCACAAGGAGATTGAGCTTGCCGCGCACACGCTTCTGCAGCGGCTAGACAAGACGAGCGCCTAGCGCTCATTTACGCAGCCTGAAGCTAGCTCTGGCATCCTTGGCGCCGTGAGCCGGCAGCCGGGACCCCGACGCCGTTTGGCCGATCTTTCCGGCACCAGTCCGGATCGGCTGTCCGGCATCTCGGATGGAATCTTCTCGGTGGGCATGACACTGCTTGTCCTCGGGCTCGTGGTGCCGACCTTGAACGGAACGGCGACCACGGAGGGCCAACTGTGGGAGGCGATGCGCAGGCTCGCTCCGAACGCCCTCGTCTACACGATGAGCTTCATGACACTCGGGATCTTCTGGTTAGGACAGGGCACCCAGCTTGGTCAGCTCGGGCGCAGCAATCGGAACTACGCCTGGATCCACCTTGTGTTCTTGTTCGCCGTGACCATGGTGCCGTTCTCGACCCTGCTGCTGGCTCGTTACTACTGGCTTAGGGTCGCACTGATCGAATACTGGCTCAACATCGTGCTGCTCGGCGCGGCTCTGCTGGCGAGTCTCGAGTACGGCCTCCGCGCCCACCTCTTCAGGGAGGATGACACCCATGACCTCGCGTTGCTTATGCGCGGACGCATTCTCATCGCCCAGGCGCTATATGCCGGCGCGACATTGCTGTGCTTGATATTTCCGACCTGGGTCAGCATCGCCTTGATCGTCCTGATACAGCTCAATTACGTCCTGGCGCTCCGGATCCCGATCCTGGGCCGTTTTTGACGGGCCGAATCAATGTCGCCGGCACGGGCCGGCCCCGAATCATCTCGTGTTGGTAATCAGCCTGGCGCCGCCACCTCGTCCGCCTGCGGAGCTCCATTGGCGTCGTCGATCGAGGCCACGAGCCAACCAAGGGCGGGTTGCGCCTTCTGCTGGTCGGTATCGACAGTCAGGGTGAACGTCGTCGCGCCGTCTGGTCCGAGGGTGGCGAAATCGCCGCTCGAGACCGACGGGCTGAACGGATTGATCGAAGCTGAGCCTGTAACGTCGGTGAACCCACCCGGCTTCAACGATCGCGCGACCACGCGGTACGTGATGCCCTGCTTCTTCACGGGTCCGACGCCATCCTCACGCTGAGACAGGCCGAGGTCCTTGGCCAGCGCCGGCAGCTCGATGGTCGAGCCGTTCATGGGTGCGTCGGCGACGAAAGCGTCGACGATCACGTGCGTGCGGGCGTTGATCGTGAAGGAAGCAAACACGCCGTTGATCGAGCCGGTCAGGACGGCGCCGAGGTCCGCCCCGACTATGACGAAGTCCGGCACCCCGTCGCCGTTGGTGTCGACGGGAATGTCGAACTCATTGACCGATTGATTGGCCGCCTGGCCCCACGTGTTGATGAGGAACACCAGGCCCCGGTCCTTCGCGGTGGATCCCAGAGCCGTTCCGGGAATGACCTGCACGCCGACGTCGCGCACATCGTTCGGCCGCCCGTTGTCCATCGGTTCGGAGATGCCCCATGTGTACAGGTCGGCGGTCCCTGCGTGGATCCCGGCGTTGGTCAGCGGAAGGGTCGCCGAGATCGTGTTCCCCGGTGTGCCGGTGAAGGTTGAGGAGACCGGTGTGAGGTTGCTGAACTTGCTCGGCGCGCCGGCCGCTACGTTGGACAGGCCTCGGGGGACGAGCAGGAACGGAACTCGCAGCGTCTGGTGGTCGGCGGGATCGCCGGCCGCAGGCGTAGCGACGATGGTGCCGCGCACGGTGACGACCCCACCGGGACCGACCGCGAACGTATCGTCGCTGGGAAGTGCGGCAAAGGCGGCCGCGGACATGGTCAGCGATACCTGGACGTCGGCGGCCGCTCCAGCGGCGATCGAGACGCTGCCAGGCGTGACGCTGATGGCAGCGCCGCGAAGCGAACCGTTCGAGACCACTGAGAGGTTGTAGGTCGCAGTGGTCGTACCGTAGTTGGTGAGGCTGAACGTCTTCTGGGCCGTGTGGTCGCCGGAGGCGGGGACGTAGCCGAAGGCGATCGAATCGAGCCCGTCACTCGTCGTCGCGATCACGGTCGAGTTGACGGCGCGCTGCGCCTGGACCACGCCAGTGCCCTCGATGCGCACGTTGTATCCCGCGGCGATGTGGCCGGCCGTGGGGTCGGCCGTGTTCATGATCGCGGCCTTGATCTGAGCGCCCGTCCACGTGGGGTGCGCCTGCTTGACGAGCGCGGCGATGCCCGCGGTCATCGGGCAGGCCATAGAGGTGCCAGACATGAATGCGGCCAGGTCGCCGGTGCCCATGCCGGCCGATCCGACGCTGACACCGGGAGCCGAGACATCAGGCTTCGGTGCGGAGTCAGGGCTGCGCGGCCCACCTGACGTGAAACTCGCCGCGAGCTTGTAGCCAGGGTTGGTCACGCTGGTGGGAGCGAGGGACACCGTGCCGCCATCGGCGGCGAGCAGTGCTGCCTTGTCTGCGGCGAGGTTGCGCACTCCGAGAAACGGAATCGTGACGTTGTGCTGCTCACCCGTGTCCGGGTTTTGCGTGATCGGTCCTTCGAAGGGCGGAAAGCCTCCGGAGTTGTTGATCATCACGACGGCTGCGTCGCCTGCCTCGTCACCGAAGACGGCTCGGGCCACGCGCGCGCACGTGCCTCGGGTCGTGACAACTACCATCCCTGCCGTTCCCGCGTACTCCGCCTTGTTGCAGCCGAGCGACACCGATCCGTCAGCGTTGCGCAGGACTTTGACCTTGAACGTGCCGCTCGGAAGCGCTGCGCCGTTGGCGTCGATCGCCTGCACCGGGCTCTTCGCGACACCGCCGGAGCTGGTCAGGTTGAGAATCGCGCCGGGCAGGGTGGGCGTGCTGCCGTCGACCGCCGCCACCGAAAGCACCCCGTTGGCCGCGCTCGGCGAGCCGACGACGTAGGCGTTCTGGCCCGCGTTGCCGGCCGAGGCGACGACCGCAATTCCGTCATTGAACGCGTTCTGCGCCGCGACCGAGGTCGGGTCGGTGGTGCCGCCGAGGTCTGAGCCCAGCGACATGCTGATGACGTTGACGCCGTCGCTCACAGCGCGGTTGATCGCCAGCGCGACGACCTGGCTCGAGCCGGCGCAGCCGAACACCCTGTAAGCAAAAAGGTCGGCTTGCGGCGCCACGCCGGGACCGACGTTCCAGGAGTGGGACGCGATGGTCGAGGCGTTGTAGGGTCCGCTGAACGTCGACCCGGTGCTCAGCACGCCGAAGCCGGCCAGAGATCCCGCGGTGTGGCTGCCGTGGCCGTTGCAGTCGAGAGGATTGGGGTCGGGCACCGGCACAGAAGTGGGGTTCTGCGCGTTGTAAGCGTCACCCGCGAAATCGAACCCGCCCTTGACCTTCGGCGCTGCCGGCCCGAAAAAGGCGGGGTTGGCCGGCGCGGTGCTCGTGGCTTTCGCCGCGTTCCAGGCGGCGACCGTGCCGGGACCTCCAAAGTCGGCGTGGGTGTAGTCGATGCCCGTGTCGATGATGCCGACCTTGATTCCGGCGCCCGTGAGGCCGAAGCTCTGCCAGGCCTGGGGTGCGCCGACGAACGGAACTCCGTTCACGTTCGAGGGCTCGAACGTCTGCACCGAGTGGATCGCGATGACGCCCGGGAGGCTCGCCAGCTCGACGATGTTGCTCTCCGGAACGGTCACCTGGATGCCGTTGTAGGCGTCTTGCATCTGGCCGACCACCTGGGCGTTCGCGTTCGCGAGCTGTCCGTGCAGCTGGTCCTGCTGCGCGGCGAGCTGCTGCCGGACCGCCTGCTTGTCTGCGTCACTCAGCTTGTTGCCGTGGCGCTGGGCGTCCGCGTCCTGCACCGCAACCGGCGAGCCGGAGAGCTCGAGCACCACCGTCACGGGCTGTGTGCTCAGCGCCGCGGGCACGAACTCCGCATGCTGTCCTGTTGACTCGAAAACGGTCGGGTCGATCTTGGCGAACCTGGGCACGGCTGCCGAACCGTCATCGCCGGCGGCGACCGCACCGCCGAGCGTCGAGATCAGGCTGAAACCAGCGCCGAGGGCGACGCCCCAATGCAAACGAAGTCGATTCTTGCCCATCACCAACCACTCCCAGCAACACGCGCCTCTACCCACGCCCCATTCGTGGGACGAAATAATGTGGGGACGGTCTGATCCGAAAGTCAAGCAGCGAGATCAGTCGGCGGCCGTGCTCAGCTCCGTTTAACAGCCGCGCCGGGGCGTAGAGTCCGATGAGTTTTCAACCCGGGAGAAGTCGATACTCATATGAAGACGCACAAGCTTCTGACCACCGAGGCCGACATTGTCTACGACGTCCGCGGCCCGCTGCCCACCGCCGACGGACGCCCACCTCTGTTCATGATCGCCCAGCCCATGGACGCGAGCGGGTTCAGTGCGTTGGCGTCGTACTTCCCCGATCGCACCGTGATCACCTATGACCCGCGCGGCCTCGGCCGCAGCATCCGCAAAGACGGCCGGGTCGACAACGCTCCCACCGTCCAGGCAGACGATGTGCACACCGTCATCGAGGCGCTCGGCGTCGGACCTGTCGAGATGTTCGCGAGCAGTGGCGGCGCGGTGACCGCGCTCGCGCTTGTGGCGGCATACCCCGACGACGTGACCTGCCTGGTGGCACACGAGCCGCCCCTGATACCGGTGCTTCCGGACGCGCAGGCCGCCGAGCGCGCCCGCGCCGGCGTTCGGGACGCGTATCAGGCCAAGGGGTCGGGCGCCGGAATGGCGGCCTTCATCGCAATGACGTCGTGGCGGGGAGAGTTCACTGACGACTTCTTCGCCCGGCCCGCGCCGGATCCCACCCAGTTTGGGATGACGACCGAGGACGACGGCTCGCGTGACGACCCGCTGTTGTCCGACCGATCCTGGGCAGTCAGCAGCTATCGCCCCGACGTCGACGCGCTGGCCGCGGCGCCGACACGCATCGTGATCGCCGTGGGCGAGGAGTCCACGGACACATTCACCGGACGGTCGTCGGTGGCGACCGCCGAACTACTCGGTCAGCGGGCGACGGTGTTCCCCAGCCATCACGGCGGCTTCATGGGCGGCGATTCCGGATATCCCGGCCAACCTGAAGCCTTCGCCCGCAAACTGCGCGACGTCCTCAACCAGGAAAACTGACGGAGGATGCATCTGAACTTCGCCGCCATTGGTGTCGCCGGCATTGCCGTGTTTGTGTTCGCGGCCGGGTACTACATCGTGCTGGCTGAACCGCGAAGGCGCCTGAGCTCGGCGGCGGCCGCGCAGCCGCGCAGGCCGCCGCCATGGCTGATGGGTCTAGAGCTGGGCAAAAGCATCGTCGTAGCGGCGGTGGTCGCCGGGCTCGTGAGCATCGGAGGCATCACCAGCCTCGCATCCGCGCTCACTCTGGCGATGGCGTTGTGGATCGCGTTTCCGGTCGTGCTGCTCGTCGGGTCAGTCACACAGGAGAACGTGCCCTTGAAGCTCGGGGCGATTCATGCCGGCGATTGGCTTGCCAAGCTCCTGATCATCTCGATCATCGTCACTCTCTGGCGTTAGCGAACTTAATTTGCCATGCTTCTATGAGTCGTTGAGCGGGAGATGGAACGACCCGTGCTAGGCAAGTCTCGGATCGTCGCCGTCTTGCTCGTTGTGGTCGCGGCTTCAGCATGCAGCGGATCGACCGGGACGACGTCATACGCGCTCATCCGGTGACGCTAGCCCTGGGCTTCCGATCGGTCTGGTCCCCACCGTGCCAGCGAGCGCAAACCAGCGCACGGCGACGGCCCAGACCACCCCCAGAACAACCACCAGCAGAAGTGCGAGTAGCCACGGCACCGGTCGGGTCCAGCCGACGATCACGCTCGTCACTGCCCCTGCGACCGTCGCGATCCAAAGCGGTCGGTAGACCGATACGAGCCGGCTCGAATCCGCCAGGGCTCTCCACGTCGGGATCAAGCACACCAAACCCACAGCCACCGCTCCGGACAGGAGCCATGAAGTCGACGCGGGAGTGCTCCCGTCATGCGCGTGTTCGATCAGGCTGACCATCCCCGCTCCCGCGGCCGCAATCGAAAGAGTGATTGGGTAGTGACTCAGCATCCAGCTGGCGAGGGCGGGACCATCCGGCTTCGGTAACTTGCCTCCGACGACGTCGAAGTAGATCCACCAGAACCCGAAGCCGACCGTCAGCGCGATCAGGCCAGTCGAGATTGTCGTGACATCGTGTTTCGACTGAGATAGTCCGTCGACGACGCCGAACACAACCTCGCCCAGCACGATGATCGTGATCGTGGCGAAACGCTCAACCAGCGAATCGGTCGGAGCCATGCCCACGCCCAGGCCGACGCGGGAACGCCCGAAAAGCAAGAGCAGGAATACCCACGCAACGGTGAAGATCGCCCAGACCACGAGTCGAAGCTCTGCCGGCAAGAAGGCACTGACGAGGATCACGACGACCGAAACCGCCATCGCCACGACGTAGCGCCCGGTGTCAGCCAGGAACTCGGGATGGAGGCGGGCATCCTGCCGCCGGACCTCGTACCAGAGCCAGGTCATCACGACCAGGAATGCCGTGTAAGCGATCGCGAAACCCCTGCCTCCGACGCCTGCGTCGGCCGCATAAACGGCGAGGATGGCGAGAATGCCGATCTGAAGGAAGAAATATGTGCGCGTCCTTCCGTCAAGCCCGCCATGCAACTCGAGATACAGCGATCCGTTGGCCCAGGCGATCCAGGTCAGCGAGAAGACGACCGCGAATTCGAAAAGTCCGTTCGCCGAGAGGTGCGCAGCCAGGTGATTTCCCGCCTGGGCTATGACGGTGGCGTAGGCAAGGTCGTACAGAAGCTCGAGGGGACTGACACGGCGGTCGACGATCGTTTCGCCATGCGGACGCGGCGGGCGCCAGAACCAGTCCTTAAAAAGTTGAAGCGCCCGACCGGTCGCTGGACCGGAGGCAGCTGTAGGCCCATCGGATGGCTCGGCTGGCACGAGATATTCTCAGCTCAACATGCGGAAGGTCGGCGGCAAGTCTTCAGGAGGTGCATGAGATGCCCGATCACAAGATCGGTACCCGCGAGGAGTGGCAGGCAGCCCGGGACGAGCTGGCCAAGCTCGAGGCCGAGCATGCGGAGCGGAACGAGGAGATCAAGAAAAAGCGTCTCGCCCTTCCCTGGGTCCCGGTTGAGAAGGGGTACGAGTTCGACACCGAGGACGGCAAGAAGACACTCGCCGAGCTCTTCGACGGGCGCTCACAGCTGCTCGCCTACAACATCATGTTCGGACCCGACTACACGATCGGCGCCTGCCCTGGCTGCACCAGCCTGGCCGACGGGCTCGACGGCACTCTCGTCCACATGCGCCACCGAGATGTGACGCTGCTTTGTTTTTCGCGGGCGCCGATCGAGCGACTGTCGGCTTACAAGCGGCGGATGGGTTGGCAGTTTCCGTACGTCTCGACCTACAACACCGACTTCGCCTTCGACTACGGGCTCGCGCTGACTCAGGAGCAAGCGCAGCAGATCCCCGAGGTCCAGGAGATGATCGCCAACCCGCCCGACTGGCTCCAGGAGTGGTCGGGCCAGATCGGGGCCGAGCTCAAGGACGGCCTCCGCGAAAACCCCAGCTGGATCGCCTTCGCCCGCGAGAACGGCACTGTCTACCACACCTACACCGTATCGGCACCTGACCCGTTCGTCGCGCCCTACTTCAGCTTCCTGCTCGAGCGAACGCCGAAAGTGCAACCCGCCGAGCCCCGATCCTGGCGAAAGGACGAATACCCCGACTGAGCCCTCAGCTCGCCGCTTTCTTGATGAGCGCGCCGATCCGTGCCTCGTCGGCGGGGGTCAGCTTCATCAGCGCGAAGGCGGTCGGCCACATGTTGCCTTCGTCGAGGCGTGCCGCGTCGTTAAATCCGAGCGTCGCGTACCTCGTCTTGAACTTCTGGGCGCTCTGGAAGAAGCAGACGATCTTGCCGTCCTTGGCGTATGCGGGCATGCCATACCAGGTTTTCGGCGAGAGGGCAGGCGCGCTGGCTTTGATGAGCACGTGGAGCCGCTTGGCCATGTCGCGATCCCTGGCCGGCAGCTCGGCGATCTTGGCGAGCACTTCGCCTTCCCCGTCCGCCTTGTCCCCGCGCGAGCCGCGGCGCCCTTCCACCTTCATCTCCTGGACGCGGTTTTGCATCGCGGCCTTTTCCTCGGCCGTGAATCCCTCGTACCTCTTTTTGGTCGTGGCGCTGGTCTTGCTGGACTTCTGCTTGTCCTTCATCGGAGCTCTCCTTCCCCGCGAGTATTGATGGGAACGACCTCATGCTAGGGTGCACGCCGCCGCGGCGGCTTCTTCAAACGTGCTCGATCGCACCCCTATCCCCTGCCACCACCGGTCGCGTGGCCCCCATCTCGAAGCACGTGCGCACAGGTCACGATGAACCGTAACGGGACAGTTATCGAACGAGCTTGCCGAACGCCACGGCCAGGTCGTCGCTCGAACCGATCACAGTCCGGCCGGAGCTGACGAGTGGTCCCGGTTCATCGGTCCATGACGCGTCGGCACCATAAAGGAAGTAGGCGTCCCAGACGATTCCGGCGTCACCAGTGTGCTCAGCGAACCATGAGCCGACCACGCGATTCGGGTCGTAATAGTTGGCGGCTCGATGATCGTTCAGCACCTTTCGGTCGACCAGGGCTCTCGAATCGCCGGGCAGCATGTCGAACCAGACCACATAGACCCTGACGTCTGCTGAGGGGTACTTCTCGAGGATGTTGCTTCGCACCCAACGGGCGCCTGCGGCACATGTTGGTCAGGTCGGCGACAGCAAGAGGATCAGACGAGGGTGTCCCGTGTCGCGACTGAAATTCGCCCGCAGCGGATCGACGCTCGTAAGGTCGGTGAGGTTTGCGTCGGGGCCAGACCCGGTCTCGCCGATCCGCGCGACAGCCTCGGACACGTAGCTGTGTGGGTTGGCAAACTGAACGCCCGTCACGACCAGGACGACCGCCAGCAGAGCCAGGGTTGACCAGCGACCCTGGAAGCTACGGATCCAGATGCCCATCCGTTTGAAGTTAGTCGCTCACGGCAGCTTGCTGTCGCGAACCCAGCGTTGTTCATCGTCTCTCGGCAAGCTCATGGTCGAATTCTCCTACTCATTGAGCCACCCGTGAGCACCGGCGCACAGGTCGGCGCGGTGGATCGACGGAAATCGCCTGTCCGAGCGTCTAACGGATCAGGGAAGCTCTATGCGCTCATTGCAGCGCAGGGCTGAGGGAGGAGGAATCCGATGCGGTTCAGGCGAGTGTCAGCGTCGTTAGGAGTACTTGTGATGACGTTGGCCGCCCTGGTTATCGGGGCAGCAACCAGCGCGGCGGCGCAGGCCACGTCTTGGACCGCCGCGGGTGACTTCTCGGGAGTGTCCAACCCAAACGGTGCCTGGAGCTACGGCTGGTCGGCAAGCAGGGGATCAGCATTCAATCTCGACACCGTGGCGACGACGGTCAGCGGCCTCAACGTCTGGAATTACTCGAATACCCAGCTCGAACCAGATGTCGCCAACAACCGCACGAGTGACACCATCAATCCGTCGGGAACGAATCCCATCCCTGCCGGCACTCTTGCCTTCCACCCCGGTCCGAGTGGACAGAACGCGATCGTTCGCTGGAGTGCACCAAGCACCGGCTCCTACGCCATAGCCGCAACCTTCACCGGTCGGGATAGTGTCGGACCAACGACTACCGACGTCGCCGTACTGTCCAATGGAGGCACGCTTTGGAGTGGCGAAGTGACAGGCTATCTGGCCACCCAGAGTTACGCGGCGAGCCGACTCAACCTGAACGCAGGCGACACGGTTGACTTCGCCGTCGGCTTCGGGACTGATGGCAATTACTCCTATGACACCACGGGCCTGAGCGCGGACATTTCGCTGCTCGACACCACGCCACCGGTCGTTTCGATCACGACTCCGGCTGATGGCGCTACATACACACTCAACCAAAGCGTCATGGCCGCCTACGCATGCAATGACCCCGACTCGACTGCGGTCACGTGCGCCGGCACAGTGCCCAACGGCAGCCCGATCGACACAGCGTCCATTGGCTCGAAGACCATGACCGTCGTCGGAACGGATCAGGCCAACAACCAGGCGAGCAAATCGGTCACATACTCGGTCGGCTACGGGATCTGTTGGCTCTACGATCAGACCAAGGCGGTCAACAACGGGGCTGTGGTGCCGATAAAGCTCGCCCTCTGCGATTCAGGCAACGCCGATCAATCCTCGCCGACCATCACGCTGACCGCCGTGGCTCTGACGCTGGTGGCGACGAGCTCCCCTGCAACGCTGGATTCAGCGGGTAATTCCAATCCAGACAACAACTTTCGCTTTGACTCCACGCTGGGCACCAGCGGCGGATACATCTTCAACCTGACTACAGCCGGACTTGCAACCGGGACGTACGCCCTCAGCTTCACGGTCAGTGGTGATCCGACTCTGCACTCGGCTCAGTTCGCAGTCAGCTAGAACGATGAGCCGCGGGGCATCCCCGCGGCTCTTCTAACGACAACACTCAGTCCTCGCCGGAGAATCGCTCCCAAGCAGCTTGACGGCTAGTCCCGATGGCGTCCCCGATGCGCGACCACGCCACCTGGTTTTTCCGGAGCAGATTGACCGCCCGCTGCAGCTGGTCCTCGGACTGTCTGAGCCCCGCTGCATTGATGCGCAACTCGTCCAGCAGCACTTCCGCCACCTCGCTGTCCGGCCCGATGGAGAGGTCGCCGCGTTGTACATCTGACTGGAGAACTTCGGTGCAAAGCTGCACGCACTGGTCGCAGATGAAGACGCCAGGACCCGCGACAAGCCTGCGGACCTTGTCCTTACCCTTGCCGCAAAAGGAGCAGCGCCATGAACGTCGCTGGCCGGCATCGAGGGAATCCCGACTTCTAAACATCGGTACGTCAGGATACCTTGACGGTCTCCTGGCGTCAAGGCCACCTGACGCTTGTCTCGGTTACGGATCGACGACGATTACTGAAGCCGCATGATCAAGCGTGTTTTGAGGCCCTTTATAGTCCGCTGACATGTCGGCAGCCACGACCCCGACCTCGATCCCCAGGGCATCGGGGTGGATCGCGCTGCTGGTTCTCTTCGGGATCACCTCGACCATCGAGGCGTTCAGCGTCGCCCACGTCTTTCGGTTCTTGCCCCTTTACCTCGGGACCGTGGGCGTGCCTCCGGCCGAGGTGCCGGTCTGGACTGGATATCTGAACGCGGCGGTCTTTCTGTTCGGCCTGCCGCTGGTTCCCTTCTGGGGCGTCTGGTCGGAGCGCTATGGACGAATTCCGATCATCGCGCGCAGCGCATTCGTCGAAATGGTGGTGTTTACCGTGCTGTGGCTCGCGCAGAACCGCTGGCAGGCGGCATTCGCGTTGCTGCTGGTCGGCTTCCAGCTCGGCAACACCGGAGTGATGCTCACCGCTCTTCGCGCCGTCACCCCGCACGGCCGGGTTGGCTTCGCCATCTCTCTTTTTGGGGTCACCCCGTCGCTCGGCTTCGCGCTCGGTCCGGTTGCCGGCGGCTGGCTCGTCGACCACGGCGCCCTGAACCTACACAGCCTGTTCGCGCTCGACGCCGCCATATCGCTGGCCGCCGGGGTCATGTTGCTGGCATTGGCGCGGGAGGGGAAACGCGCGCCTGGGCCTTCTGGTTCGGCGACGCGGCTCGCGCTTGCCGCCCTGCGCCTGGCGATGACGGGGCGGGTGACTTTGATTGTTTTCGGCGTTTTCGGCCTGGCTTACTTTGCGCAGCAGATCGCGAACCCTTTCCTACCGCTTCTGGTCCTGAGGCTCGTCGGCAGCACGTCCGGCGCCGCGGGGCAGATCGGCATCGTCTTCGGTGCGTCGGCCCTGTTGGGGGCGCTCCTCTCACCGCTTGCCGGCGCTGCCGGCGATCGTTTTGGCTTCCGGCCACTTCTGGCAGGAGCATGCGTGCTGGCCGCGGCCAGCCTGGCCGAGCTGGCGTTGGCGCCGAACTTGGTCTGGCTCACGGTGGGCGCGGTCTTCCTCGGCGCCGCCACCGCCACCGCGATTTCGATGGTGTTCGCGATCTTGGCCACCGCCGTCCCGGAGGAGCGTCGCGCCACAACGCTCAACTTCGTACTGCTGCCGATCTATCTCTCATCGGTGGCCGGCGCCATTGTCGGCGCGCTCTTGGTGCGCGAAGGCCTCAACACCGTCCTCTGGACCGGAGCGGCAATCTCGCTGATCGCCGCGTTGCTGACCACGAGGTTGCCCTCTGCTGACCGAGCCACGGCCCTCTGACGAGATGCACAAGCGGTAATACACTTGGCCCGATGTCCACGGTTGAGTCGGCCACCGCCGGCGTCGAGCAGCAAGACATAAACGAGGCCCGGGCATTCAACACCCAGCTCGAGGCCCTCATCGCCGGCCAACCGCCGGTGTTCACGCTCCCACCCGAGGTCTCGCGGCGGGCGAGGCGCGAAGGCAAAGGGATCTTTCCGGCGCCCGTGTTCCTGGAGGACGCGCGTGACGTCGAAATTGCCGGCCGCGCCGGTCCGATCACAGTGCGCCTCATCCGGCCCGACCAAGAGCCGACGGGTATCTACCTCCACATCCATGGCGGAGGCTGGACCCTGGGCGCGCATGACATGCAGGACGCCGCGTTGAAGCTGCTTGCCAACGAGACCGGGCTCTGCGCCGCGAGCATTGACTACAGGCTCGCCCCAGAGCACCCGTACCCAGCCGGCCCTGACGACTGTGAAGATGCCGTGCTCCATCTCCTCGAGCACGGACCTTCGCTGCTGGATGCGCCGGCTCGGTTTGCAATCGGCGGCGAGTCGGCTGGAGCGCATCTGGCCGTGGTGACGCTTTTGAGGCTGCGTGACCGGCACGGCATCAAGAATCGAATCGCCGCCGCCAACCTGGTTTACGGCGCTTATGACCTGAATGGCACGCCGAGCCAGATCCTGTGGGGCGACCGCAACCTGGTTCTGTCGACGCCCATCATCCATTGGTTCGGCAACAACTTTCTCCCGGGTGCGGACTTCGAGCAGCGGCGTGACCCCGATATATCGCCCCTCTACGCTCGTGTCGGCGAAATGCCTCCGGCGCTGTTCACGGTCGGCACCATGGACTGCCTGATCGACGATTCGCTCTTCATGGCCGAGCGCTGGCGCGCGGCCGGCAATCGGGCCGAGGTCGCCGTCTATCCCGAAGGAGTCCACGCTTTCAACGCATTTCCGACCGGTCTGGCCCGAAAGGCAAATGCCAGGCAGTTCGAGTTCTTGCGGAACGCGGTGGCCTAAGAGACCGCGCCCAGCGCTTTCGGTCTCGCTCCGACATCGACCACGAGGAAGGACAACATGGCGAAGCAATCACACGCAACCGGGCTTCTGCTTCCGTCTCGCGAAGCCCTGCTGTGGGCGGACAGTGACCTGGCATTTCTCATCGAGGCAGCGCGGCACGCCGAGAATGCCGGCTTCGACTCGGTCTGGGCCGGTGACTCCCTGCTGGCGCGTCCTCGCGGCGAACCCCTCACCCTCCTCGCCGGTGTCGCCGGCGCGACGACTCGCGTCTCGCTGGGCACAGCGGTCCTGCTGCCGCTGCTGCGGCACCCGATCTCGCTAGCGCACGCGCTGGCCACCCTCGACCTGATTGCCAAAGGTCGGGTGATCGTAGGCATCGGTCCCGGCGCAGAGCTCCCAGGCACTCACGCCGAGCTGGGGGCGCTCGGTGTTCCGAGCGACCGCCGGGTGGGCGCGATGGTCAACGCCGTCGAGCGGGCCCGTCGGTTGTGGCGGAACGAGGAGCCCGGCCTCGAGCTGCTGCCCCGACCGTTTCGCCCGGGTGGCCCCCCGATCTGGGTGGGCGGCACCGGTCCTCGCATGCTGCGCCTAACGGGCGAAAAATTTGACGGCTGGCTGCCGCTTAGTCCGACCCCCGCCCACTACGCGTCTGGTCTTCGCGCGGTGCACGAGGCAGCTGAACGGGCGGGTCGAGATCCCGACAGCATTGCCACCGGCGTCTACCTCACAGTCGCCGTCGCCGGCAGTGCGCGTGAGGCGGCCGGCGAGCTCGACGCCTACATGAAGGCCTATTACGGCGTGCCGGCCGAGGTCATGGCCAAGTCCATGGCGCTCCACGCCGGGACGATGGAATCGGCTGCCGATTGGTTCGCTGCTTACCGTGCCGCCGGCGCGCATCACCTGGTGGTGCGGCTGGCTCGGCCAGGCCTCAGCGACTACAACGAAACAGTGGAAGAGATCTTCAGCGCCGCCCGGAGCCGGGTCTAGGACTCGCAAGCGAACGAAGGACCCATCGGCCGCCTATGCGCGGTCGACGCGTTCTTCTAGGGCCCACCTGGCTTCGCATTCGCGGATGAACTGAAAGAGGGCCTCGAGCTCTCGGTGAAGAGGTCGGTTGGCCTCGCGGCTCGCCCGCAGATCCGCCATCTTCTTGACGTACAACTTGTAGTTCTCGCTCATCTCCTGCGCTCCTCCTGCCTTCGGTGTCGGTCCGAATGAACCGCGTTCGCAGATTCCCGCAGACCACTCAAAGGCGAGCCAAGCGCTGCTCAAACCGGTGTCAAAACCTGGCCCACCAAGCCAGCGGGCCGCTGACCGATCGGCGGATCAACGATGGGTTGCCGGCCGCCCGCCAGCGCCCGCAGGGCGACAGCCGGCCGGAAGAGAGCCGGAGGCGCGTCGAGCAGGTGGACCACTCGCAAGAATGCCTCGTTCACGGTCGCGTCCTGCATCGACGCTTCGATCACGCGGTCGAGATAGGCATGCATGACCCGGTCCACGAATCGGGGTTGCCGGCCTTCCGTGGTCGGATACCTGACGTCTGCGCCAGTGGCGATGACCCACGCACCCTGGCTTGTCCTTGCCACCTTCAGCTGCATCCGGCGAGCAAAGCCGGTCAGGTCGGCCGAACCGCCGCGCTGGGCGTGCTCCTGCAGGCCTTGCTTCAATGCGGCGGCGGTCATCGCCGCCACGCTCATCCCCTGCCCATAGACCGGGTTGAAAGCGCAAGCCGCATCACCGACTACGACAAATCGCTCCGGCCAGCGGGTGAGCGACTCGAAGTGACGGCGCTGGTTGAGAGTGCTGCGAAAGCCGCTGATCCTAGTGAGCGGCTTGGCGTCCTTGATGGTCTGGTAGAGGATGTCGCTCCGCAGGCTGCGCGCGAACTCCATGAAGCCGGCCATGTTGGTGGGGGGATAGTCGCGACCGTAACCCGCCAGCGTGACCATCCAGCGGTTGCCTTCGATCGGGAAGAGCGCGCCTGCCCGCGGCATCGTCGGCGGCTTGTCGCCGAGCATCAGCACTTTCCAACCGGCGTGGAATCCCGGACGTGGAGCAAACACGCAGCTGGCGTAGCCAAGGAAGGAGTTGATCAGGGTCTCTTCGGGCTTTGAGTACCCGATGGCTTCGAGCCACTCGGGCGCCTTCGAGTTTCGCCCGCTGGCGTCGACCACGAGTTCGCCGTACAGGGTGGAGGTCAGCGCCTGGTGGCGGTGCGAGCCGCGCGCTCGGATTTGAACGCCGGTGATCGCAGGCCTGTCTGACGTCATCAGCAAACCGACAATTTCCTGTTCCTGCAAAACGCTCACGTTCGGGTGCTGCCGGGTCCGAGACCGCACGCTCCACTCGATCAGCTCACGCGTAGCCGCAATCAAGGGCGGGCCGTCGAACCGCCGCGACCAACCCGCGGCGCTCATCCTCAGAAAGTCGCCCCCCGTCAGCCGGACAGCCCCGGCGGCCAGAAGCTCGGATTCGAGGCCAGGAAACAGCTCCTCCAGAACGCTCAGCCCGCGCTTGAGCAGCGCGTGCAGGTGGCGCGATTGCGGCACCCCGTCCCGGAACTTCGACTCGACCGGCAGGCGGTCCCGATCCACGATGGTGACGCGATCGAAATGGTCGGCCAGAACCCGCGCCGCCAGAAGCCCCGCCATGCTGCCACCGATCACGATGGCGTGGCGGCCGACCGGGGTCGGCAGTGGAGAAGGCTTGTCGGAGACGAGCAGAGATCGCCAGCTGTCACTGCCCAGGGCCAGGTCGAGCTCGAGCTCGCGCGCGCTCGGCATGTCGAGGTGTGAGTGCAGATCCCAGCCGCTTGACGTGTCCCACTCGAGGTTCGCCATCTCGATCCTCCTGCTGTGATGTCGGTCGAGTCGACCGCTGAGGGCCAGGTTGGGCGAGGCCGCTCAAGGGCGGCCCAAGAGCCACTCAAGCCACCGCGGAGGCAGGCTTCCTCGGGATGCTGGGAAGCGGCTCACAATGGGCGTCGGCCGCGATGAAATTCAAGGTGCTCGGCCCGATGGAGGTCAGGCGTGGCGACCAGGCGCTGGCTCTGGGCGGCCCCAAGCAGCGGGCGCTGCTCGCCATCCTTTTGATCGAGGCCAACCACGTGGTCGGGCTCGAACGGCTGGCCGAGCTGCTCTGGCGCGACGAACCCCCACCGACTTCGGACCACATCATCGAGGTCTACGTGTCCCAGCTCCGGCGCGCCTTGGAACCCGCCGGAGCGCCCTACCAGGTGCTGGTCCGGAAGCCCTCCGGTTACATGCTCCAGGTCGCGCCGGATGCGATTGACGCAGCCGAGTTCCAGGACCTGGTGGAGGCGGCCAAGTCAGCAGCGCCCGAGCACGCCGAGGCCCAGCTGACCAGAGCTCTGAGCATGTGGCGAGGACCTGCCCTGGCCGACTTCGCCGGCGAGCCTTTCGCCGTCAGCGAGGCAGCGCGGCTCAACGAGCTGCGCCTGCACGCGCGAGAGGAGCGGATCGAAGCCGAGCTGGCGCTGGGCCGGCATGGGCGGTTGATCGGCGAGCTGCAGGCGCTGGTTGAGGAACACCCTCTGCGCGAAAGGCTGTGTGGACAGCTGATGCTGGCGCTGTATCGCTCCGGGCGCCAGGCCGAAGCGTCCGATCTATATCAGCGAACCCGTCAGCAGCTCGTGGACGAGCTCGGCATGGAGCCGAGTCCAGACCTACAGCTCCTGCTGAAGCGGATTCTCCAGCAGGATTCAAGCCTGGCGGCGGCGCCCACGGGGCCGCCGACCACGGCCCTTCCTTCAGGGACCGTCACCTTCCTGCTCACCGACGTCGAGGGGTCGACGCGCCGGTGGGACCGCAATCCCGCGGCGATGCGGCTTGCGATGGAAGCGCACGACGCAGTCCTGGGACGTCTGGTCACCGCGCACGGCGGCGTGCAGGTTGAGTCCGGACGCGAGGGAGACAGCATCCTCGCGACGTTTACCCGGGCCAGCGACGCGGTGGCGTGCGGGGTCGCCATGCAGCGCGAGCTCGCCGCCCAGGCCTGGCCTGAAGGCGCTGACGTGCATATCCGGGTCGCGATCAACAGCGGCGAGGCGGAGGTGCGTTCAGGCCACTACTACGGACCGGCTGTTTACCGGTGCGCGCGCCTGATGGCCACCGCGCACGGCGACCAGGTGCTGCTGACCCAGGCGACGCGAGACCTGGTCATCGACGCAATGCCCGAGGGGGTCGCGGTTCGGGAGCTCGGATCGCACTGGCTGCGCAACCTCGAACGGCCCGAGGTTGTCTTCCAGGTGATCGCTGCGGGTCTTCGAGCTGAGTTTCCGCCGCTCAAGTCGATGGACCTCGAGCGCCACAACCTGCCGGTCAGCCCCAATGGCTTCGTGGGTCGGGCCGCCGAGCTGGCCGAGATCAAGGAGCGACTCGCCACGAACCGAATGCTGACGTTGACCGGAGCCGGCGGAACGGGCAAGACCCGGCTCGCGCTCCAGGCAGCCGCCGACCTGATCGAAGGTTTCACGGATGGCGTCTGGCTGGTCGAGCTGGCATCGCTGAGGCAGCCTGAGCTCGTAGTGCAAGCGGTTGCCGAAACGCTCGGAGTACAAGAGGAGGCCGGCCGCCCAATCATGAAGTCACTGAGCGAGTGGCTGCGCGAGAAGAACCTCCTGCTTTTGCTCGACAACTGCGAGCACCTGGTGCCTGCCGTCGTCAGCCTTGCCGACCAGCTCCTGCGCGAGTGTGCCGACGTGCGATTGCTGGCCACCAGCCGTGCCGCGCTCAGGGTCAACGGCGAAGCGATCACCAGGGTCGGGCCGCTGTCCGAAGCCGACGCTGTCGCCCTTTTCGCCGACCGGTCCAGCGCGGTTCAACCAGCGTTTCGCCTGAGCGAGGACAACTCACGGTCGGTGGTCCAGATCTGCAGGCGGGTCGAAGGCATTCCGCTCGCAATCGAGCTGGCCGCCGGACGCGCACGGATGATGGCGCCGGCTGAGATCCTGGCCAGGCTCCAGGACAGCTTCGGCGTGCTGGCGGGCGGGAGCAGGTCGGCCGGTGCCCGCCACGAAACGTTGAGTGCGGCGATGGACTGGAGCTACTGGTTGCTGAACGAAGAGGAGCAGCGGCTTTTCAGGCGGCTCTCGGTGTTCATGGGCGGATTCTCGCTAGAGGCGGCCGAGGCGGTGTGCGGCGGAGACGGTGTTGGCTCTGTGCTTGAGCTGGTCGGCAACCTGGTCGACAAGTCATTGGTCACGCCGCAGGAAACAATGAGCTCCTCGACTCGCTACACGATTCTCGAGACCGTCCGGGAATACGGGCGCTCACGTTTGGTGGAGGACGCCGAGCTGGAGTCGACGCAGCGCCACCACGGTGAGTACTTTGTCCAAATTGCACGCAAGGCTCGGGCCGAGTTTGCCAACCCTGAACGGAAGCATTGGCTGAGGCTTCTCGGCGCAGACGTCGACAACCTACGCGCCGTATTCGACATTGACGGCTTGCGTGCGAGCACCGCCCTCGAGCTCGCCGCCGCGCTGGATAACTTCTGGGAAGCCCGGGCCGAGTACAGCGAAGGCCGATCCCGGCTGGAGACAGCGTTGAGCAACACCTCGGATCGCAACTTGACCAGGGCTCAAGCGATGCGCGCAGCCGGACTCATGGCCTGGGGCCAGGGCGACCAGCAAGCGGCAACAGACTATTGCGAGCACGCGCTGGCTCTGAGTCGTGCACTCGGGGATCCAGAGGGAGAGGCAATGTCCCTCCAGCAGCTCGGCCAGATTGCCGTTCAGCAGGAGGATTTCGCTCAGGCCCGCGTTTACCTGGACGGCGCTCTAGAGATCGCCGCCAGACTGGGGTTCGAGCGAATTCAGGCGCTGTGCGAGTGGCGGCTAGGCATGGTGGCTCTGTTCGGCAAGGACATGGCTCGTGCCGGCGAGCACATCAAGGCGAGCCTCCATGTTTCGCGCCGGAGCTCCGACGACGAGATGGTGGCGATGTCGCTGCTGATGCTCGGGAACATCGACCTCTGGCAGGGTCGGCTGGACGACGCTCGAGCACACCTTCACGAGAGCCTCGAGATCCTGCGCCTGGAAGGAGGCCCTCGATCGATTGCCAACCTGTTGGATTCGCTCGCGGCCGTGGCTGCCGCCCAGGATGAGAAGAATCGGGCCCTATGGTTGGGAGGAGCGGCGGAAGGCCTTCGTAAGAAGATAGCGGTGGTTTCTTCATCACCCTTCCATCGAGAGATCAGCCGCCGTCTCGACGCCATACGGCACGGAAAAGAGGCGCTCGATGCGTGGCAGTCGGGTACGCAGATGTCTCGGGAGGAGGCTATCGCTTACGCGCTGGACGACGCAGGGCGAATTTAGTGATGGGGGCCAATCGGCGACGAATAGCACGGCATCTCGATGTCGTGTGGTGCGGAACCAAACGCCTCCACATACAAGGCTCTTGCGCGCTTCAACTGCAGGCCTGTGAGCCTTTGGGAACGCCCGGTGCCCGGCGTGTGGTCGAGGAATTGATGAAAGACTCGTTCGCAGTCGTCCCGGTATCGCCTGGTGAAAACGATATGTCCATGCCATAGGTAGTCTGACTTCGCGCTGATCGCGGAAATGGGCCGACCTCTGCTCTGATAGCTGAGCCAGAGGAACCGCCTGTACCAAAGCTTGGCCTCCCGGGCCTCGGCGACTGTCCAGTGACGCTCTTTCTTAACCCTGGCGAGAATATCGTCGAGTTCCATGGGGGGCCAATCGGGTGGCATCTCGGGCGGCTTTGCCATTGACGCGGTAACTGTAAATCCAAAGTGCGATGCGTGAACAAGGGCTTTTGTCGCCGAATAGAAAGAGGACTGCCCTCGCGGGCAGCCCTCCTTCCGATACGAGATCGGCGCTAGGGGAGCGCGCCGTGACCGTTTTCCGGCACATAGGCGTCAACCGGCTGCCTGCTCTCGCGGTCGGCGAGTGCCGCCGAACCGACGGAGGTGCCGGGCGCGATCGCTGGGGCGGTTGTGGTTGACGAAGGCCTGGCAGATCCTGCACTCGCGAGCGCGATCGCGAGTATGGCGACGATCGCCACGAGCACTGCCATCAACGCGACGCCAAAACCCTTCTTCGAAACGGCGGTCCCACTGAACGTTCTCCTGGCTTCCATAGTTGCCTCCTGATTTATTCGACTCACCATCTGCGGAGCAGTTGGCGTGGAGGAGACTAGGTTTGGAGGAGAAAGTCTCCTATGACGTGTGACACGGCTCGGCTGTGTCGTTCATCACACGTGCGAAGAACCGCGACGGCGCAGCTGGTCGCGGTTGAGCACAGTGATCGAGCCCCGGTCGACGCGAATGTAGCCGAGGTCCGAAAAGCGGCGTAGCGCACGGTTTACGTTCTCACGGGTGGCGCCCACCATCGCTGCCAGCGTGCGCTGGTTGAGAGACACGGCGATGCCGGTGCCGTCCGATGTGGGCCGGCCTTTCGTGTCGGCGAGCTGCATCAGCTTCGTGGCGACGCGGCCCGCTATGTCAAGGAAAGCGACCTCACCCATGGTGGCGTCCTTCCGCTTGATGTAGACGCTGAGGCTCGCGATGATCCGCAGCAGAAGCTCTGGGCGGGCAGTAAGAAATTCCAGCAGCGGGCCCTTGGCGATCACGATGCATTCAGCCGGCCCCAGGGCTTGGGCGTCCGCCGTCCGCTCGCCCTCTTCATCGAACAGCGACAGCTCACCGAAAACCTCACCAGGACCGGCGACGGCGAAGACGACCTCGCCGCCTCCTTCACCAACGTGCCCAATCTTGACCTCGCCCCGAACGACCATGTGCAGATGTGACCCGGGGTCGCCCTGGCGGAAGAGGTACGAACCGCGCTCGAAGGTGCGGGTCCGGATGGCCGGCCGAAGGGGCTCGAGATCGCTCGCCGCAAGGCCTTCGAAGATCTCCGCCTTTGCCAGCAGCGCCAACGGATCCGTCATCCGGCAATCATCGCCGCCTATGGCCACCCCTGGCGAGTCTGGCGTCGCCGGATGCGCCTTTCGCGACCGCTGGGTGCGCACTGCGACCCCCGGCGACCTCGACGAGCCGCTTTGGGCGACACTTCCAGCGGAGAGGCCGGTTAGATAGTGGAAATCAACCTGTCGGGCCAGCGGGCGATCGTCACGGGCGCGAGCACCGGGATCGGGCGCGCGACCGCGATCGCGCTGGCGGAAGCCGGCGCCGATGTGGCGGTTCATTACGGACGCAGCCGGAAGGAAGCCGAGGAGACGGCCCGCGCGATCGAATCCCACCAGCGCCGCGCGGTCATCGTGCAGGGAGACTTCCGCGACCCGGAGTCGACCGGCAAAGCGGTGGAGTTGGCCGTCGCTCGACTCGGCTCGCCGATCGATATCCTGGTCAACAACGCCGGCTCACTGATCGCCCGCAGTCCGCTCGATGAGATGGATGCAGAGCTGTGGCAAGAGGTGATCGCGCTCAACCTGTCCAGCGTCTTCTTCGCCACCAAAGCCGCCCTCCCCCACCTTGGCGCAGGCGCGCGGATCGTGAACATCTCGTCGATCGCGGCTCGTCATGGTGGGGGACCAGGCGCCTTCGCCTACGCGGCGGCCAAAGGAGGCGTGATGACGCTCACACGCGGATGGGCGAAGGAGCTCGCGCCGCGAAACATTCGGGTGAATGCGATCGCGCCCGGCGTCATCGAGACGCCATTCCACGACAAGTTCAGCACGCCCGAGCTCCTAGAGACGTTCAGGAAAGGCATCCCGCTCGGTCGCCTCGGCACTGCCGAGGAATGTGCCGGCGCAGTTCTCTACCTGGTCTCTCCGCTGGCCTCGTACGTCACGGGCCAAAGCATCGACATCAACGGCGGACAGTGGTTTGCCTGAGGCCGTAGGGGGCTCAATTCGGGTGCCGAAGCCTAGTATTTCGACCCTATGCAGAATCCGCCGCAGCTATCGCCCGACGGCAACTATTGGTGGGATGGCCAGGCCTGGCAGCTGATGCCAGGTCGAGTTGCCGCAACCCCTGTCGCCCAACCCACCACGGGTACGCCGCGGCCTTCATGGTTGCCGGAGGATGTGCCGGTCCCGGTCCCAGCGGCTCCGCCCGATCTCCCGTTCGTCCCACAGCCGGTCGTCGCCGGGGCCATCGCCGGCCCAGCTGTCTTCGCGCCGGCCTGGGCCAACGAGCGGCCGGCTCCACCGGAGCCCATCTCGATACCCAAGAAGATCGTTTGTTGGGCCGGTCTCGTACTGGGCGGAGGGCTCCTGCTCCTGGGGCTCCTCGGTATCCCATCAGCTCTGAGCGAGGCAGGCATGACCCGAACCGGCGACTTCGCCACCGCTGTATTGGTCATGGTCTTCGGTGGGCTGATCTTCGTGCCCAGCCTCGGCGTGCTCTTGGGGTTTGGGCCGGCAGTGGCGGGGACATTTCATTCCCTTGGGATCCTCGGAGTCATCTACGTGGTGGGAAGCATCATCAACGCTTCTGTCGCGGTGACCAATCCGGTTGGCGGAGGCCGTTACGTCATTCCCTGGACCATGTTGGGGGTGGTGGCGTTTCGAGCGTGGCGAGGGCGGTGGGTCGGGGCCGTCCTCATCCTGATCACATGGGCGATATCGACAACGATCACCCTGTTTATGGCCCGCGGCTAGTTTCTCGTGCAGCCGATGGGGCTGGGCTACCCCGGCACCGAGTTGCGTCGAAAGCTCGTGGCGGCGGTTCTCCGCGGGGAGAAAATCGCTACTGCCAGCCTCCGCGAAGAATATGAATGCTGCGTGACCATCGGCAGGCGACGCTAATCGGTAGCATCCAGGAGCATGAGCCAGGACTCGGCTGACGCCGTGGTCGTCGGCGGTGGCGTGATCGGCTGTTCCATCGCGTACCACCTTGCCGACCGCGGCGCGAAGGTTGCGCTGGTTGAAAAAGACGCCCTCGGCTCGCAGTCGACGGGTAAGTGCGCCGGCGGCGTGCGGCGTCAGTTCTCGTCCGAAACCAACGTCCTCATGCAGCAGCTTTCAGTTCGCCTGCTGACAAGCCTCGAAGCCACAACGGGCGTCGATCCGGAGTTCAGGCAGATCGGCTATCTCTTCGTCCTGACCCACGATCACCAGGTCGACGACTTCAGAAGGCTGCTGTCGATGTGGCAGCGGCTGGGAGTCTCAGACGCGCGTTGGGTCGAGGCTCCTGAGATTCGAGAGCTGGCCCCAATCGTTCGCGGCGACGACATCTTGGGCGGCACCTTCTGCCCGACCGACGGCATCGCCAGTCCGCACGCCGTAACGTCGGCATACGCGGGCGCCGCGAAGCGGTTGGGCGCCAGGATCATGGAGGGCGTCGAAGTCACAGGCATCGATGTGCGCGGAGGACGCGTCTCGGCGGTCACGACGTCTGCCGGCGAGATCATCACGCCCGCGGTCTTCAACTGCGCGGGCGCATGGGCGCGCGAAGTCGGCAGGATGGCCGGCGTAGCCGTGCCCGTCGAGCCCTACCCTCGCAATATCTTCGTCACCGGGCCGATGCCGGCGGTGACGCGCGATCACCCGATGACGATCGACATGACGACTTCGTTCTATTTCCACCCCGAGGGTGAGGGCCTCCTCTTCGGCATGGGGCTGCGTAACGAAACTCCGAGCTTTGACACCGTGGTCGATTGGGGCGTCCTCGATGCCATGGCCGAGGTCGTCGAGCGCCGAGCGCCGGCCCTGGGTAACGCCGGCGTTCGCACGGCCTGGGCAGGTCTGTACGAGATGACGCCCGATCATCAACCCATCCTGGGTCCGGTCGACGATCTCGACGGCTTCTGGTGCGCATGCGGATTCTCCGGGCACGGTTTCCAGCAGGCGCCTGCCGTGGGGCATCTGCTGGCCCGATGTTTCGTCGGCGAGCGGCCGGAGGTTCCCCTGGATGCGTTTGCGCATCGGCGCTTCACGACGGGAGTGGTGGAGCCAGAGCTGAACGTGATTTGAGAGGAGATCGCATGAGCACGCAACTCGTTCACGACAGGCAGTTGCAGGTCGACGAAATCCTGGGCGCCTTCGATCTACCGGTTGGCGGCACTCTCTCAGGTGTCGCCTACGGCGGCAGCTTCATTCAAAGCGGGACCGGCGCGGCGATCGAAACGCGCGATCCCTCGACGGGCAATGTCCTTGCGCACGTTCGGAGCGCTAGCGAAGCCGATTGCTCGAGCGCCATCGCGGCAGCGCAAGAGGCCTTCAAGAGCTGGCGGTCGGTGCCGGCTCCAAAGCGAGGCGACGTGGTGCGCGAGCTGGGTAACGCCTTCCGACGGCGCAAGGACGACCTGGCCCGCATGATCAGCCTCGAGAACGGAAAGATCCTCAGCGAAGCCCGCGGAGAGGTCCAGGAAGTGATTGACATCTGTGACCTCGCGGTTGGACAGTCCAGGCAGCTTTACGGCCGGGAGATCGCGTCGGAGCGGCGGGATCACCGGCTCGTGGAGCAGTGGCACCCACTCGGAGTGGTCGGGATCATCTCCGCATTCAACTTTCCCCTCGCGGTTCCGGGCTGGGGTTGGGCCATCGCGCTGGTTTGCGGCGACACCATCGTGTGGAAGCCGTCCAGCCTCACTCCGCTGATCTCGATCGCCGCCCAGCAGATCTTCCACGAGGTGACGGCCGGCACAGATGCCCAAGGAGTTTTCAGCCTCGTGATAGGCCGGGGCGGCACGGTTGGCGAAACCCTCCTCTCGGACGATCGTGTGCCGTTGATCCAGGCGACCGGTTCCTGCGCCGTCGGCGAGCGAGTCTCCGCGGCGGTGGGGAAACGCTCGGGACGAGCCATCCTCGAGCTGGGAGGCAACAACGCGGTCATCGTGCTCGACGACGCCGATCTCAAGCTCGCGCTCCGAGCGATCGTGTTCGGAAGCGTGGGCACCGCCGGCCAACGCTGCACGAGCACCCGCCGGTTGATCCTCCAACGAGGGATCGCCACCCCGTTTCTGGAGCAGGTGGTGGCGGCGTATCGAACCGTCCACATCGGCGACCCACTCGACGAGAAGACGCTGATGGGGCCGTTGGTATCGCGGGAAGCGGTCGACGAATACCGCGACGGCCTCGCGGAGATACAGCGACAAGGCGGAAAGTTGATTTACGGCGGCCACGTGCTCGAGGACCGCGCCGGCTACTTCGTCGAGCCGGCAATCGTGAGGTCGCGAGTGGACATGCCGATCTGCCGGGAGGAGATCTTCGCGCCCATCCTCCACGTTTTCGAGGTGGACAGCCTGGCCGAGGCCATCGAGGTCAACAACGCCGTTCCGCAGGGTCTCAGCAGCGGCCTTTTCACCACCAGCCTCAACGCGGCCGAACGATGGCTTTCAGCGGCGGGCTCGGACTGCGGGATTGCCAACGTCAACGCGGGCACCTCGGGAGCGGAGATCGGAGGCGCGTTCGGCGGGGAGAAAGCGACCGGCGGCGGGCGCCAGGCCGGCTCAGATGCCTGGAAGGGCTACATGCGCAGGCAGACGTGCACCATCAATTACGGGGACGACTTGCCGCTTGCTCAGGGAGTCGCCTTTCCCGTCGATTGACGCCCCGACCTGAGCTCGTCGATCACTGGCGCGAAGGCGCGGACGCCTTCCGCGCCACCCAGGGTCAGGGCCACCTGCACCTCGGAGATGCCCAGCCGGGCGTGTCCCCCGAGCGTTTCCGCCATCTGTCGCGGCGTGCCCGCCAGCGGCCGCTCGTCGGGCCGTGGGGTATAGCCCGATCCGGGCGTCACCCCGCGCACCGCGGTGGTGGCCACCAGCGTCAGGGGATCGCGCCCGTGCTCGCGGCAGCCCTCGTCGATGATCCGCAGCTGCGTCGCCGCCGACTCAGAGCTGGCGTCCGTGTAGCCGAGCCAGCCGTTCCAGATGTCCGCGTACTGGGCCACGAGCCGGCGCATCCGCGGCCCCGGGTTGAGGGTCCCGATCAGGATCGGGGGACCGCCGGGTCTCGGGCCCCGTGGCAGCAGACGCGCGCCGCGCAGGCGGTGATGGGCGCCGTCGAAGTCGAGCGAGTCAGTTTGGAAAAGACCCTTGATGACCTGAAGCGCCTCCTCGAAGCGGGCCACGGGCTGGTCGTTGGGGAACCCGAAAGTGTTGTGCTCACCCTGGGAATCGCCGGCGCCCAACCCGAGCACCAGCCGGCCGCCGCTGATGTCGTCGATGGTCACCGCGATCTTGGCCAGCAGGCCGACGTTCCGGTAGCCGGTGCAGGCGACGAAGGAGCCGATCGTCAGCCGCGGGACCTCGACGGCCAGCGCGCTGAGCACCGTGAAGCACTCCAGATAACCTTCGAGCTCGACCTCAGGGTCATCCGGAAAGTCCACGCCCGCGCGCCGCTTCAGCTCCGCGTTGTTGCTGGGCAGGAGCAGGTGGTCGGTGACGTACAGAGCGTCAAACCCGACGTCGGCGG
>Ga0207646_10000745_pt1 | contig 42329 bp, 27 predicted proteins | sample KBSK5502metaG_FD_184343 | JGI IMG/M metagenome (GOLD analysis project Ga0207646, IMG submission 184343) | Corn, switchgrass and miscanthus rhizosphere microbial communities from Kellogg Biological Station, Michigan, USA - KBS K5-50-2 metaG... | ecosystem: Host-associated > Plants > Roots >... | reverse complement strand
TCGCAGTTGGGACCCTGCCGGTGACGGCTAGCGAAAGAACATCGATAGAGTCCATTGCGGCTGATGACCCCGGTAAGGTGAATATTCTCAAGGGCAATATTGCAGAATTTGGTCGTGATGTTGGCCATGCCAAATACGATGTGGTGAGTCACAAACTGTATACCGTGACGCAGGTTTTGCAGAATGGAGACGATGTCAACGCCGGTTTGCCACCCCCTGATACGGCAGAGTTCCTGACGATCGATCCAGTGACCGATACGATTCTTCGCCGCGATCCTCTGCCGACCACATGCAGCACTCCTCATGGGATGGCGCTGGATGAAGGGCAACATCAGGCATTTATCGCTTGCACCGATGTGGATCCCGGGCCTCCTCCCCTGGTGCAGCATCTGATGCGGTGGAACCTGGATACCATGAAGCCCGGGCCGGAAGAGGCTCATCCTGATCAGACATCGCTGGCTCCTTCGCCCGATATTGTGCAGGTGATCCATTTTAAGAATCCCACTCCTGCAGACATCATTTTTGTAGGCTGCGGCGGTGGCATTTCGGTCTTTGATGAGACCAACGGACAATTTAAAAAGCTGGGCGACTATGCGATTGGCCACGAAACGCACACCATCGCCATTGATCCGGCAACAGGCTACATCTACCTGCCCGTCCCCAGTGTCGGCGGCCGACCAACGCTGCATGTTGCCAGGTATAATCCGAACGGAGCCTGACGCATTCGCTCAAATGCAAAGCAGAGGCGAGAGCGGCGAATGCTCCAGCTTCTGCTCGGGTGGGCCTAGATGGCATTGTACAACGCGCACGCTTCTCTGAAGCTGCACTGATCCTTACCATCGTCACGCGGCGCACAGCATCGCCTGAAGAGCCTGCGCCCCCAAGAACTCTCACATATGCTTCAGGAGATTGCTATGCGCCTGAATGATGAAGCCAGGAGGAACCAATGGGACTCTTATTCAAGTTCTTATTCCGGAATATGAAGGGCCTGCGCGGTCTGGTCCTGCTCGCGGTGATAATCACTGTGCTCCAGGTCAGCAGCGATATCTTCGCCGCGTTCCCGCTCAAATTTATTCCCAGTAAAGTCCAGAACATCGGAAACGACCCCAAATGTCTCTTCCCGTTCCTGGACCCGATCGAATCCTGGTTCGATATTCCGCAGCTCGACCCGAGCCTGCAACCCGACCCGAATCTGCCACCAAATCCACCGCCAGAGGCACAGTGCCCCGTCAACCCGAACGATGTGCATGCCCAGATTGTGCTTGTTTCGCATAGCACCATCGGCGTGATCATCTTCTCGGTCTTGGTGCTGGTCATATTCGGTCTCTTAAGTGCGCTGCTGGCCTTCCTGGACCTCTACCTGGCGGCCTATATCGGCCAGCAGCTCACTGCCAGGCAACGTAACCAGCTCTTTGACCATCTGCAACGCCTCTCGCTGGACTGGCACGGCAAGCAGAAGAAAGGCGACCTGGTGCAGCGCGTCACCGGCAACATCACAGACATCGAGAAGCTGGTCACCGATGGCCTGGTCGATCTGCTGGCAGGCGTGCTGACACTCATAGGCGTCATCTCGGTCATGCTCTTCCTCAGCCCACAATACACGCTCATCGCCATGGCGATTGCTCCGGCACTCTTTCTGATCGTTCTAGGCTATACGAAGAATATTAAAGCCGCAGCCAAAAAGGCCGCCAAAGCCACTGGTCAGGTCGCAGACGTCGCCACCGAGGATATCAACGCGCTGACGGTCATCAAAGTCTTCACCCGCGAAGAGCGCGAAGCGATGCGCTTCGGCAGCTACGTCGATAAGAACAAGCGGGCGGGCCTGCGCGCCGGCTGGCTCCAGGCACAGTTTACCCCGCTCGTCACGTTGCTGGTGATCCTGGGCACAGCAGCTGTCATCGGCATCGGCGGCTATGTGGCAAACGGTCTCCCCTTCTCTATTGGCCCCTTTACTATCGCCGCCGAGAGCGTTGATATCGGGACGCTGATTCTGTTCCTCACCTTCCTCAAGCTGCTCTATCAGCCGATGCGCGACCTCTCCAAGTTAGCTACATTGGCCAACACGGCAGGATCAGGCGCAGAACGCATTCAGGAGGTGTTGGATCAGGCCCCAGAAGTCAAAGACTCTCCCATCCCCGGCCCCTACACCGGCCCGCAGCGGTTTCGCGGCGAGATTACCTTCGAGAATGTGTGGATGAGCTATGTGGCCGGTCAGCCGGTCTTAAAGGGCATCAATCTGCATCTCAGCCCTGGCAGGAGGATCGCCCTGGTCGGCCTCTCCGGCGGCGGCAAAACCACGCTGGTCAAGCTGATCTCGCGCTTCTACGATATTCAGCAGGGCGTGATTAAAATCGACGGCGTGGATATGCGCCTGTATCCCCTGGACGTATTGCGCAACAACGTCAGCATGGTGCTGCAGGACTCGGTCCTCTTTGAGGGCACCATTCGCGAGAACATCGCCATCGGCCGGCCCGGAGCCAGCATCGAGCAGATCGTTGAAGTCGCCAAAAAAGCCAATATCCACGAGACCATCATGAACCTGCCTGAAGGCTACGATACCACCGTACGTGAGCAAGGCAAGAACTTCTCCGGCGGTCAGCGGCAACGTATTGCCATTGCCCGCGCTCTCCTGCGCGACGCACCCATCTTGATCCTCGACGAGCCCACTGCCGCCCTCGACGTTGAGTCCGAGGCCGAGGTCATGCACGCGTTGGACCAGCTGGTCGTGAATCGCACGGTGATCGTGATCTCGCACCGCCTCAGCACCCTGGGTAATGTCGATGAGATTCTCGTCTTGAAGCAGGGCCTGATTGCGGAGCGAGGCTCCTACAAACACCTGAAGCAGCTACAGGGCATCTTCGCTAATCTCCTCGCCGAGCAGAACCGCTACAGCTCTGAGGGGGCCGGCGATAAATCGATCTTGCGCTCGGCCTTCCAGGAAGCGCCGGCCCCCCAGGAATGGGGCCAGCCCGCAGCTATGGCAGTGCCGGCCGGGGTGATGGCGCCAACTGTGCGCGGCGGCAAGGGAAATCAGCCAGGCTGGCAACCACAGCCCCAGATACCGCAAGGCCCGATGAAAGAGGCTCGCATCCTCATCGAACTCGATAGCAAAGTCGTTAGCGAGCGCCGGCTCGACAAGCCTCTGATCACCATTGGGCGCCTGCAAGGCACCGATGTGTGCGTGCCCAACCAGCGTGTCTCGCGTCTGCACGCACGCATTCGCTATGAGAACAACGCCTGGGTCATCGAGGATGCTGAGAGCCTCAACGGGATCGTCTACCAGGGCACACGTATCGAACGTCTGGCTCTCACCAACGGCGACCGGATCTACCTCGGCCCAAAGGCGGTGCTCCACTATCAAATCAGAGAGTAGACCAGGCTGCCAAAGTAGAGACGCGGGGGCAGGCTATACGGCCCACCTTCCGCTGCCTCACGGCGAGAAAAAACAGAAGAAAAATATGATGAGAGCATCAGTTAATAAACAGCATTAAGAACCTGACAAGAGTCAAAGTACGAGGAAACTCTTCCCAGTAGAGTAGGAATTTTATGATAGATTTTGTTGGAGTATGAGTCTTTTAGATTTTTTATGAGACACTCGTTCTATTTCAAGAACATATATTCTAGCAACTGGAAGGAGTTGTAAAGTTATATAGCATATTATAAAATAATATGCGATCTCCGTTAACCATATAGCTTTCAAGTATTTACGGAGGCAGAATTATGGCAACTCGCCTTCTATTTCATGAACAATTGCGCTATGAGCGCGAACTGCGGGGCTGGTCGCAAGCAGATCTCGCTGAGAAGGTGGGATGCGATACAAAAACCATAGGTCGATGGGAGAGCGGTGATCGCTTCCCCCGCCCATATCATCGTCAGTCACTCTGCGAAATCTTTGGAAAGAATGCGGAAGAGCTAGGGTTGCTGAGGGAGAACCCGGGGAATAGCAAGCCGCTCTCCCCTCCTGGCCATAGACTTACTATTCCAGAAGCATCTCTATTTCCGACGCCTACAACTGCTCCTTCGCAGTCACTACTGCTTGAAGAAGCACGTGCAAGTGATCACGTATCTCCCACGCTCCCTCGAGCAGATTGGGGTGAGGCCCCTTATGTTGTCAACCTTTACGGACGCGACGAGGAATGCGCCGAGCTAGGGCGCTGGGTAGGAGAGCATCACTGTCAAATTGTGGCAGTACTGGGCAAGGGAGGTGTCGGGAAAACGGCCGTGGCTGCAGGGGTAGCAATGCAAATGAAGGTGGCCTTTGAGTACGTCTTCTGGCGTTCTCTCCAAAATGCCCCCCCTCTGGAGCTCTTCTTGAGGCAGTGTATCAGCTTTGTCTCCGATCAACAACAACTCGATCTGCCAGGGGAGATAGACGACCAGATATCCTTGCTCATCCAATATATGCGCGATCACAATTGTCTGTTGGTACTGGACAACTTCGAATCTGTCCTGCAGCCGGGACGACACGCTGGTCACTATCGTGAGGAATATGCTGCTTATGGCAGACTGCTTCAAAGGGTTGGAGAAGTACAACATCAGAGTTGTCTCTTACTAACGAGCCGGGAGAAGCCGAAAGAAGTGGCTCTCTTAGAGGGAAAAAGCTCACCGGTACGATCCCTGCACCTCTCTGGCCTGCGATTGGAAGCCGGACAGCAAATGCTGCAAGACAAAGGCCTGGTTGGCTCAGACGCCCATTGGCTCGCCTTGGTCGAGCGCTACTCAGGTAATCCACTCGCTTTGAAAGTCGTCGCAGAGTCCATTCAAGAGGTGTTTGAGGGTAACATCGCCAGATTCCTACAGGAAGAAGTAATTGCATTCGGGGACATCAACGACCTGCTCGATCAGCAATTTCATCGTCTATCAGCGTTGGAACGAGAGATCATGTACTGGCTCGCGATCGAGCGAGAGGCAGTGTCGCTGGACGGCTTGCGCGGGAACCTGGTGTATCCAATAGCGATAGGAGCGCAACTCGAAGCCTTCGATTCCTTGCGGCGCCGCTCTCTTGTTGAGACCAGAGAGCTGACAGAGTTCACGCTCCAACCAGTGATTATGGAATATGTAACGATGAGCCTCATTGAGAGCGCTTACAAGGAGTTCGACACAGAAGCGCCAGAAATATGGATACAGTTCGCGTTCTGCAAAGCGCAGGCGAAAGACTACGTGCGCGAAAGCCAGGTGCGTCTCCTCTTAGCACCCATAGCCCAACGCTTGCTAGCAAGGCTAGGAAAGGAGGGCATTGAGCAGCGCGTCAGGAATATACTGACAAGGCAACGACAGGTACACGCGCAGCCGCCGGGTTACCTGGCAGGTAACATCATCAACCTCCTGAGCTATCTACACTATAATCTCCATGGTCTCGACTTTTCTCATCTGGTTGTGCGCCAGGCCTACTTACAAGGTGTGATGCTCCCCGAGGTCAATTTCTCCTACGCACGCTTTGTCACATCAAGCTTCTCTAACACCTTCGGTAATATTCTCGCAATTGCATGCAGCCCACAGGGACATTTGCTTGCTGCAGGAACGACCGCCGGCGAGATTTGGATCTATGACACACTCAGTGGCGTACTCCGCCTTATCTGTCACGGGCATACCGATGGCGTATGGTCTCTCGCTTTCAGTCCTGATGGGAGTTTGCTTGCAAGTAGCAGCGATGACCACACCGTCCGGCTTTGGGATAGCAATACCGGTCATTGTCTCAGGATACTGCAGGATCACACGAATAGAGTGAGAGCTATCGCTTTCAGCCCTGATGGAAGCACACTTGCCAGCGGAAGCGATGATCAGACCATTCGCTTTTGGGATAGCAATACCGGTCATTGTCTCAATACGCTGCATGGACATACTGACCGGGTATGGTCCGTCGCCTACCGCCCTGATGGGAACCTCCTTGCTTCCGGGAGTACCGACCAGACAGTGCGTTTATGGGATACAAGTACGGGGAGTTGTCTTGCAACGCTGCAAGGGCATAGCGGTTGGGTCCGATCGGTGGCTTTTCATCCGGAGGGGAGCATACTCGCTAGCGGGAGTGACGACCAGACCATACGCCTCTGGAATGTCAGCACCGGTCATCACCTCAATACGCTGCCAGGTCATACTAGCCGGGTATGGTCCGTCGCGTTTCATCCAGCAGGCGATATTGTCGCGAGCAGTAGTGAAGACCAGGTGATCCGCTTATGGGATATCGCTACCGGCCACTGTGTGATGCTTCTACAAGCTCACCATCAGGGAGTGCGGTCGATTGCTTTCACTCTTGACGGACATATGCTCGTCAGTGGTGGTGATGACCAGGCCATACGCGTGTGGGACGTTACCAACGGCCACTGCCTTCGGACCATGCAGGGGTATACGAACAGAGTATGGTCCATCGCCTTCCACCCAGACGGGAGTATTCTCGCAAGCGCCAGTGAAGACTCGGTCATTCGTCTGTGGGATACCAAAACCGGTCAATGTTTCAAATTAATGCAAGACCATAGTCATGGTGTGATGGCTGTTGCATTCAGCCCTCATGGCTTTACACTCGCGAGTGGGGGGCAGGATCAGACCATCCGTCTGTGGGATACGAATACCGGGCGCAGCCTGTACACTCTGCATGGCCATACGAACTGGGTGAGGATAGTCATCTTCAGCCCTGACGGGACCCTGCTTGCCAGCGGCAGCGAGGATCATACGATCCGCCTGTGGGATGTCAAAACCGGTACTTGCTCATGCGTTTTGCAGGGTCATACCAGTTGGGTCCGATCACTTGCCTTCAGCCCTGATGGTACCTTGCTTGCCAGTGGCGCCGACGATCATACGATCCGTCTGTGGAATGCCACCCCCGGCCTCCATCTCAGAACGCTAGAAGACCACACGGGCCGGGTTCGAACCATTGCCTTCAACCATGACGGGAACCTGCTTGCCAGCGGCAGCGAGGACCAGACCATCCGCCTCTGGGATGTTCGCACAGGTTACTGCTTCACCACTTTACAAGTGCATAGCGGCTGGATTCGATCTGTGGCCTTCAGCCCTGATGGAAATATGCTTGTCAGCGGTGGCGATGATCAGATGATCCGCCTCTGGGATGTCAATACCTGGCATTGCCTTCAAACGCTTCAGGGTCACTCCAACCGGGTAAGGTGGGTGACTTTCAGCCCCGACGGGAATACCCTTGCCAGTAGCAGTGACGATGGAACAATCAAATTCTGGGATCTGCAAACCTACGACTGCCTCAAGACATTGATAGGGGAAAGACCATATGAGCGCATGAACATCACGCATGTCCAAGGGTTGACGGAAGCCCAGAAAGCAAATCTCCAGGCACTCGGAGCAATCGAAGAGAGTTAAAGAGGAGTACTACAGTATAGCATATTGTCCCTTTTTGACCTTTAAATGTCCATCTTGTGCGGTTCTGAACGAATGCAGTTGAATCTATACTCTCCCTGTGAGAAGCGGTGAGGGTACATCAGTAACAGTGAGTGAGTGTAGAAAAGCAAGATGACGACAGAAGCAGATATGAGTTATGCAAAATAAGCTCATGCAAATAAATGCACAAAGCGTTAATAGGTTCTTTGAAGTTCTTCCTGGTGAAAAAGAGAACGCAGAGCTTGTTGTTGAAGATCTGGTGAGCAATATATGGCTCGAGCATTTCGACGAAGTGATCGTAGACCGCGTGACAGTCGATTTCTTTCACGACCTGCACGGGAACAGTTCTATTGGTCCATCTTTATAGAGGCTTACTGCCCGTCTTCGTCCTCACCGTTTTCTGAATGTAAGCTGAAAAACATGGAGCTTGAATTGATGGAGAGGATCAGCTCTTCCTTGATAGAACTTTTTGGGAAGATATATGCAGGGAGCATCACTATCAGATCTGCTTCATGCGAAAATATCACTCCTTCAGACATGGAGACAAAAATGGACGAGAAGACCGATCTCGCAAGCGAACAAAGCACAGCTAGAGTAAGAATTCAGAACACGGGTGTGTCGAGAGCTACTGAGGTGGACGTTGCGGACGCAGTACCGGTCGAAGTACCAGAGGTGCAGAGTATCAGGGCACTTCTCCTGATTGAGCAGTACGCTTCGTTGCGCAGAGAGATCGAGAAGCGTATCGATATCAGACAGCAGATTCTCGCACTCACCTTATTAGTCGCTGGAACGTTTTTAACGGTCGGTGTCCAGACCAATGTCCCTGAAGTGGTTTTACTGTTCTATCCTATTATAGCGTTGTTTCTTGGAGCTCTTTGGGAACACAATGATCTGCGCGTCGGCCAGATCAACTTCTATATCCGTACAGAAGTAGAAAAACATCTGGGCAAGTTCGAACCGGGATGGGAAACGTTTCGGCTAAAGACGTTTTCTTCGCAGCATAAAGAATACAAGCGGCACAGAACAGAGCAACGGCATCCACTAACTCCTCAGGTCGGCTTGATTGTCTTTGCTACGCGTGGTATGTTTTTCACGACACAGGCTATGGCAATTATCGTTGCCGCAGTCCGATACGCATTGGAGTTTTTGCAGCAGGGCATTACCGTAAATTTAACCGAGCCGAAGCAGGTCGTGATAGGTATTGCGACGGGGATGCTGTTTCTTATCGACATAGGGGGTACTGATCTACACCTTTTCGGTCGTACAACACAAGAGGACATAGACTCTGATTATCAGGTGATGAATACATATCAGGCGATGAAGGGCTGTGAGCATGCAAAATACCAGGAAAAAGCGCGACAAAGCAATCATACTCACCACGCTCCCCCGTCGAATACCGGCAGTCCGCACCCATTTGAGCAAATGCCAGAAAAAGGAGCATAGGGGGACCCTCTACGAGCAGGGATGTTATTGGAAAATGTTCCATACCAGTTCATAAACAGTAGATATACTGTGCTTTTTCGTTTATACTAGAAAGAAAGCCATAGAAGTTGGATGCAAAAATTGTTTAGTTAGAACATACGATGTAGTGAGGTGACACGTGGCTGGAAACAGTCTTTCTTTTGATGTGTGCATTATCTGTGCCCTGGCTGAAGAGGCTGAGGCCCTTTTGAAAGTACTGACACCTCACGGCATGGCACCGCTCAGAGAGCAGATAAGTAGCCGTAATCGCGCATACCACTACACAACAATCCGCAATAACCAGGGTGAACCGCTTTCGATTCAGGTATCATGGCTACCGAGCTATGGCTCTATAGAGACTGCTATTCACCTCAACACTCTTCTCGAGGATTTTAGGCCGCGCTTCGCCGCCATGACGGGCATTTGTGCCGGCGATAAACGAAAGGTAGCCTTAGGTGATATCATCGTCGCCGAACGCGCCTTTTTTGCCGACAGCGGCAAAATCATAACTGGTAGCCAGGGCCAGTCCGTCCATGAATATGACACCTATACATCGCATGCAGCACATGATGTCTTGCAATTTGCCCGTATGTTTCGCTCTTGGGAGCAAGCAGTTGCGATGCTGCAACGCCCGCACTTGGAGCACCAGCGGGATCCCCAACTTCCTCAATGCCATTTCGCTTCCATGGCTTCTTGTAGTGCCGTGCGTGGCGATAACCCTTTCGATGAAATACAATTTCCTGTACGTGGAACCATAGCTATCGACATGGAAGGGGCAGCCTTTTACCGAGCTGTGGAGGACTTTCCCGGCACCCGATCGCTCCTGGTTAAAGGCGTGTCGGACTATGCAGACAACACGAAGAATAACACATACCATAAGTATGCCTCGTTAGTCTCAGCAACATATATCCTCTATTTCATAAGGGAATATGTCACCACGCATACTATGCCGCGCCTGCATAGAGATGAAGCGCAGGCAAAGACTCGATTGGATGGAGCATACGGTGCTTCCACAACGGAGCCAAAGGGGCCAACACTCAAGCGATCCTCTCAAGAAGCGTCGCCGAGCTTTTCCATTCGCAATATTTCAGCGAATAACGTCAATGTCGTCCAGGGCGAGACTATCTTCATCAGCAACGACTCTGAACAGTCCTCTCTACAAAAGAGTGTGTTAATCGATCATCACATCTCACAACTGGCTGGCGATCTCGCCGAGCTGAACGATCTTGTACAGAACGGTTCAAAGGTTGACTCCTGGCAGTTGGACGAATTCATCCAGGAGATGTCTCTCATACAGACCCTTGCCATTCCCCTTCCAGTCTCTCTAATAGAGCAGGTACGATCACTCTGTCAACGTTTGGGAATCGCGTCACGAATTTAAAACCGTTTGTCATGTCGGCTACAGCTTCTCTTAAGGCTCTTGAGCCGGCATAAGCCAAAGGTATTGGTGACGTCAAATTTTAGAAGATGCACGTTTTTTCAATATGAAAAAGGCCCATCATAGTAAGTATCCTGCTTCTTATGTTAAATGCTGGTATTTTTATTAACATGATCATTTGTCAATAATACGCGAATATGTTAGAATATTGATAAAATAGGAGGATACGGTGTCAGACGATAAACCAGCGCCAGATACACCACAGGGTGGAGGGCATGAGCCAGAGATTCCCCCCAGGGAGGGATCGCCTCAGGATATACCTCCGTGGACTCCTGCAGCTGGCAATAGTACAGGAAATCGGCAACAAGCCTCTGGCAGATTCCAGCAATATAAGCAATCCGTCGAAGAGAACTTTCGCAAGCAAGGAGGAGCATTGGGCCGCCAACCTGGAATGCAGGGTGCAGTGAATAAGGATCAGGTCAAAGGGCCGGTGGATCGCGGCGCTCGGCCGGTAGGGCAAGAGCCAGAGTCAAAGCAGGAGGATACTGGGACTCACAGTAATATTAATGAAATCAATGCAGAACAGGCCAATGTCAACATGGCCGATACTATCAATTTCTTCATCGGTGTCAGTGTAGAGGAATCCGCACAGTTTTTACAAAGGGTATTCCAGGGTTCGACCAGCGATAGTAGCAGAGGCTTTAGTTCGCCAGGCGATTTGAAGACAGCAGATCCTGTTACTCGTAAATTTGAAGAAGCCATTGGAGCAACTTCAACCGGCACTGCTTACGTCAATCCAGGAGCCTCAGAAGGAGAAGCGAGCAAGTCAGAGCTACCTGAGCAACTGGATGAGTGGTATTTCGAAAGACTCACAGAACGCGAACAATGTTTTGTCCAGGCAGCAGCGGTGCTCCATGGAGCCCCTGTACACGATGTATCCAGCGCAGCCTATGAACTGTATAAACCGCTAGAGGAAGAGGAAAAGCAGCGACAGAACCTGCTCTTACAGTCTGAGTCCATGTCGGTAGAGGGGATTCGTCTTGCTACCACTCGCCCCAAAAGAGCGGCGGGCTCGCAATTGCTGGCCCGCACCTATACAGTTACTCATAAAATTCGGGGAGCGGAACGCCTCCTCTGGAGGGATGCCGATGTAAGTGGGCTATCTGACTTCGGCGTGAAGGTTCTGCGCTTTCTGGCCAGCGAGGCAGCCTTGGGCAATGAGCTTGAACAGAGCTTTTTGGAGGAACTCAAAGTGTGGCCCAGGAAATTCCAGGGAGAATGTGCGGAGAAAGCCACATGGGCCCTGGGGGTTATCTGGTGGGGCCAGGATATGAATCAGCTATGGCGCCTAGCGGATACCTGGGCCAGAAGCGAGAATGCGCAGGACTGGAGGCGAGCAGCCGCCCTTCTGGCAGGAGCGTACGAGGTCGAACGCAATGAATTGGGCGAGAATGCGGATCAGCCGAACAGGTCGCAAATACTGCGCCAGGTCAGTTCCTGGGTGAAAGAGGCTCATACATCCACGAAGACCAGCATAGGGTGTGCAGCGGCGTATGCCTACGGCTTGATTGGCAAACAAGCGCCCAAGTTCTCCCTCGATGGCTTAAAAGGCTTGCTTCGTTTCCCACAGAGCAAGGCTGATAATAAGGAAGTAAATGCACCTCTGGATGTCTTTGTCTCCGGCGTCTGGAGCTATGTGATCCTGGCTCTTTCCGGATATGTGCGCGATGTTTTGGAACACCTGGCGGGAAGCACCGAGGAATTATCCCACCAGCGACAGGTACCCCAGGAAACTGGAGAGCGTCGGCAGTATTCACGTCAGCGGGAAGTGAGCCTCGCCTCGATCTTCGACGCCTTTTTCTTCATAGCATCAGCCTCATTTGCGGCCACGCTGGAGAATACACCAGCCGACTATAGCCCGACTGAGGGTTTACCCGAGCCACCGGAATCGCCTGCCATCCCGGATCCTAAAGGTCGAGATGTAGTGCTGATCGGCATCTTAGCTGAAGAGGAGGTCATCTGGCGCGGGCACATAGCAACCCTGCTGTGTGCAATGATCGTAGAAAGCCATGACAAACAGGCCTTTGACCTGATGCACCAGTGGGCAGAAATCGTGCTCAAACAGCGAGGGGAGGAGGCCCTCTTGCTACGAGAAATGTATTGCCAGTTCATGGTAGACGTAGGACACGACGTGAAGCGCTGGTGCGACTACATCACTAACTCAGGATACCGTCCCCTGCCGGCTTTCGATGCGTACCGCCGCCGGTTGAAGCTCTGGCAATCGGATAGCCGCCTGAAGCAATCTCCCCTGGGAAGCTTCGCCGATGAGGTATTACGAGGGCTCGACGACTGAGGGATTAGTAATCAGTACGGACTAATTTACACTGGACAGCATGCATTGGAGAAATGATATATGCCAAACAGCATGACAGACGGGTTGGGCCTAGTTCAGAGCGCTACTGTAAAGGGATTTCTCGGCTTGTTTGGTCGCACCCTGAGTGTCGCAGATGGCTTCAGCCTAGAAGTATTCCGTGAAGACAGTCATCTCGGCTCCATCATGTCAAATGATATCAAGGTAGCAAGCGACGTGAAGAAACGCTGCGAACGGCTGGGTGCCAGAGACGGCGACACTATCCTGCGCATTAACCTCGGTCCGCGCATGCTAACTATGACGGGTAAGCTCTATACACACGATGGCTATGCGCGAGCCTACGAGATCGTTGTCCAGGTGCAGGTCAATCACCCGCCTCGCTTTGCCCAGCGCTATCGACAGCAGAGCGATCCCATCAAAATGGCCAAAGAAGCCGTCGAGGGGGAGTTTCAGAAATATGCCGAGCGCAACACACACGATTCGATGGACCAAGCGAATCTGCGCTACTTGGCAGAGCATGCCCTCGACATCGCATCTAATCAGGAGATCGGAGTCGTGGTCATTCGCGCCCATAAATCTCTGCTCTGGCTGGACCCCAAATACGCGCGGGAGTTGGAGTTACGGCAGCAAGCCCGGGTGAACCAGACTGAACTGGAAACGACGGCTCAGGTAGAAACCACCAGAGTGAACACGACCACTGAAGTGAAGAAGCTTCAGACTTCCCGAGAGGCCGAGCTACAGGAACTACAGGACAGCTATGAACAGCGGCAGCTAAGCCAGACCAGCGAATTTGTACGCATTGAGGAAGCCAAACAAAGAGACTTTGAGCGTCTGGAAGAAGAGAAACAACAGGCCCACCTACGCCAGCAGGCGCTCTTTGGTACAACAGCTAAAGAGATCATGGAAGCGTTGGGTGTACGCATTCGCGAAGAAATCGACATGGGCAGGCCTCTCAGCGAAATTTTCAACGATTACCCTCAACTGATAGATATTTTTCTACCGCCCGGCAGTGGGAGCAGAAGTTTGCCAGGTACGGAGCCAAAGTCTCTTGCAGGGGCAACTGGCAGAGATACCGGGAATAGCCAGGAGACTATAGATGAGTTAGATACCGCATCCCGCTTCAATGTAAAATCCTCTGGGCAACGAGAATCAGAGATTCAACCAGGAACGGTACGCGAAAAAATGGGCTCCTCCATTCATAGCACGCAACTGGGTGTTACTCTTTTGCCCAAAAAATTATCGATGGAACAGCAGAAAAACGTTGATCTTGAGTATGATACAGCGTTTGTCGTCTGGGAGATAGATGCAGATAGTCCCGCGTGCAAAGCCAATCTCCAGGAGTTCGATACCCTGATTGCAATTAATGGTGAGTCATTACGAGACGAACGAGTGGTAACTGATCTATTCAGCAGGATGGAACCGGGCGCTCTGATCAAATTACAAATCTTGCGGGGTGAACGCTTACTGGAGGTATCGGTGGATACAGCGCCATAATATTGTTGCCTAGCAAAGGCAGAATCGCACGAGATGAAAGTTGAGGAAGAGCAGCAGTGGACACTAATAAAATGTCATCTAACCCTGGTAATCCCGGTACAAATAGAGGTACAAGTTCTACGAGCTTGGCTTCTACAGCAATACCACGTTCCTCTCCTCCGAGGAGGCCGATTGTCGATGGGCTGGGTGAGGTTGATAACGGGAGAGTTATCAAACGTCTGCAATATCTTCGGGACGGGTATGAAACGCTTTCTCCAGAAGAGATGTACCTGATTGTGAATCCCGCTGAAGTGGGAGCGACGGCGGAGGCACAATTTATCAGAAAAGCGCGTCGTTTAGAGGGGTGGAGAAATGGTCTTGTCCTGCTCCCTCTGATGATTACCTGGCTGTCGCTTGGCTTGGCATCTATCGCTTATGCACAGAGTATCGCTCTTGACCCAAAACTTGTTGCTCAACCATTCTTAAAGCAGTGGGCCGACGGCTTCCCTAAAATATCTACGCTTGATATTACATTTGTACATATCCCGCTGGCAGTCAATGGCATACGCTTATTCACCTTCGGAGAAATTGCACTCATCGATTGCATCCTGCTTGCCATACTCCTCTGCATCACCCTGACAACTCAGTTCCAGGAAACGCGCGCCCACAAGAGATCCGTGGAACTTAGCACATGGCTGGAGGAAGAACTATACGAGTTGAGCCGGGAATCCCTTGTACGCTCGCTTGGCCCAGGGCCGGGAAATAAGCAACCGCTCTGGGCAGTAGAGGTCCACGCCGCCATCAGCCACCTCAGCGGAGTTCTGGCTGAGGTTAAAAACGTTGTCTCGTCCTTTGGCGATGCTGTGCAGAGACAACAAGCCACCATAAGCCAAGTTATTGATATCACAGAGCGGGTCGCTATCTCCATTGATCACCTCGACGCCATTTTTCAGAGGGGGAAGGAAACCTACGATAAACTGGACGGGGTGCTCCCACGCATAGAGACACAATTTGGCAGCCTTGCGAGCAGCCAGAATCAGTCTGTCATAGAACTGCAAAAAATCTCAGAAAACCTGGGCAAGGCGACTCGGGCAATCATTGATATAGCCCAGCCGTTCTCCGAAGCTGGTGTAGCTCGGCTTACTCACGATGCCGCTCTACGCATGCAGCGCATCAGCGAAGAACAGTTACGTATTCACCTGGCACAGCAGGCCATGAATCCTATGGGGGCCAGTCACGCTAAGCAGTCACAGCCCCAATATCACATTTGGGATGTACGCAGATATATACGCAAGTAGCACAAAACCGGTAGGTGATGGAGGCCGGATACACATGCAGAATGGTCGTCGCACAGGGCGTGGTATGTTCCCTTTAGCTGGGTGGCTTTTCGCAGATTTGCTGTTGGCCATGATGATGATTTTCATTGTGGCCTCTGCAGTGGGAACATACATTCCGCCCTCTCCCAAACCCACACCCACTCCAAAACCAACTGCATCTCCTCGACTGGAGTTACGATTTCACAGGTTTACTATCAACATCGATCCGGTAGCCTTGCTCGGTAACAATCCCTCTTCCATCAATGATGTAAAGAGGCAGGTGAAGTCTCAAGTCTTTCTCCGAGGTCGTAGCGCAGGCTTAGTTATTGTCTACGGAGGTGCGCTCAACGATGCTGGCATAGACACCGCCCTCAATATTGCCGACAAAATTTACGCGGTACTAGCTGAACTCGGGAGAGAGGGCTTTGTGTTCTCCAGGGCTTCTCAATACGATCCGCTGTACATTTTTGGGAGTGACCCTACTATCGTTGCCATTGACGTCTTTCTATTCTCCCAATAAAGGAGGTTAGTTGGCAAGAACGGTCAACTTATGCACTGAAACGAATCAACAGGGACGCTACCGCGAGGCAGAGCAGTTATATCATGAAAGCGAGACGCTCTATCGCCGGCTCGGTCAGGATGAGTGGGCACTGAAGAGCCGTCATATGAGATCAATGGTGGTGCGCGCACAAAGCAGGACAACCGAGGCACAACAACTATGCCAATCAACCGTGGCAGAAGCGAGAAAATTGGAGCTTGGTTTCTGGCTTGCCCATCCGCTCTACGTCCTGGCGCTGTTTGCACGTGACCAGGGCGATCTCCAACAGGCGTCAATGTTAGTAGAAGAAAGCATCGCTCTCCTGTCCAATGCCCAGGAGGATGCGATGCTAGGGCAGTGCCATGCTTTCCTCGGAGAACTCTCACTACGCCAAAGGGATTTGACCAGAGCGCGTAGACACCTGGAGACCAGTCTACTGCTGGTTCAGAGAACCAGCACTCTCCGCCTGATCGTCACTGTGCAACGGCTCCTGGGAGACCTGGCGCTGGCGGAGGGTCATTATGCAGAAGCAGAAGCGATCTACAAAGAGATCATGTTGCTATTCGAGTCTAAACGGCTGGGCGATAAGCTCGCCATGGCGCAAACGCTTTCTTCACGAGCACGGCTCATGATTCAAACGAAACAACTGCAAGAGGCCGTTCAGGTGTTAGAAGGTGCTATCTCTCTCTTTAAGGATTTAGGAAACGCGAGAAGAACAGTTGACACATCCCTCCTTTTGATAGGTGTATATATACGACAAGGACGTTTGCTGCGAGCAGGAAAGCATCTCTTGTTCGCCTTCAAGGTTGCCTACTCCTCGGGCTTAATCCACCCTCGCACAATCTCTACCTGGTTACGCATACGATAAGCCAGTATAGCTTGCCTGAACTGGCTACTCAATCTTCCTGAAGAAATGCCCTTCCAATGGTATTCAAATATACCATATGTGTTCCCCAAATAGTGTTTATTTGTCTCCGCTTTCCCCGTACACTTACTTTCGTGATCAGATCGCGATGGGCCCATTCGATTGCGAGCACATCCCCTGCGACTGCAGGGGACAGGTGAAATGAACATCGCTTGCATGAAAAGCAAGCGGAAAAGGAGCATCCATGAAAAAGATACGGTGTTACCTCGCGATCGTTGCGCTTATAGCGACTCTGAGTGGGCTCTCCCTACAAGGAATAGGATCGGTGGCAAACGCAGCTTCTAGCCACTACGCTAGTTCTGTCAGCGCTCCATCCGTGGTTGGGAAGTCACTTGCCTTCAAGATAGGCCCGCCTTGCGGGTCGGCGAGCGACTGCTAGATCAACACGATAAACGTTGACTGGCTCAAGGCGGAGGTGGAGCAGGAGGGTAGTGACCATCCCCCTGCTCCGCCTCTTTTTTGCTCACGATCCTGCTCAAGTGCTGGCGATAGGTGATCGTATCAGGATGCTCAGGCCCAAGTATATGCTCACAGATGCTCAGCGCCCTCCGGCACAGAGACTCGGCCTGTGTAAAGCGACCCTGCGCAACGTAGAGTTCGGCCAGGTTGTTGAGTTGTTCAGCGGTCGAGGGATGCTCCAGCCCAAACGTTTCCTCAACGATAGCGAGCGCCCGCTTCCAAAGCGTTTCGGCCTGTTCATAGTTTCTTCGTTCATATGAGAGCCGGGCCCTCAGATTGAGACTCTGGGCAATGAGGTGGTGCCCTGGCTCCAAGACACGTTCACTGGTTCCCAGTGCCTGCTTCGCAAGCGGCTCCGCCTGCTCATACTTGCCCTGCTCTACGTAGAGCTTCGCCAGGTTGATGAAGGAATTCAAGGTCTCAGAATGTTCAGAACCGAGCGATTGCTCGCGGATACGGAGCGCTTGTTGTAGGAGCGGCTCCGCCTGCTCATACTTGCCCTGAGTACGGTAGAGCACGCCCAGGTTATTGAGGCTTTGAGCAGTAGCGGGATGGCCCGGTTCGAGCGTCTTTTCGCGGATGGCCAGGGCTTGCTGGTGGAACCTTTCCGCTTGCTCATAGTCGCCCTGGAAACGAGAGAGCAGAGCCAGCGCGTTGAGACTTTCGGCCACAGCGAGATGCTCAGACCCGAATACCTGCTCGCGGACCGCCAGGGCTTGCCGGTGGAGGGATTGGGACTGCGGATAGAAGCCATGGAAATGCAGAAACGCTCCGGCCTGGTGGAGCAGCCGCGCCGCCTCCGGGAAGTAGAGTTGGTACTGTGTAATGAGCATCGCGCACTCCTGGACGTGGGGCACGTAATACTGCAAGTAATACTGCTGCTTTTCACCAGGGCTATCGTCGGTCTCTGGAAAAGCAGCGTTGACGGCCCGCACCGTCCGCTCTGCCCATGCGCGTTGGGTCTCCTGATCCATGCTCTCCTTGAGCACTATTTGCACGAGACGATGGATGCTCAGCATGTGTGTACTCCCATTGCGTCGCACCAGTGAGTACCTGCGCAACACCTCCAGGGCTTCGTTGAGCTTGAACGGATTGCTAGCCTCGGCCCCAGGGATAGCGCCCAGTTCGGCAGCTCCGTGCATCAGCAGTTCTTCAGGGATGGCATCGGGAGCCAGAAAGGCACAGAGGGACAACACATCGGCGGCGGCAGGACTCTGCTGCTCAACCTGCTGAAACGAGAGCGACCAGGTGGTGGCCACCGTTTCAGGATAGTCGAGGAGGAGGCGACTGTGCCGCGCAAGCAATTCTTTGCGATGTGTAGCGTAGAGGCGGAGATAATCCGCCAGGCTGCAGCCGGTCTCCTCCACGTAAGCGCCAGCCTGGACGAGAGCCAGCGGCAACCCATCCATCTCCCTCACGATGCGTTCAGCAGCAGTACGGTCTGCGGCCTGGGCCTGATCGAGAGGGGCATCCAGGTCCAGGAGTTTGGTCCAGCGCAATAGCAGCAAGGTCCCCTCCTGCGGAGTCAATTGCTCCACCTCGACGCCGGCAGCGATCGCGCCTGCCGCTTGATCGTGAGTCGTGAACAAGACGTATCCTTTGTGGCTTGTGGGCAGGAACTCCTGTGCCAGGCGCAGGTCGTCGGCATTGTCCATGATAAGCAGCCAGCCTTCGTGGACAGCCAGCCAGCGCTTGACGGCGGCAACAATCCGTGGTTGATCCTGCTCATCTTTTTCTGGGAGATCGAGCAGTTGGGCCAGTGCCACGAAGTCAGCGACGAGTGTCTCCCGGGTGGCAGCCCGCATCCAGAATACGTTGTTATAGTCGTCACCGTAGCGAAAGGCGTATTCGGCTGCTGTCTGCGTTTTGCCGATGCCGCCGAGTCCATAGAGGGCCTGGGGCTGGGTCAACGCCGCCACCCTACCTGTCGAGAGCCGCTTGTGGAGGAACGCCAGCAATGGTTCGCGGCCCGTGAAGTACGGGTTGCGCGTAATGGGAATGTCTCCTACCCTGGAATCATTTGGTGGTGGTGGCAACAAGCCAAGCTCGGCAAGAGTTTTGCCAAAAACCTCACCAAGTTGCTGGCGAAAATAAGGAGAGGGAAAGGTCAAGCCGTTTTCCCAGCGACTGATATTGACGGGTGTCGTGCCGGCCAGGTCGGCCAGCTCTTGCTGCGACCACCCGCGCTCTACGCGTGCTTCGCGCAAGCGAGGATTCAGAGGGAACTTCCTGTCGTTTTTCACCACCACCCTCCTTCCTTACATACCTCTGTGCTTTCTGTGAATGGCAAAAGAACAAACGGGTGCAGACAGTTCCATAAAATCAGCTTCATCAATCTGATAAGCACATGATATGAATGTTATTCTCTGCCATACAGCTCACGTGGCATACTTTCTGCAGAGGTTGGCATTGCAGCTTCTCAGATGATGTAGAGCTTTGAACATCATTGTATAGGTTTTCACGAGCAAGCGCAAGACCTCTGCTTTTCCCATGGTGGAAGCGCTTTTCACCGGCACCGTCAGAATTTATTTGTAGCAACGAGTAGGGTCTCACTACTAAGAGGAAAGGAAAAGGCTATGTGCATTGTACACATGCGCGTCCAATGTTCAGATACGTTCTCTGAGGTGCTTGTAGATGATGTGGAGCATACCGAGCTTACAATCGAGAGCATTGTGGGCACAGCTTTATTGGAGGTTTTCGATACAGTGCATGTCGAAAACGTAACTGTCCATCACTCCCGAGAGCGCAACGATGGGGATGGAGAGCAGGGGTAGCGCGAGGTGCGAAAACGCCAGGAGATAACCGGCGAAGTGCGTCCTGTAAAGTAAATCTTCTTACTTGACGCTTCGGCTAGCTGTCCTGCACTGGTTCAGGGGCGAATCTCCGAATTCCTTGTAGAGCCATGTGTTCCCTCCTTCCGTGAGCTAAGTGTACTACATTTACGAGAGTGGCCCATCGTGTCTGCCTGTACTCTAGCGCCCTCTCTATGGTAAGATAGGTTCACTACACCGGCACACTCGGATCAACAAGAGCATGCACATGGCGAAACAAACGAAATCCACTCGTGGACTGGTTGAAAATGCTTTTACGACGCTGCCGCTGGGGAGCATTCGTCCAGCGGGATGGTTGAGCACACAGTTGCGCATCCAGGCCGATGGATTGACCGGTCACCTTGATGAGTTCTGGCCTGATATTGCCGACAGCGCGTGGATTGGAGGAAAGGGCGAAGGATGGGAGCGTGGCCCCTACTGGTTGGATGGTCTGGTTCCATTAGCCTTTCTCCTGGACGACGAACGGCTGAAACAGAAGGCACACCATTGGATCACCTCTATCCTCCATCACCAGCAATCCGATGGCTGGCTGGGTCCTTTCCAGGATGCGAACTATGGCTATCCATACGATCCCTGGCCTGTCTTTGTGCTCCTCAAGGCGATGACCCAGTACCAGGAGGCCACGGGCGATCACCATGTCATTGCGGCCATAGAGCGATGTATGCAGAAACTCCTGGCTTTGCTCACACAGCAACCGTTAACTTCGTGGGCTATGCTGCGCAGTACCGAGCTTGCTCTGAGCACGTACTGGCTCTACGAGCGCACCGGTGAAGCCTGGCTCCTCGACTTTGCTCAGACCGTTCGTCAGCAGAGCTTTGATTGGCTGGCACTCTATCAGGATTTTCCTTACACAACCAGGCAGCACCAATGGACATTTCAGAGCCATGTCGTGAACAACGCGATGGCCATCAAATATCCCGCGGTCTGGTATCGCCTCTCCCATGACCTGCACGACCGCCAGGGCGTCCACCTCTTGCTTGCTACGCTGGATACCTATCACGGGCAGGCGACAGGCGTCTTTACCGGCGATGAAGTGCTTGCGGGGAAGAACCCTTCACAAGGCACAGAATTATGCGCCGTTGTCGAGTCTATGTTCTCACTCGAAACCCTACTCACGATCCTCGGTGAGATCCCCTTTGCTGATCGGCTGGAACGCATCGCCTTTAATGCCTTGCCTGCCACATTTAAGCCAGATATGTGGGCGCATCAATATGATCAGCAGGCCAATCAAGTGCTCTGCGTTGTGGCCGAAGATCGTGTCTACACCACCAATGGCCCTGATGCCAACATCTTTGGCCTGGCACCAAACTATGGCTGTTGTACCGCCAATATGCACCAGGGCTGGCCCAAATGTGCCAGTCACCTCTGGATGCGTACCCCTGATGATGGTCTGGTCGCGCTGATCTATGCTCCATGCGTGATCACCACGGATATTGCTGGTGCATCTGTGCGCGTTGAAGTGCTGACCACCTATCCGTTTGAGGAAAACATCCACCTGCGTATTTCCACTGACCGTCCTGTCCATTTCCCTCTCCTGTTGCGTATTCCAGGATGGGCCGAAGGAGCAACGGTCCAGCTTGAGCAGGGAGAGCGTCAGGAGGCGCGAGCAGGGACGTTTTATCGGATGGAACGGGAATGGAGCGGACGGCAAGATGTTGCGCTCCATCTGCCTATGGCGATCAGGACACAGGCACGCTATCACAACAGTGTCGCTATTGAACGGGGGCCACTGGTCTATGCCCTCAACATCGAGGAAGACTGGCGGCAGATCGGAGGCGAACTCCCGCATGCCGATTGGGAAGTCCACCCGAAAAGTCCCTGGAATTATGCGCTTGAGCTTGATAGAGCACAACCAGAACGTACCTGTGTCTTTACGTCACGTGCGCTCAGTGGGACTCCTTTCGCGCCAGAAAGTGCGCCAGTCAGCATACAAGTGCAAGGGAGGCGCCTGCCCACCTGGATCATGGAGCATCATGCGGCAGGCGAACTCCCCGAAAGCCCGGTACGCTCAAGCGAGCCGTTGGAAGATCTAACATTGATTCCCTATGGGAGTACCAACTTGCGCGTGACAGAGTTTCCGGTGTTGGAGAATAAAGTGCTTCAACGGAACGTGTGGTGATGGCCCGACGCTGGCTCATCAGGAGGAAACTCCTTGATGAATTGCTTTTCTTTCGTTTCTTCAACTGTGCTGCGCATCCTGTTTTCCCCCTCCATCTGCTGCACCTGACCTCTCAATCCAAGCGTTGTACGAACGGCGTTCAGATGGCTCACATTGATGTGAATCCCAAAGCGTTGCTCGAGCGTCTGCTGAGACATGCACCAGAGTCAAAAGATGGAAAGAAGAGTGTGTGTTCATGAGTTATTGCACCTAATGCGGAACATCGTGTATACTTCTGCTGAGGTTTAGTGTAGCGTTTTCGTCGGTTGGAGAGTCCTTCATATGTCGTTTACCACAAGTCGACGGGTCGTAATCACGGGCCTCGGCGTACTCGCCCCTAATGGTATTGGAAAAGAGGCATTCTGGCAGGCATGCCTTGCGGGCCGCTCAGGTATTCGGCAGATCAGCCGCTTCGACGCCAGCACATTACCCACACGTATCGCCGGGGAGATACCTGACTTCAATCCCGAAGCGCTGGGTCTGACGCCGGAAGAGTGCATTCATCTAGATCGCAGCACGCAACTTGCCATTGCCGCCGCCAACCTCGCGTTACAAGACGCACACCTCATCAATGCCTTGACCGAGGAAGAACGCGACCGCACCGGTGTCTTTATGGGTGCAGCTATGGCCTCTATCGAAGAGGGAGAAAGCCTATGGGTGCAGCTCACCAATGGCGGCACACAGCCACTCGGTGCCATAACGGAGGATATCTGGTTCTCCGACAGCCTCTTTTTGAACAACGCCTCTGCCGCAGCCATTGCCGCACACCATCAACTGCATGGACCCTCTACCGTGATTTCCACCGGCTGCTCTGCTGGGGCGGATGCGATCGGCCAGGCGTTCTGGGCCATTCAAGAGGGGCAGGCCGAGCGCATGCTTGCGGGAGGCACCGATTCTTCAATCAGCTACACCGGCATCAACGTCTTCAGTATCATGGGGGCATTAAGCACGCGCAACGAAGACCCGCAGCGGGCATCTCGACCATATGATGCCGGGCGGGATGGCTTTGTCATGGCGGAGGGGGCGGGCGTCCTCCTGCTGGAGGAACGAAACCTGGCGCTGGCACGCGGCGCGCATATCTATGCAGAGCTCGTCAGCTTCACCTCAAACAGCAACGCCTATCATATGACTGCCTTGCCCGCCGATGGCGCACCCCTCCAACAACTGCTCAGGCGAGCGCTCGCAGAGGCTGACATTACACCGGCTCAGCTTGACTATATCAATTCACATGGCAGCTCTACCCCTCCCAACGAGGTCGCTGAGACAATGGCCTACAAAGCGGTCTTTGGGGAGCAAGCGTATCGCATCCCAATAAGTGCCACAAAATCGATGATTGGACATACGCAGGGCGCAGCAGGTGCAATTGAAGCCATCGTCACTGCCCTTGTCATACAAGAGCAGGTGCTGCCGCCAACAATCAATCAGGAGCTGGCCGATCCCCAGTGCGATCTCGATTATGTGGCAAACGAAGCACGCCGGAGTGCCGTTAACATCGCGCTCACCCATTCCAGCGGCTTCGGTGGGGTAAATTCAGCACTTATTCTCAAACGAGTGGATTGAAGGGATCAGCAACAGTGGATTCCACCTTTCAAACTCTGGGCTATCCGTCTAGCATCTGTATCAAGGAAAACAGGCATGGCACATCATTCAAGGCGACGAGTAGTGATTACAGGACTGGGTGTAGTCGCCCCAAATGGCCTGGGGAAAGGGGCGTTCTGGCATGCTACGCAGGCGGGCCGCCCTGGAATTCGGCCAATTCAACGCTTTCCTACCGATAATCTACCGCTTCGGGTAGCTGGCGAAGTCAACGACTTTGCTGTTGAGGACTTCGTCGACCGGAAACTCGCCAACCGCACCGACCGTATGACTCATTTCGCCTTCGCAGCTATTCAAGAGGCGTTAAGCGATGCACGACTGGTTCTGGCGCAGGAACATCCGCAGCGAGTCGGAGCAGTGATCGCAAATACGCAGGGTGGCATAGAATATGCGCTGCATCAGATTGTCGCACTGCACACACGCGGCCCACGCGCCATGAGTGTCTATACCGCCATCGCATGGCTCCAGGTGGCTAACGTGGGCCAGACATCCATTCGCTTCGGTCTTCAAGGCTATTGCAAGACGCCGGTGAATGACGCCGTGAGCGGCCTGGATGCCCTGGGGCTGGCTTTTCGAGCGATTGCACGAGGAGCGGCAGATGTACTGATCACCGGTGGATGCGAGGCGTTATTGAACCCCTATACCCTGCTGGTATGGACTAAACGCGGTCATTGTGCAGTCGGAGACGACCCGCGTATGTATCGCCCATTTGACCGGCGCGCGGCAGGTTTAGTGCCGGCGGAGGGCGCTGGCATCTGTATTGTAGAGGAGTACGAACACGCGCGACAGCGAGGGGCGCATATCTATGCAGAGCTCATCGGCTACGGCCAGACCAACGACGCTCATGGGCTGCTCCCACCCTCCTCTCAAGGGAAGTATTACTCGCGCGCTATGTGCCTTGCCATGCAAGAGGGCAGCATCACCTCAAAAGATATCGCTTATGTCAGCCTGGATGGGCGAGCGCTTCCCTCCTCAGACCGAGGAGAAGCAGAGGCCCTCCGTTCGACGTTTGGTACCGACCTTGAACAGCTCCCCGTCAGCGTCCCGCGTACTATGCTCGGCCATAGTCATGCCGCCGCGGGCGCGCTCGATACAATCACCGCGCTCTTAGCGCTGCAGCACAACCTCATTCCCCCCACGATCAACTGTGAGGAGTTAGAGCCAAGCTATGGCCTGAACCTGGTGCGCGACGAAGCGCGCCCACTCTCTCAACCCGTCGTGCTCCTTGGAGGGCGCGGCGTCGGAGGTGCCAACGCTGTCATGGCTATAAGAAAGGGCGCGTAGGGACCGATTATGGTGATGAACAATTCATGTTCATTACCGCGACTACAGCTTGTCTACTGAAAGCTCATGTTATATTATTAGCGTGTATTTGCATAACAAGTTAGACGCAGGCATGCTTCAACCATTGATTGCTGCAGGGACAGGGAGTGAGGAGGAAGAAAGGCGGGAGCCTTGCGTCTGTCCTGGTTGAGACATCCATATCTCGCGCTTACTGGTTATTTCACTGCCGGACCAAGGAGTTTTAGCACGTGGAAGCGAAGAAGAAACGTAGTGTAGGTGATATGGTTGTCGGCTTTTGGATGCTCGGCCATGTAGAGCCTATCATATTCATTCTAACGGTGGTCGCGTTGTTTGCGGTGCGGGCCACATGGCCGCGTCCTCCCTGGACGCTCATTCTCCTCCTCCTTGCCGGGCAGGCCGCCATGCAATTGTCTATCGGCATTCTCAATGATTATTGCGATCGCCGTCTAGACGCGCTCGGCGGGAAAAACAAACCTATCGTCCTTGGGCTGATCCGCCCACACGAGGCCCTCCTGGCTGGTCTCTTGATGATCGCCATCATGTTCGTCATCTTATTGCCGCTCAATCTCATCGCCTTGCTCGCCGCGCTCGGCTACCTGGCGCTAGGGCAGATCTACAACCTGGGGCTGAAATCAACCCCCTTGAGCGGCATCCTTTTTGCGCTGGCTATGCCGCTCCTTCCCCTGTATGCCTTTGCCGGCGTAGGGCGTATCCCGTCGATGGTCATCTGGTTTATTCCAATCGGCGCTATACTGGGCGTGGCGCTCAACCTCGCCAACTCCTTGCCAGACATCGAGGAGGACGCAGCAGGCAATGCGCAAACACTTGCCGTGACCCTAGGCGCGAAAGGTTCGTTTCTTGCCTGTCCTCTGCTCATAGCGCTCGCCGCCCTGCTGATCGGTGCGCTGACCATCTTCCAGCTTGTCCCCGCACAACTCTGGTTGATGTTGCCCATTCTCGTGCTCACCGGCCTGGGCTTAGTGATCATGCTCGTCTTCTTCGGGCCGCAGAAGCCTAGACGGACACGAAAAGTCTACTTTTACCTGGCTGCGCTGCTCAGCCTTCTGCTCGCAGGCGGCTGGTTTATCGCACTCAAGCTATAGGAGACAATCCATGAATGACGCGCATACACCACCGGGCTCGATATCGATCAGATTCCTGAGCGGGCCGCTTGCAGAACAATCCTTCCCCATTCGTAAGCCAATCGTCACGATCGGCCGGGGTGAAAACAATGATATCGTTGTAAGAAGCGACCAGAAGGTTTCGAGAATCCACGCCCGCCTGCAATGGGACGGCGCTTCCTGGAGCGTTGAGAAACTTGCTCCACAAAATACCCTCAGCGTCAACCAGCAACAGGTAGAGCAAGCCGCGATCGGCAACAATACCACCATTGGTTTAAGTTCCGATACGACATTTCTCTTTCTCGTCGAGCCTGGCATAGTAGAACCCCGATTTATCGCGGATTCACCTGGACGCCCTGATGAAACACAGGTCGCATACGACCTGCCCTCAATCGAAGTGAGCAGCAATATTCATGGCACCAGGCAGTCGTATCTACTAACGAAAGAAGTCATGAACATCGGACGAGATGCCAGCAACGACATCCCCATTGAAGATGGTGGGATCGTTTCTAGCCAGCATCTGCAGATCATTCGCCAGAACGGTCAATTCGTGCTTGTTCATCCTCCCCCAGATAGACCGCGCACCCTCAATGGCCTCCTCTACCAGGGCCATGCAATTCGCGGCGACGAGCCATTCCGCAAAACCCTGGCCAGGGGCGACATATTTCGCATCGGGGACGAGAACGGCACCCTCGTCACGCTCACCTACACTGATGGGACGGGCACGCAGCAAGAAGCGCTCTTGCCTCAACCCATTCGCCTGGGCAAAGGTGAGATCACGATTGGACGCCTGCCCGACAACACAGTGGTCCTCCCTCACCCACAGGTCTCTGCGCATCACGCCCGCATGTTGCAGGAGGGAGGTACCTATCGCATCATCGACCTGAACAGCAAGAATCACACCTACGTCAACGCCGAACCATCCACCAATAAGCTCCTCAAGCTCGGTGATGAGATACGCATCGGGCCATATAGACTCGTCTACGAGGCGAACCAGCTGACACAGTATGACGAGACGAACTTCATTCGCATCGATGCCATCGGCCTCAAAAAGACCGGGAACAAGGGCGTCCCACTGCTCAGTGACATCTCCCTCAGCATTCCCCCGCGTAAATTCGTCGCGCTGGTGGGTGGCTCTGGCGCGGGCAAGTCGACGCTCATGGACGCCCTCAATGGCCTGAGACCTGCGCAGCAGGGCAAGGTGCTCTATAATGGACAGGATTATTACCGCAACCTGGCGGCCTTTAGCAGCCAGCTCGGCTATGTTCCCCAGGACGACATCGTTCACCGCGATCTGACCGTCGAACGCGCCCTCTATTACGCCGCGAAGATACGACTACCGGGCGACTTCACCGATGCACAGATCAAGCAGCGCATCGACGAGGTGCTCGACGATGTCGAGATGACAGGACGCCGCAAGCTGCTGGTCAGCAAGCTCTCCGGCGGCCAGCGCAAGCGCGTGTCAATTGCCCTGGAATTGCTCGCCAATCCCAGCCTCTTTTTCCTGGATGAACCTACCTCGGGGCTTGATCCCGGTCTGGACCGCAAGATGATGTTCCTGCTGCGCAAACTGGCCGATAAAGGGCACACCGTGATCCTGGTGACACACGCCACCAATAACATCAATACCTGCGACTACGTCTGCTTTCTGGTCAAAGACGGGCGCATGGCCTACTTTGGGTCTCCTGAAGAGGCCAAGCGGTTTTTCGAGAAGACTGATTTTGCCGAGATCTACACCAGCCTGGAGCCAACAGACGAAAATCCGAATATTCCCGAGGAGGCAGAAGCTCGTTTTAAGGCTTCCGAAGACTACAGGAAGTATGTGGTTGAACCCTCGTATGCAGCTAGCAGACAGATAAACGCCAGCAATGGACACCAGGCCGTCAAGGCGATCAACCAGAGCAAAGCCAGGAAGCACGCTAATCCGCTGAAGCAGTTTCTGCTGCTCTCCATGCGCTACCTGGAACTGCTCCGCAACGATAAACTCACCCTCACGCTTCTGCTTCTACAGGCGCCTATCATCGGCCTGCTCATCATGTCGGTAGCCAGATTTGAGCTTAGCTACGGATCCAATATATTCGCACCAAACAACGTCGTCCAATGCGCTCCACAGATCTTCACCTCCTCTGCCGTTCATCTGCCTGATAACCCGTCGGGCGCATTAGGTATTAATACGCAGGGAAAAAGCGGTCCGGTTGATTGTAACCAGGTCGTGACATTTCTGAAGAACGACCCCGCCGGCCAGCAGTTTGTCACAACACAACACCGTGGCAATGTCAATCAGGCCCTGCAAGACTTTATTCTCCCTGGCTCGGGTTCCGGCGCACAGATCGTGCTCTTCATGCTCTCGTTCGCCGCGGTCCTGTTTGGAACCATCAACGGCTACCGGGAGATCGTCAAAGAGGCCCCTATTTACCGGCGCGAACGCACCGTCAACCTCGGCATCATGCCGTATATGTTCTCAAAACTGGGCGCATTGGGTCTCCTCAGTGTCATGCAAAGCAGCATCCTGCTCCTCTTCGCAGTCTTCATGGAACCGTTGCACCAGGGAGTCTTCCTGCCCGTCAGTCTTGAAGTACTGATCACCTTCGCGCTCTCGTCGCTGGCCGGCCTGGCACTGGGGTTAGCCATCTCAGCAGTCTCTTCCAATAGCGACAGCGCCACAAGCGTCATTCCCATGATCCTTCTGCCCATGGTCATCTTTGCCGGCGTCATCATCCCACTCAAAGACTGGCCCCTGCAAGTGCCGGGGATGCTCTTCCCAACACGCTGGGCCATGATCGCCTTAGGTTCATCGCTCGGCGTGCATAGCGAGACCACCGGCAAGGATAGCCTGATCGGCAGCGATCCCAGCTACCATGGCACGCTTTTCTCGATCTATAGCCAGCCGGATGCCACCCAGCGTATCTTACTCGCCTGGGCCTGCCTGGGCGGCATCATCCTGCTGCTGCTGATTACGATTGGATTGGCACTGAAAGCAAAGGATGTCCGCAAATAAACATCATGCAGGGTGAATTCATCCCCGTCGTCGTTGTGGGGGCCGGCCCGACGGGGCTGGCAGCAGCGAATTTACTAGGTAAGGCGGGCATTGCGACGCTAGTGATCGAGCGCAGAGCTGGAGTAAGTGATATTCCGAAAGCGATAGCGCTCGATGATGAAGGGCTGCGCATCTGTCAAGCCATGGGCCGAGGCCTGGCTCTGCGCGACTGCATCCTATCGGACCTCTCTGTCGAGTGCGAATCGGAGGGCCGGCTCCTGGCAAAAGTGGTACCACAGAGAAGGAGCAACGGCTACCCCCTCATCTCAACATTCTACCAGCCAGAATTTGAAGCAGTCCTGCTGGATGGACTGCGCCACTTTCCCTGTGTCGAAGTGCGCTTTCAACATACGGTCGAGTCGCTCAAGCAAGACGCGGATGGCGTGATCGTTGCTACGCGCACGCCGGAGGGAACGCTCCAGCAGGTGCGATGCGCCTACCTGCTCGCCTGCGACGGCGGGAGAAGCACGGTACGCCACTCACTCAACATTCCCTTGCAAGGCATGACCTTTGAGCAACAATGGCTGGTGATCGACGCCCTTATTGGGGAAACCCCGCAGAACGAGTGTGTGACCATTTTCTGCAATCCCCAACGCCCGGCGGTCGCCATTCCGGCGCCCAATCATCGCAGGCGCTGGGAATTTATGCTCCTGCCCGGCGAAACGATAGAGGCCATGCTGGAACCGGCAACAATTTCCGCATTACTTCAACAAGCGGGCGCATCGCCTCCAACACAAATCGTTCGCCAGGCCGTGTATACATTCCACGCGGCACAGGCTAAAACATTCTCGCAAGGACGCGTGTTCCTTTTAGGAGATGCCGCCCACATGATGCCCCCCTTCGGCGGCCAGGGATTGAATAGCGGACTGCGCGACGCCCATAACCTGGCCTGGAAAGTGGCGATGGTCCTGCAGGATCGCGCGGCTGCGTCACTCCTTGAAACGTATCACCATGAACGCTCCAGGCAGGCCGCTCGCATGGTGGCCTTCGCATCGATATTAGGCACAATTTTTATGTCAACAGCACGCCCCCTGGCTTACTGCCGCAATCTCCTCATACGCCTGCTCTATGCGCTGCCTCTGACGCGCGCGTATCTGATGGAGATGCGCATCAAGCCCCAGGCGAAATATAAAGCGGGTTTCTTCGTATTCAAGGGTCGCAAACGCGGCACGGTTGGAACGCTCCTGCCGCAGCCGGAGGTCACTACCCCGCAGGGCCGGCGTGTCCTGCTCGACGAGGTGCTGGGAGCGGGTTTTACCCTGCTGCGCCGCCATCACGATCCAGAAGAAGCCTTTGCAAGCGTGAAAACCGCCTTCTGGGAACACCTGGGGGCGCGCTTCGTCTGCATCCAGATCGGTGACGTGCCTCCAAAAAGCAGCACAACAAAGCACTCCCACCGCCACGACGCTCACCGCGAACAAAACGAGCCGCACAGTTTACAGCCATTTCCGCTGGTAGTTGTCCATTCAACGGACCCGGATTTGCTCAGCAAGTGCCAGGATCGCTTCGTTGTCGTCCGCCCCGACCGCTTCATTCTGGGCGCCTTCACAGAGGAAGGGGCTGATGCGTTTGTCGCGGCTTTGCAACGCTTGCTGTCACCATCCATCGCACCACTATAGATTCGGCGCATTCTGCAATAGCGTATCGTACAGCATCTCGTAGCGCGCACGAATAGCCTCACCATAAGGACTCAGGGCCTGTAGAGAGTAGTCGCGCTGCTCCAGGGCCGAGAGCGCGGTCTCGGCTGCCAGGCGGCCGCTCGTCAGCGCGCCGGAGATGCCCTCAGCCGTCAGGGGATGCACGAGCGCCGCCGCGTCACCCACACAGAGCACATGGTCGCCGTAGAGCGCTGTGCCGCGCATGCCCGACCAGATAGGAGCAGCTCCAAGTTGCCCTTGTAAGGCCGCGGCGGCGGTACGTTCGTTGACGGCCGGACTCTGCAAAAATGCGCGCAGCGCCCGGGCGAGGTCAGGGTGATGTGTACGCAACTGCTGCATGTGCGCGATCACTCCCACATTGGCCAGCCCATCGTGCATGGGGAATATCCAGTAGTAATAGGTTCCAGGTTCGGTATGCATGTAAAATTCCATTGCACCGTCTGCATCTTTCAGCCGCTCCACGTTCTGATAGTACCCGCGCATGGCGGTAAAGCGCGTCATGCGTACTTCTGGGCCGGTAAGTGGGGCAGTGATGCCCTGTTCGAGCAGTGACTTGCGCAGTTGCCGCGCCAGGTGCGAACCAGAACCATCAGCCGCAATGACGATGCGCGCCTGTATACGCAGCGGAGCACCTTTGTGGATACCGACCGCGATTACCCCACGTGGCTGAACTTCCGCTAACGTGTGAACAGTCATTTGGTCTAACCAGGATGCTCCCGCTTGAAGCGCATGCTCGCAAAGCAGGGCATCAAAGCCGAGACGCGGGGCAACATAATTTGTGCCGAAATGCTCGGTAGCAGTACACGCGCTGATCGTCTCTGTCCCATACAGCCATAAGGCGACCTGGCGACTTTCGGAGTAACGAGCTTGCACCGCGCCGGCAATTCCCATCAAGGCAAGTTCCTCTAAGGCGGCTGTGATAATGCCATCGCCACAGCGTTTATCGCGAGGAAAGGCAAAACGATCAACCAGCAGCACGTCAGCTCCCCGGTGAGCGAGATGGTAGGCTGCCGACGAGCCTGCCGGCCCGGCGCCGACGATCAGGACATCATAGCGATGCTGTGCTGCGAGAGCCGGATCAACGGTCGATTGAAATGCAGGTGCATTTGGCATTGTGTACTCCCTCTGTTTACTTTACGAGCAGCCGACGTGGTGTGACCGGGCGAGCCAATCATGTAACTGGACGCTCTCCCAGTCCCAAAATGCACGGTTCCATCCAGTTGGAAAGTGAGCATGGAGCGTTTTGGGCCATCTAGATGCGCTCATTAGGAAAACGCTTGTATCCCTGCTTCAATCACCCCAACCACGTAATAGTAACGCACGGTTCTCTACGTTGGCAAACGGTAGCTTTTTGGTAGGCATGATCGTTACAATAGTGGTATGGAGATAGGCACAAGCATAATAACCATGAAAAGAGAGGAAAAGCAAAGGAGGGCGACCTTTTGGTAGTATCAGAACGGCGAAAAAGTAACTTGCCCGAAGAAAACCAACCTGTCATGTAGATGTCACCTGGATGCCATTGTGTGGTGTGCTGACTTTATTCATATTTGTCTTAGGACGAATCCGTACTGTGAGCGTATTCACAGAGTTTCAGTGACCAATATCATCGCATCAAATAAAATCATTTAAACTTGCCTATGGAACACTGTGGTTACCTGGCATGAGCAACGTCACGAGCCTCTCCGGCTAAGATGTTTGTTGCCAAAGGTGTTTCTTTTTTTTTGAGAAAAATACTTGTTTAATAAGCACATGCCTTTTGCTAGATTCGACGGGAATAAAGACCTATGGACGACATGGACAAGAAAGTTAACTTTGTCTATAGAAAGGGAGAGCGGATTGGGCGGTATGAGATTGTTAATACACTGGATCAGGCCAGGTTCAAGGACAGATACCTGGGACAGCAGATTCCTCTCCACATACCGGTGATCATCGAAGTATTCCAACCCCCCCTGATAGACGCGCTGAAGCAAAACTTTCTGGATCGGGCCCAAATTCTGATGAAGCTGAAGCACCCCAATATTCTGCGATTACGAGATGCAGGTGTGCGAAACCGTTACCCTTTCCTGGTTATCGATAGTGCGTCATACCTAACGTTAAGACAGGTATTTCTCCCAGGGAGCATACAGCCCCTCGCAGAGTTATTGTCGCACCTCAAGCAGATTGCTGCTGCACTCCAGTATGCACACCATCAGCAGGTGCTTCATGGAGATATTCAGCCAGAGAACGTCTTGCTGGATGGGAACAATAACGTCTTGCTCTGGGGCTTTACGTTTGAGGCGGTTATGCAGAATCTAGAGCACCTCAATTACCAGCTAGCCGGGATGATGCCGGAGGCGGTCGCATATACCGCGCCGGAGCAGATACGAGGGAAGGCAGAGCCAGCCAGTGATCAATACTCGCTGGCCATTCTCATCTATGAACTGCTCTGTGGAGCGTTGCCATTCACAGGTTCCTCCATCGAGGTGGCGCACCAGCAGATGCACGCGCTGCCACCTTCGCTGAGGCAGAGGGTGCCGGCTATCTCCGCGGGGGTCGAGGGGGCCATCATGAAGGCGCTGGCGAAAGACCCCGAGCAGCGCTTCAGCGATATTCAAACATTCATCAACACATTGGAGCAGGAGCAGATTGCGCAATCCAGAGCTGCGGCGGCGCAAACACAGCCAGCGCCTGCCCAACCAGCCAGAGTGGCTGCTCCGCCGGCGTTGCCGCAAGCAGTTATGCCCAAAGCATCGCCTCCACCTGTCGCACCGGCACCGGTGAAGGGCAACCCCTCACCGCCACGTCGCCGGGACGACAATACAATGACGAGGCGCGCGTTTGCAGTCGGGTTAGTGGGTCTGGCCGCAGCGGGCGGCGCAGGAGGCTGGTATCTCCTCCAGAAGAGGCTGACGAAACCGGCACCTCCGGCTGTTGGGCCAAATGCTACCCCTCCGGCTACGCAAACGACCGTCAATAATACGAAAGTGCTTATCTTCACCGGGCACCTGGCAAGCGTAAACGCGCTGGCGTGGTCACCCAACGGCAAGCTGATCGCGTCGGCTAGCGACGATACCTATGTCCAGATCTTTGATGCGACTAGTGGGCGGCGTAAGATCATCTACTCCGGACACACAGAGGAAGTGGCAGCAGTGGCGTGGTCCCCTGATAGCAAGTTCATTGCCTCAGGCGGCCAGGATACAACCGTGCAGGTCTGGAATGCCAACAGCGGGGCAAGGATTCTGACCTACAAGGGGCACGCCGACCGGGTGAACGGTGTGTCCTGGTCGAACGATAGCCAGTTGATCGCATCGGGCAGCGAGGACAAGACCGTACAGGTCTGGAACACCGCCAGCGCGGCATTGAGCTTCAACTTCCAGGGGCACACTGCAGGAGTGCTCTGCGTCGGCTGGCAGCCGGACAACAGCAGTGTGGCTTCTGGCTCCTGGGATGGGACGCTGCGCGACTGGGCAACAGTCCAACACGGGAATCATTTTAACGCAGGAGACCAGATCTTTAGCTACGGTGGACACGGGAACAATGAAGTTAACGCGCTGGCCTGGTCACCCGACGGCAACTTCGTTGTCTCGGCTGGAGCCGACCAGACCGTTCAGATCTCGAACGGCATTGACGGCACACCCAGGCCGCCATTTTTCACGGGCCACGTGAACGGGCAGCTCGCCAACCCGGTACTCTCGGTAGCCTGGTCGCCCGATGGCACCTCCATCGCCTCCGGTGACACCGCTGGAAACGTCTATGTGTGGAAGACTGCCGGCAGAAAGACCTTTTTTATCTACCGGGGGCATAAGGGAGCCGTTAACGCACTGGCCTGGTCGCCAGATGGCAAGACTATCGCTTCAGCAAGCGCGGACAGTACCGTCCAGCTATGGCAGCCGAGTTAAGTGGAGAGAGGAGTAGAACAATGATTCCCTTCAGTGATGCCAGATGGTACAAGATGAACACTATGGCCACAAGGACATCGACACCGCGCGGTGGATCGATCAAGGCACAGACGACGATACAGCGGCCTGGACAACGTCCGAGAAAGCGAAACACACGCTGGAAGATTCTGCTGCTGCTCCTGGCGTGCGTGCTGGTCACGACGACAGCGCTGATCACCGCTAATCTGCTCAGAGCCAGCGCCACCCTCTCGGTCCAGGTCGCGGGTCAGCCCGCAGGTCAGCCCGCGAGCCAGGTCGATCTCAACCAGAGCTTTGCACTCGGTCCGTACCTTCTGGGAAGCAACGCCTTTCCCCAGACCGGAACGAGCGCCAAAGACCCGGCGGGGAAAGGATTCATGAGCTATGATCAGCAGGTGACTCTTGGCCTGCAGGCTGCCGGGATCAAGCTACTGCGCTTTCCTGGTGGGAACTGGGGAGAGCAGCATACGCTCTCGACGAAACAGCTCAACGACTTCAGCAACCTGTTGAACCAGGTGGGGGCCGAGGGGTTCATGCAAGTCCAGCTTTCAGATCCACTTGATAGGACGCCTGTGCCTCTACAAACCAGGGCCACGCGCGCCGCATTGCTCGTCGATTATATGAATAACAGCAAGAGTATTCAAAGATTGGGTGCGAACGCCAACGCCCCATTTCACCCAGTCAAATTCTGGTCTATCGGCAATGAGCCTGACCTGCTCACCAACCCGGACACCGGCAACCCGTACACCGTCGCGGAATACACGCAAGCCTTTATCGCTTACTCCCTCGCCATGCACCAGAGAGACCCGAGCATTAAGATCTTCGGACCCGAGATCAGCCAATACACCGAGACGGGTGGACCGAAGGACAGGGATGGCATTCAGTGGATGCAGGGCTTTTTAAATGGCATCGGCGAGTACGAGCGCGCGCACAATCTGCCATTCCAGTTGCTGGACGGCGTGTCCTTTCACCGCTATCCCTTCGATGGCGCTCAGAACGATGTCAACACGCTGCTGAAGAATACAGCGGAATGGAATACCATTGTGCCATCACTGCACCAGCTCATCAGGCAAACCCTCGGCGAGGATCTGCCTATAGCCGTCACCGAGATCAATACCAATCCTGGTAAGGACACCCTGCCTCAGAACCTGGCTGCGCTGTGGTGGGCTGAGACGCTTGGCCAGCTCATGAATAACCAGGTTGAGTACGTTGCCTTCTTCTCGACGGAAGGCGTTGACAGCCCCTATCCACTCTTCACGCAAAATGGGCTCACCGGGACGGCCATGCTGCGCACGATGCAGTTGTTTGCCCAGCTCCAGCACAATGTTGTGCCCTTGCAAGATGCACAAGGCCCCGTAAGCATCTTTGCCACACAGGATGGAGAGCATAATACCGTTAGCTTGCTTCTTATCAACAAGACGAGTGAGAGCCAGCATGTCGCTGTACACGCGGCGGGCATCCTGCCATTCAGCCAATGGCAGAGCGCGAACCTGACCATACAAGGTTATGGCATGGTTGTCCTGACGCTCCACCGGGGCGGCACCAACGAAGCTTTCAGTTTTAGCAATCAAGCAAATTCGCAACAAGCGGCACCCGACGTGCAGCATGTTGTTTGCGGAAGCAGTATAGACAACACTTTTACGTGCTAGAGGAGAGGCTATGAGCCTGCACGACACGATCGTCACTATTCTGGAGTACTTCTACCTGGCAATCATTTTCCTGATGACTGCCCAGGCCATCTTTAATATCCGGTTGCGGCTCTACATCTGGGAGAAGCCGCAGCAGGCATGGCTGAACAGCGCACCAACCGTCTACCGGGAGCCACAGCTCTCTTTCACGATCCTGCTGCCCGCCTATCACGAGGAAGATGTTTACTTCGACACGATCCAAAAGGTCTACGACCTCAACTACCCGAAGAAACTGGTGCAGATCATCGCTCTCCTACGAGAATACGATAGCGGGACGATCAAGGTTGCCCAGGAAAAACTCAACCAGTTGCGCGCTCCTAATGTGGAACTGCTGGTGACCAACGATAAATACGGTGGAAAGCCACACCAGCTCAATCTAGGATTGAGGATGGCAAAAGGTGATATCGTCACAATCTTTGATGCCGAGGACGAGCCGCATCCCGACATTCTTCAGGTCATTAATACCACCTTCCTCAACGAGCCGGTCGACGCTGTACAGAGCGGCGTCCAGCTCATGAACTACAACACCAGGTGGTTCAGCTTCCTGAACGTGCTGGAGTACTTCTTCTGGTTTAAATCATCGCTGCACTTCTTTGCCCGCTGCGGCATGACACCCCTGGGGGGAAACACGGTGTTCGTGCGGCGCCAGCTCATGGAGCAACTGGGCGGCTGGGACCACACGACCCTGACGGAAGACGCCGACCTGGGCATACGCCTTTGTATCGCAAAGGCCAGGGTACGTATTCTCTACGATGACGAATTCGTGACCAGGGAAGAGACGCCAAATACCATCGAGCAATTCATCAAGCAGCGCACGCGCTGGAACCAGGGCTTTATCCAGATCCTCTTCGCCGGGCGCTGGACCAGGCTAGAGAAGCTCTCGCAGAAACTGCTGGCTCTCTACGTCCTGATCCTGCCTGAATTGCAGGCTTTCTTTACCCTGATGCTGCCAGTGGCAGTCCTGATGTTCTTCTTTGTAAAACTTCCCGTGTGGATGGCGATCCTGACCTTTATGCCCTTCTACTGTTTCCTTTTTGCGATGTTTATCGATCTGGCAGGACTGCATGAATTTGTGAAAGTGCATCATCGCAAGTGGAAGTGGAGCGAAGCTTTCACTTTGTTGATCGCCTTCATTCCCTATCAATTGCTGCTGGGTATCGGAGCGGTGCGCGCCGTCTGGCGCCAGATCAAGGGAGCATCAAACTGGGAGAAAACGGCGCATATCGGACAACACCGGAGCCATTAGGGACCGGTCAGCCAGAAAGGGTTAAGAGTTATGCCATCACGCAATATAAAGCAGCAGGACCAGGATTCTATACAACCCCGCAATGCTCAACCGGGTATAGGAGGAGCACCGCAGCCTCCTATGCCCCCTGGGCCAGGGACGCCGAGGGAGCCACAGACGCCGCGGTGGGAATCAGAGGAAGATCCGGCCGATGTCACACTGTTTCGAACGGGCAACTTCTTCGTGCATGCATTTACGCCGCAATTGAGAACCGGGACGCTCCGAAAGGAGAGCAAAGATGTCGGAAATGTAACCATACTGGAGCGGATACGGTGGACTTCGGCTGAGAAACAGCGATTGATGGAGGCACAGACGCGCCTCCTGCCAGACGTTGACACCTTCAATGTAGCACAGTGGCGAGAGATCGCTATTCCCGCGTGGTTGGAAGGACTGGTTATCGCGCTCGTTCTGTGCGCAACCTTCATTGTCCAGGCGTTCAGCCTGTTCAACTACCCGGCCTACTCGCCAGACGAGGGCAACTTCATGGCCAATGCCTGGGCACTGTTGCAGGGGAAAACAGCGCTGTATACGTATACCTACGCTCATCCGCCGCTCGGCTGGGTGCAGCTTGCGGCGTGGGCAAAGCTGACGGGCGGCATTGCCAGCTTCGGCAACGCCATCGATAGCGGGCGTGTCCTGATGCTGGTGTTAGCTACAGCGAGTTCGCTGCTGCTCTACCTGATCACAAGCCGGATGAGCGGGAGCCGGAGCGCCGCATTACTGGCGATGATCATCTACACACTCTCACCATTGAGCCTGACTTACCGGCACGAGGTACTGCTCGACAACATCGGGACGTTCTGGCTCCTGCTCTCGCTCTGCTTGATCACGACCGGAAAGAGCAGATTGGGTACCTTTGCGCTTGCAGCGGCGTCGCTGGGCATCGCGATTCTGACCAAGGAGGTCTTTCTGATCTTCATCCCGGTCATGTTTTATGCAGTCTCGCTGTACGCAACGCACTTCCAGCGCGAGTTCTCGCTGGTCGCCTTCCTGTATATCACCCTGGCAACGGCTTCGGCACTCGTTTTGCTTGCCCTGTTGAAAGGGGAACTCTTGCCAGCAGGATCTCGCCCAAGCCTGATCGGAGCATTATTACAGCAATTGCAGGCACCAATGGTGAGCGAGCAGTTTAGCATGAGCTGGAATACGTGGACGCAGACCGACATGGTCTTCCTGGTAGCAGGGATCGCTGCCATCTTTATCAACATACTGGGGGGTACAGTGAATCGCTTCCAACTGCTGGCAGCGCTCTTTGCCGTGACTTTCTGCATATTCCTGCTCAGCAGTAGAGTCGTGTACCCCTTCACTATTGTGCCACTGTTGCCTTTCCTGGCGTTGAACATCGCGATGGCACTGAACACACCACTGCGATGGCTAACCCGGAGGGCAGGTTTTGATCTTGCCCGCGCGTTCACGCTCTTCATCTTGATCGGCCTGCTGATCGCGGCGGGCATACAGCAGGCACAGCCGCTGCTGGCGGAGAACGCGACGCAGCCACAGCAGCAGGCGATGGTGTGGCTCCGCGACAACACGCCACACAACGCGGTGGTCATCACTAATAGCTACCTGTACACCGACCTGCATGATCCGCAGGGAATGGGCGTAGGTGGCGGACAGCCTTTTGCGCACGCGGAGCTCTACTGGGAAGCCGCTCGCGATCCGGCAATAGCCGACGGGGAACTGCACGAAAACTGGCAGAGCATTGACTTTCTCGTCGTTGATGTCACGATGCTCAAGGAATTTCGCGATGATAGGCAATACGCGCTATTGAACCGCGCGCTCCACCACGCGATCTGGAGGGTGAGTTTTGGCTCCAGTACGGATGGAACTCTGATCCAGGTATACCAGGTGCGACACTAGCTAGTGCCACACTTTTTGCACGAAATATGATGAATTGCAATATATAAGTCTATTAAAAGAGCAATCCCAAGGAGAGAGGGATTATGATAATATATAATGAGCCAACCGAACCACTGACTCCACAATTGATCCCGCCGCAGAAAGGGCCAGGAAAGCGGCCTCGGCTGCTCGTGGCGGGTAGCATAGTCTCTGTAGTAGTACTGACCGTAGCGCTTGGAATGACCATCATCTTTGGCATGCATACGGGAAAAACCGGCATCGATGAGCGAGGAATTAGGGAAAGGCCCGTGGCATACCGCCGGGGCGCAAATTCTCGACGCGAACAACCAGCCCATAAGGATAGCGGGAGTGAACTGGTCTGGCTTTGAGACAAACACGTTTGTGGTGCATGGACTACAGAGCCGGAGCTATGAGGGCATGTTAGACCAGATAAAGAGCCTCAGCTATAATACTATTCGCCTGCCGTATTCTAACCAGCTTTTCGACAGCGGCAGCAAGCCGAGCGGGATTGACTACAGCAAAAACCCGGATTTGCAGGGACTGCAGGGTTTGCAACTCATGGATAAAATCATCGACTATGCCACCGGTGTCCGGCTTCACATCATTCTGGATCAACATCGACCCGATGCAGGTGGACAATCGGCGCTTTGGTATACGACAGCCTACCCGGAGACGAGATGGATAGCCGACTGGCAAATGCTGGCAAGCCACTATAAAGATAACCCGATGGTCGTCGGGGCAGACCTGCACAACGAACCGCACGCGCCGGCCTGCTGGGGATGCGGTCAACCAGCTATTGACTGGCAGGCGGCGGCGGAGCGCGCTGGCAATGCCATTCTAGCGGTGAACCCCAACTGGCTCATCTTTGTTGAAGGCGTGGATTGCTACGGGGGCACCAGTGACTGTAACTGGTGGGGTAGTAACCTCGCGGGTGTCAGGGATCACCCGGTAAAGCTGAACGTACCGGATCGGTTAGTGTACTCGGTGCATGATTACCCCGCCTCCGTGCATGGGCAGTCATGGTTCTCGGCAGCAAATTATCCCGCGAACCTGCCGGCAGCGTGGGATAAATACTGGGGATATGTGGAGAAGGGGGGAATCGCTCCCGTCTGGGTGGGCGAGTTTGGCACCCATCTGCAGACAGAGCAGGACAGGCAGTGGTTCAGCAGTCTGATAAACTACCTGGGCAAAGGGGCGAGCGGCATCAACCGGACGTTCTGGAGCTGGAACCCGGACTCGGCTGATACAGGCGGTATTCTGATGGACGATTGGCTGACGGTCAACAGCGACAAACAAAATCAGTTGCAGGCGATTCTGTTCCTAATGAATGGAAAGCGTATAGAGCTGGCCGTGACACCGGTAGTTACGGCAACGGCAACGTCGGGGGCTGTAGCAGCGCCAACCGTCGCAACTGGGCAGGCGGCGCTGACACTTGCTTATCAGAATGAAAACCAGAGCACGTCGACCAATCAGATTCAAATGGCATTAAAGTTCACAAACACGGGAAATAGCCCGATTGCGTTGACGAGCGTGATGGCGCGGTACTGGTATACAGTTGACACGCCGCAGGAGCAAGTGCTCGCCTGTGATTATGCGACAATTGACTGCCAGCACGTACAGTACCAGATCGTGAAGATGAGTTCGCCGCAGCCCAACGCGGATACATACCTCGAGATCGGCTTTACGGAAGGTGTGCTGACGACGGGCGCCAGCATAGAAGTCAAGCTACGCGTACACAAGAGCGATTGGTCGAACTATGACCAGAGCAACGATTACTCGTTTGTGGTGGGAGCGAACAACTATATCCCGGCGCAGCACATGGGGCTGTATTACAAAGGAAAGCTGATAGGTGGCAGTGAGCCAGCGTAGACCTCTGATCCGAAAATTTGCTGAGGTCGATGACACGGAAACCAACTTGTCACGTAGATGTCACCTGCATGACATTGTGCTGCCTCCTGCTCTCAGGCATACTTTCCACAGAAAGCGATACATCCGCTTTCTCTCCTCTAGAGTTGCATTCTGGTTCATTGTAGTTACGGGTACACAGAAAAACAATGCACATGGCCCTTTTGTCTGCCGAAAGGCCAGAGGCCGTAACCAATCGCCGGCGAAAGGCAACTATCTTCCTGAGCATGGGATATGTCAATGGTTCTTACCGGCTGAGTCTGTATGGAATCAAAAGCCATTTCGATAAACAAGAGGTACGTAGTCGATGACCGGACGAGCAGCAGAAAGAGATGGCAACACGACGGCCTGGCGAGCTGCATTGCTCAAGAAGAGAGGAGCCTACGTATGATCAAAGCGCGCAATCAGGAGGATCACGAGCTTTCTCTCTCCACGCACACACACAGGAGCAACACGATGAAAATCATGGTGGCCGATCATGACTGCGACCTGGTAGACCTGCTGAGCTTCTGGCTCAAGAGACAAGGATATGACGTGGTCCGGGCATTTGATGGCGAACAAGCGATCCAACGCTGGCATGAAGCATGGCCAGACCTGGTTCTTCTCGACCTGCACCTGCCTAAACAGGATGGCTTCGCCGTCTGTCAGCAGATGCGCAGTGAAACGCATGCCATGGCCTTGATCCTGACCGGAAGTGCTTGTGAGGAGGATGAGGTCCGTGGGTTAG
>Ga0207646_10000744_pt1 | contig 42374 bp, 45 predicted proteins | sample KBSK5502metaG_FD_184343 | JGI IMG/M metagenome (GOLD analysis project Ga0207646, IMG submission 184343) | Corn, switchgrass and miscanthus rhizosphere microbial communities from Kellogg Biological Station, Michigan, USA - KBS K5-50-2 metaG... | ecosystem: Host-associated > Plants > Roots >... | reverse complement strand
GTCTCGGCCATTGTTCCGAAATTTGCGCAAATGCACGAACGGCGATTCCACAGGCTTTGGATGATAGGAAGACCAAAACCTTCAACGATCGATGGGTAAATCGTAAAATCGCATTCGCGATAAAGCGTAACGAGTTGGTGATCGGTTATTTTACCATGCCAAACGATATTTGGGTTGCGCGTCGTGGCTGCTCTAACGAGCTCCACAACGTGGTTGGCGTCTTTGTAGCGATCGCCGACAAGATGAAGGTAAAGTTTGGGGTAAGAGACAGCCGATGAGGCTAATTCAAACGCCTGAAGCAGAATTTTATGATTCTTACGTGGTTCCAACGTTGAGACGCAGAGAGCATTTACCGCATCTGCCGCAGCATTTGGTTTTGCAGCCGCGCGTTCCTGGCCGGAGAGTTCTGCAGCTGAAGGACAAACATAAATTGTCGGAAACCGCCCTAATCGCTTCTCAAAAAAAAGGCGAAACTGCTCCGCTGCCGAATCTGAAACCGCAACTATAACATCGACACCGCCCAAAGCCATCATATAAGCCGAATGGAATTTCCGCGCTTCCCGGCGAACCAATTCCGGATGGGTAACCGGAATTGCGTCGTAAAAGATAGCTGCTGTGCGCATCGCGTGTTTACGCGCGTGCGCAATCATTCGAAACAGCCTCGGCCCGTAGATGAGTTCGGGAAGGAGAAGCCATGCTTTATCGATTTCATTTGGCCATCTCTGTCTTTCACTGAGATCAGGGATCCCCAGCGCCTGGTTACGGTATCGATCCAGTGGAACAAATGCATTCCGCCAGCCGGACCATCTAACCGTCTCAAAATTCAAGCCTGCCTGACATAGCCCGGCAAGTAGCCCGCGCACTACGGCTTGTATGCCCGTCCGCACGTCGTGCTGTGCCGTATGTGAGACTTCTACTAAGATCTTCATCCGCAAATGGCTTCAATTCCAGATCCGAATATTGGCATCGATACTAGATGCTGGAATAGTTTCAGTGTTCCGCATCGTGGAGCGCGCCAGAGTGAAGACTTGCCTGACTATGGATGCCACGGCCGGTCGTGTCTGGGTCAATCTCTTTAGGAGCAAGCCCCAATCGCGAAAAAAACATTGGAAGCAGAGTTTGCTTTAACGTTTGGATACTAAACTGGGTGCGACGAATAGCCCGCAGCGTCGCAATTGGTTTCTGGAAAAACATCCACAAGATGCGAACCCAAGCTTCAAGCTTTAAACGGCGCTGTGCTTTCCGGGACGTAGCAACGTAGGCTTTGGCAGGAAGCATTAGTACGCCGCACTCGTTTCGAGTAAGCAAACGCTGATGCCGCCGGTAAATTTGGGGCACCGCGCGTTCGAACATCGCCTTCACATGATAAAGGCGCAACCTATCCGGTTGGATGCTAAGCTGATTCCCGCAGAAGCGCCACATTGCTAGCTTTCGTGGAACATGGACCGTTCCTGCAAGATTCGTTAGGCGAACAAGCCAGCCTAAGTCGGCAATGGAGCCGACAGCAGTATCAAAGGGTTCTATTGATCGCGCGGGGGTTGTGCGAATGAGCAGCTGAGTAAGCGAAAAGTAAACACTCCTGGTGGAAAAGTGCAGAAGACAATCATGTGGAGGGGGGCGATAGTTAAGCTCGCGTTTTAGTGGATAAGAGCGAACTGTGTGAAGAGCCAGCACGTCAGCGATGGATTCTGCTGGCAGATACTCAGTCATGTCTGACGTAGTAAGTTCCAGACCATCGCGATTAATCAATTGAACGTCGCATGCAGCGATACCTGCTTCCGGGCATTGCGCAAACAGTTCGAGCATGGCGGTGAGAAATTCTGGGACCGTTGTGTCATCGCACGTCGCGACATGGAGAAATTCACCAGTCGCCAGTTCTATTCCGCGATTCAACGCGGCATAAACTCCTTCGCGCGGAATTTGATAAAGCCGAAAACGCGAGTCACTCGATGCAATCGACTGAAAAAATTCCCAGCTGCCGTCGTCAGAATAGCTATCCAGAACAATCGCCTCCCAGTTCGAGAACGTCTGCGCCAGAATAGAATCGATCCGTTCTTCCAGAAATGGCGCCGCGTTGAGACACGGCAATAAGATGGAAACTTTCGGCATGCTCATGCAGATAGAGACTGCGGGCTGGCCGGCCAACACTGGCGAATCGTCTGGAATTCGTCGAGCAAAGCAAACAGCCCTTTAACAAAATCTTCGCTAGTATATCGATGAGCGCGCTCCTTCCCACGTTGAATCAAGCTTTCCCTTTTTGCATGATCGTGGAAAAGTGATCTGAGCGCTTGCGCAATTTCCAATTCGTTGGCTGGGTTTACTAGAACCGCTGCCTCTCCCAACTGCTCACTCGCACCAGGAACATCGGCAGCTATCACCGGGCAACCGAGAGCAAATGCTTCCAGAGGTGGCAGATTGTCCGGACCGAAGAAACTGACGTAGCAAAGAACGAAGGCATGTTGGTAAAGCGCACGCAAAGTAATCCGTGGAACGTGACCAAGAAAATAGACTTGCTCTTGCAATTGCAGAGCTTCGACCGTTTGTCGCACATACGCTTCATTACCTTGGTCCGATCCGGTCAATACTACAGGCAGGCACAAGTTCTCCCGTCGTTTCAGATGCGAGACGGCGCGGAGTAGTCCAACGTGGTTCTTATGGCTCCAAAATTGCGCGGGGTAGAAGATATAATCGCGTGGCACGTTTTGCCTCGCTAACTCGGTAAAATCCGCGATGCTGCCTTCCAGCGCGAACCGCGGTGTCGGATGAGGAAGAAGTCGAACTCTTTTTTCGGCGATTCCGTAAAACCTTTGTATCTCTTCCTTTCCGGCCTTTGTACCGGTAGCGACAAACGCAGCACGCCTTATCACTTGCGAATAAAAATGCTCTCGCAGTTGCCATATTTCGCGCGAACCGACCTCTGGAAAGAAAGGTTGGAGCCGGTGTTGCAGGTCCCAGACAATGGCAAGGAATGGAACATCTAGGATAGCTAGCTCAGGGCTAAGATTGATAAAGAATTCAATACCTTCACGCACCAACTTATCGCGGATTGATTTACTTTCACACCGATAACCACCTTTTGGGGCAGGCGAAGCTTTAATAGTGCGCAGTCTTGACCAGATACGCCTAGTCAAGGAACTGCTCTTCACCGCATGTTTCGTCCGACTAACAGACTTGTGGTTATCCAGATCGTCGAAGGCTACAAACTCATGTCTTGAGCCGGGCGCCAGTTCGAGTATGCGATCAAAAATTTCACGTTCGTAAGTGTAGCCGCCGCCGATGGTTTCTGGTGCGATCGGATTCAATAGGCCAACTCTCATGAATAGCTTTAATCAGGGTCTTATGTAGGAGTCTAAGGATAATCCGAAATAGTATGGATTTCGCCTAAGGCTGCTCTCTCAAAACTGTCTTCAATGCATCAGCCACACGCCTTTGCTGCGAATCAGTGACAGCTAAGCCGCTTGGCAAATAAAAACCTCGCCGTGCCAGACGTTCGGCCACAGGGCATCGGACATTTTCGAACAGCCCCAGCCGGCGGAACACGGGTTGCTCATGCATCGGCCAAAAAAATGGCCGTGTTTCTACTTGATGCCGTAATAATTGCTCCATGCAAAGCTGCGCGTCGAAAGGAAGTTCATCGCCAAGCACGATTCCATAGACCCAATAAATGTTCTCTGAATAATCTGTCTGTTGTAGAGGCAACTGCAGTCCTTCAATTCCTTTGAGAAGTTCGTTGTACCGCTTGCCCATTTGCCGCTTTTGCTGCACGAATTCATCGAGGCGCTCCAATTGTGCAACACCGAGAGCTGCTTGAAGGTTTGAGATACGAAAATTCCATCCCAATTCTTTATGCACGAAGCGTCTCTTCTGAAAGCACAGATTGCGCAAGGATCGGCATCGCTCTTCCAAATGAAGATCATTCATCAAAACCATCCCGCCTTCGCCAGTTGTGATATGTTTATTGGGATAAAAGCTGAGCGTGCTAATATCGCCAAAGCTTCCGCAGGCTCGACCATTGTAAGTTTGACCGATTACTTCAGCCGCGTCTTCGATAATACGAAGTCGATATTTCGCAGCCAAGGCCAGGATTGGGCCCATGTCCACGGGCAATCCGTAAATGTGTACGACCATAATTGCCCGCGTACGCGACGTGATCTTTCCTGCAACCTGCTCGACGTCCATGTTCCATGTGTCCGAACACGCATCGACAACAACCGGCGTGGCACCGGCACGGATAATAGGGGCAGCAGAAGAAATAATTGTAAATGCAGGAAGGATTACTTCATCGCCCTTTTTCAGATCGAGTGCGGTGACCGATACGTCTAAGGCGGCCGATCCGTTGCAAACTGCCACCGCATATTTGCGCCCAAGCCTCTTAGCCACCCCGGCTTCGAGCTGCCTAACGAATGGTCCCTCGGAAGAAATCCAACCGCTTCGAACACATTCAACCAGATATTTGGCCTCATTACCATCAAGGAGCGGTTCATTTACGGGAATAAAATCCAGGCTCATTTCAGTGACTCAACTTTTCTTGCGTAGCAAATAAAGAACGCCCCAGGTGCCCTCAGAAGGGACTTTTTGGGTTAGAAACTCTTCGCTTCGCAAAACCTCAAAGCCGGTTTTCTCGGCAAAGTGATCAATATCTGCCGCCGAGAAATAGCGCATCTTGTGTCGTTCTTCGAAAACTGTGGCGCGTTCGTCCGCAGATTTTAGGATGATAGTATAGCGGACGTCGACGGTACACGTCTTTGTGTCTAGTGCAGGTTCGGCAATTCGAATCAGAGAAAGATTTTCGTGTTGCGCCCGTTTAACGCGAACAACCGGGCGTTGCGCCAGCACAGCCGCGGCGTGCCAGACATCAAAAAGGAAAACGCCCTTCGGTCTCAGGTGTCGCGATGCATTCGAAAAGGTGCTGTACACATCACTGTCACTCACCTGATAACTCACGACGTGGAACAGGGAAACAACAGCGTCAAAAAGTTGTTGCAGCCGAATTGTTCGAACGTCGCCCTTTTGAAATTCGAAACTTCCCCGCAATGTTTTTTCACAGGACCGTTCGGCGTTAGCTACTGATAGCATTGCGTCGCTTTTATCGATTCCATGGACGCGAAAACCCTCTTGCGCCAGGAGCCGGCCATGTCGCCCCGTGCCTGAACCGAATTCGAGGATATCCCGAATTTGCGGATCCAATCCCCGAAGGGTGCTCGCAGTGTACTCTACTTCATGGCCGTAATCTTTATCGTGGTAGAGAAGATCGTAATAGGCGCTGTAGCGTTGAAAAACGTTGTTGCTCACTCGTTCTTGCCCCCGGAACTAAAATTGAGCTCGGCGGGGAGTTTTCCGTCAAAGCGCGTTTTATCTTCTTCCCCGGTGTACGGACCTTGCTTTACTTCGAACATCTCCAGTTCTTCAAGCACCTCAAAACCGTGACCGCCCTGAACCAGAAGGATAACGTCGCCGGCGTGGAGGATTCGGCTGCAAACGTAGCGTCGGTCTGTATCAAAAAAATCAACGCGGAGCTGGCCGCGTTTAATGAAAAGAGTTTCCTGTGTAAACTGCACATTGCGCGGCACCGGATTGTGTACGTGCGGTTCGATTAGCTTGCCTACCGGGTGATGCATGTAGGCCAACTGCTGCGATAACTCGTTAGGGGTAAAGAAAGTGATTCCCAATTTGCTGTAATCGTGGGAAACGATGATCGCCAAGAGTCGGCCGCCGTGTTTTATCATTGTTACCATGTCTTCAGTAGGTTGCGCTATTTGCCGCGAGCAGATATTTCTCCCAGCCTGCAGGTAATTGGTAATCCCAATAGTCTCGCCGCAACACCCAATTTAACAGACTTAAGTCCTTTCGTACCTCACCCTGATGGAACTCGAACCCTCGCTGGTAGGCTTTGACGGTCATCGTAACGCACGCACATGCTCTTTTAGCTGAGAACCATCGGGAAATTATACGTTTCACTCGGCTCAGTGGATGTTCCAATCGTGCCCTCTTTAAAGAAACACCTCCGTCGGTTCTAATCTGGGTGTAAGAATCGCACACGCCTTGGAAGAACGCCCGACGCGTAAAGTATGCTTCCGTAAGCCTGCTTGCTGAAACCTCATGACGCACTGCTGCGTTCGGGTGATACAACGCTCTTAGACCAGATCGTTTAATCTTCATACTCAGCCCCGTCTCCCCGTCGCCTTGATAGCGTTGTAGCGGCCCGGGCAAGGAATCGGGGTGAAATCCGCCTTGTGCGAAAAGTGTTTCTCGGCGGATGGCGAAATTGAGACCGAAAATATAAATCGGATCGATTTCTTTCACCTTATCGCCTCCATCGAAAAGGCTTAGAGGAACGCATAAAGTTCCCGCCTCTTCAACCGACTGGAATGCCTTCAGCCATGGTGGCGGGTTCACCTCGAACAACGGGCGCGAAGGCCCCCCCACCAGAACAATCGAGGGATCTGTGAATGCATCCTGAAGAGCATTTAACCAACCTGGATCGAGTCGAACATCGTCATCGATAAAGACACAAATATCGCGGGCGCTCTCTATTGCGCCGCGATGCCGGGCCGAGAGTAAGCCAGGCGTGGGCTCACTTATAACCCGACATTGTAACCGCGATCGAAACCCTTCGATCATTGCAGAGGTGCCATCGGTCGAACCATTATCAACGATCAAAACCTCGTAATTTTTTTTTCCGCTGTCGATCTTGATCAAAGAGTTGAGAGTTCTCTCGAGCGCGGCACATCGATTGAACGTCGGAATGATAATCGAGAAGGTCAGTCCCATGTGAGATCGTGTCGTACCGTCCAATCTGGGGCCTCGGATTGCAAAATAAACTTAGAAGGGCTACCCACTAACACCATCTTGGAATCATTGAATGCTGCCTCTATTGGATTATCTAGTGCGCGGTGCCGGTTTTTCATTTCTCACTGATTTTCTTATGTAATTAAAAGCGTCCATCTTCTGCTTTTCTGTCGGCGAAATTCTTAAATATTCGCTAATCTGATTAAGTCGATCAAACGTCTTTGTCTCATCTGTCATATCGTTATAAGCGATTATTAACTTTCTATTTTCCCCTAGCCTTTCGACAAATGGCTTCACTTTATTCCAAAGCGCCGTTTGTATAAAACGTTCGCCACCCGGCCACCATCCTCTTTTAGTTAGTTTGTCAATCGATTCGTTGAGCGGTCGATAAGACCAGATAAATCGCGCCCCAGTTCCACAAGCTTCGAGCAAATCATCGGCAGACAACAATAATAATGGATGTTTTATTGCAACCTGTTTGACTCCAGCTCCCATTTTGCTTCCAATCCACTGTTTAAGAAAATAGATGCGGTCCTCTTTGCAAACACCCTCTTTTAATTCACTCCAGCTCAGCCCCATTCGCGGTGTCGGTTCGCACCACCACTCTCGAAGCCTTGGAGACAACTCAGCCGATTCGTAGGAACGATAGCTCTCAAGTGGCTCCATATCAACACCAAGGTAGTAGAGAACTCCAGAAAGGGCCGACGACCCAGAATTATATAAGCCAAGAATTGCTATTAGATCTATCTCGGTCGAGCTATCTTTGGACTTAGTCATAGAATGGTCAAGCACAACTGATTCTGATACCACCGAGCACATAGAGTCGCAGAGTTACAACGGCGTTTCTGTCATCAAAGTTTTTTTTCATGAAGGTGCCAAAGTGGAAGCGGGCGGCGCGCAAATTACTTCGATTTGCCAAACCCTCTTGAGGATCATGCCGCCGGGCACCACGCCGCCCCTCATCATTCAATACAGCGCATCGAACGTGCCGATTCTGCAAATCGGCTTGAGAAGCTTGATCTTGATCTTGATTGGGGCCGTGTCTAAACATTCAATATTGTAAATACTCTCCTTAATTTCGTATCCGTTTCTGCCCGCCTTTGAATCCGACGAACTCGCTGGCTCAGCGCCGCGTAGTCCAGTCCCCGAAACATTACGCCGATCTCTCGCAAGGTGAGCCCGCTCTTGTGCCAGGCGAGCCAGATCGCGGCGATTGCCTCGAGCGCAAAGATGATAAAGCGCTCCTTCAAACTCCAGCCGCAACGCCCGCGCCATGACCAACTCTACCAAACGGGAAACTGAAATGTCAAAAGTTCTGGGCGTGTTGCCCAAATCGGACTGAGCAAAAAATAATAGTACCCAAGGTGGCGACGATAAGGCTCTGTTTCCATGATGGGAGAACAGAAGAGCGAGCCGGAGTTATTCAACTACGCGGTCAACTTGGAGAAGCGGGTGCGAGCCAATCATCCGCTGCGGCAAGTAAAGGCGGTCATCGATTTTGGATTTGTGCGCGAAGAAGTGGCGCACTGCTACGGGAAGAAGGGTAACGAGTCGGTCGCGCTCGAAGTGATCTTGAAGATGATGTTTCTCTTGTTCTTTGATGATATCAAGAGCGAGCGCGAACTGATGGAGGTAATTGGTGAGTGGCTCGATTACCTCTGGTTTTTGGATTACGGGCTGGACGAGAAAATTCCTGATCACAGCGTGCTCAGTAAAGCGCGAGCGCGCTGGGGGAAGGAAGTGTTTGAGAGTTTGTTTGTGCGTACGGTGGCCCAGTGCGTGGAAGCGGGACTAGTCGATGGAAAGAAGCTGCACGTGGATGCGAGCTTGGTCGATGCGGACGCGGCCAAAGAATCGGTCATCAAAGGCGCGCCGCCATTGATCGCGGCATTGAAGCAGGCTTATCAAGCAACCGAGAGCAAATTGGAGGACTCGAGCACACCGCAGAGTTATCAGGCGGTCAATGATCGGATGATGAGCCAAAGTGATCCCGACGCGGCAATGGCGCGCAAAGGCAGCGGCGACTCGCGACCACGTTACCACACCATCGTGTGATCGATGATCAAAAGGGAGTTATCACGGCGACTGAGACAACCCCTGGCTCAATCGCGGAGAACAAGAAGCTGATGGATTTGCTCGATCAGCACCAGAGCAACACGCGCTGCCAGGCAGAGATCGTGGTGGCCGATCACAAGTATGGCACGACGGAAAACTACGTGGCCTGCCAAGCACGCGGCATCACCACGCACATGGGAGATACGCTGGGCAAAGCCCAACACGCACGCGAGCGAAGCATTTTTGGCGATGAAGCTTTTACCTACGATCCAGCGAACAACCTTTATCGCTGTCCCGCCGGTCAAACCCTCAGGCCGCGCCGAATGCATGCCCTTCGCCGAACGATCGAATATATAACCATCACTTCAAACACGCACGCTGGCGGCGACTCTGGCGTCAGCAAATCCAGGATTATTTGATCGCGGCCATCCAGAACGTGCGCATCTTGTTAACTCATCAAACTCCGAAATACAGCGCCGCTATGGCGACGATACTCCCTCAACTTAAGGCAAGATTGCGGCCTTGCTTTGCTTCCTGCCACTCGTTTTAATCAACGCGACCTCTTCCTACTCGAGATGGCCTAACGAATCGTAATCCTTGCCAACTCAACACCTTTTCGGCAATACGCCCTTTAGATACGACCCCATTTTACCCATTCTGAACCCGAAAATTAAACGGCGCGAATCTTTCGGACCGTTTGCGCCCACCATTTTGCGCGAGGCGGTCCTCCGATGGTTCGAACAGGACGATGATGTGCCCTTCATGATGGAAGTGTTTCAGATCCGGCCGAATCATCGAGACTTGATTCCAGCGGTCACGCATGTCGATGGAAGCGGCCGCTTACAGACCGTGCACAAAGAGACCAGTCCACGTTATTATCGCCTGATCGAACACTTTCGCGCTCTCACCGGCGTGCCAATTGTGCTAAATACGTCTTTTAACGAAAATGAACCGCTCGTCTGTTATCCGGAAGAAACGCTCGATTGCTTTTTGCGCACCCAAATGGACGTGCTGGTCCTCGGAAATTTTTGGGTCGAGAGGGGACCTTGAGGCAGGGAGCAGGACGAGCGACGTTCGAAAATGACTGTTAAATCTGTGGCGAAGAACTTGTTACCGCCAATCACCTTGCATTGGCCTCGCTGTTTGAGGCGAGCGAGGCCAACAGCACCGATACAGTTTACCAGAAATTATGACTCGTGGGAAGATGCTGCAAAGGATTCGACCGGCTACGCTGCGCCAGAAATTTTGGCGAAAACTCGCGCGGCGCTTTCTACCCGATTGGCGATACTTGGGTCGCTCAAACGTCACTGTCATGCGGCTCTGGTCTCTACGGAAGTGGATTCTAGATCGATAGCAATCGCGCGCCATCGCTGGCCACTGGCGCTGAAACATTGCGAAGTTTGGGGGCGATACGACGTCGAGTTGCTTTGTTTTCGAAGTGACGCGCAAGCATTCACGTGTCTGAGGTTCCCGGAACAGGCTGTCCTCTCGAACCTATGAAGCACATAAGCCTCGAGCCCTGGCAGTCTCATCCGTTGTCGTTTGCCAATACGTCAATACGGCTTTTTGAGTACGACGGCATGCTGCTCCGTGGGATTAGTGCGACCTACGAGCCACAGGTCCGGGAGTTGTTTAAGAAAGGAGTCCTCGACGCGCTCATCGCCCGCGACCTCTTAGTTCAAACGGAAATCTCAGACTACTCGTCTGACGAGTACCCGCTGGTTTTGAAACACGAGAGAATTTCGACAATTACTTATCCAGCAGAATGGGCCCCAGAAGCTCTAAGGGCGGTGGGAATGGCCGTACTGGATCTGCAAGAGGTTTTGCTCAACCACGGATACATTTTAGGAGATATTAATCCTTGGAACATACTATTCCGACGTACACAGCCAGTCTTTGTGGATTTCGGATCGCTCGTGTGGGGCGCGGCCACGACCATCGAGCAGTTCCTGAACGAATTTCATCGCTATTATATTTGGCCTCTTCAACTCGCTAAAAAGGGGCTGTGGCGCTACGTTATCTACCTTGTCGGCGATTTTAATCATGCAGTCCAATATGACGATGCTCTACTGCTATTGGGGCCTCGCGAGCTGGCGCGATCAGCGACGTTCCCTGGACGCGCCAGAATATGGTCTGGCGAATTCTTGAGGAGGACGCTTCCCGAGTCAGTCAACAAATATCTACGGCGACTCGGAATTGGAGTTAAGGCGCCGGCCGCGAAGCCAAGCGCGACAGACTTGCGTGTAAGCATCGATGATCTGAGAGCGTCGCTTTCAAGGGTGAAACTGCCCAAAAGTGACCGGTGGGCGAAATACTATGAAGAATCGCAGACCTTTGACCGATTAAACGATTGGAATCAAAAACAGCTGAGTGTGAAACAGGTTCTTGACGAGGTGTCACCAAGATCTTTGTTCGAAATATGTTCAAGCGGAGGCTGGTACTCTCTCCTCGCTGGATCCATGGGGATTCGAGTAGTGTCCTCGGATGTCGTCCCGGAAATGATGAACCAGCTTTATCTCACCGCACGCAACGGTGATCGCGACATCTATCCGATTGTAATGGATTTTTGCGATCCGACTCCCGCTCGCGGCGTGGCTAACAATTGGTTCAAGCCGGCGACACAGAGATTCCGCTCGGAAATGGTAATGTGCCTCGCGGCCGTTCCTACATTAGTTTTTGGGTCCCAGCTTTCTTTTGATCAAATCGTTGCGGGCCTGGCCGCCTTCTCGGAGAAATGGCTCTTGGTCGAGTTTATACCTCGAGAGGATGAGATAGCTGGCAAATATTGGGAAGCGCGGCAGCATCATTGGTATACACAAGCCAATTTCGTGCACGCGCTGGAGCATCAATTTCGAATTCGACGGACATATCTCTCCTTTCCGGCGACTAGGAAGCTCTTCCTCTGCGAGCGTAACGAAGCTGCATAACTGGCTTCTGATTTCATTCTGGTCAACGCGCAGTTGCTTGATGGCACCGAGAAAGAATACCTCACCGCATGCATCGATAGCGGCTGTTTTTCATCCGAAGGCCCATTCGTGGCACGCTTGGAAGAAGAGAGTTTGCATATCGTGTCGGCCGCGTTGGATGTGGCCGTTGCCGCTCTCAAGTTAGGTCCCGGCACCAAGGTAATTCTTCCTCCCTTTACGATCATTTCGTGTGGACCGAAGATGCCGAGCTTGGTTATCGCCGGAACCGTCGAGATCGCTGCAATTCTGTAGGGAAAGCCGTTGGCTTCCCGGGGGAGGCTAACAGTCCCCTGCGGCAATTACCAAGTTCCCACCAGTTTAAAACGCCATGGCTGCGGAGCGGTGCGGGCGCTACTCGTCCACTCCGCTAAGAAACTGCTTCGCGTAAACAACGCCGCAACCTCGCCGAATGTCACAGATCGCAGCGACTCGCGTGCAAAAGCGGAGGCTGGAGGCGGTCGGATGCGGCGCCTTGTTCGGCAGAGAGGCTCAGATTTTCTGAAAAACTACGTATGTGCTTTTGCCCTCTTGATGTCGCTCGAGAACAGTAAATCCAACGGAAGCGAACACTTTGTCAATAGTATGCCCGCAATGGTATGTAAAAGTTCTATGATGGACGGCTGATTGCGATTTAAGATGTTGCCACGCTTCCTCTGTTGATATGTCTATATAGTCGAATATGACATAACCGTTGCGTTTTAGAATACGCCAGAACTCTTTAGCAAATAGCAGAATGGTTCCTAACTTAAACTCGATAAATGCCCCATTAGAAAAACATAAATCGACCGAATCTGCAGCGAGCCCGATTGATGCACCATCACATTCGCCCACATAAACGTTTTCTACTTTGGAGAAGTAGTTTTTCAGATGACTCCTTATCCAGGAGGAATGATCAAAAAGATGCAGTTTCCCTTTGGCGATTAGCGGTATTATATGCCGGGCATGCCGACCTGTTCCCGCCCCGATTTCGCAAACACACGAAGTCTGCTCTATGTAGGGGAAAACTACTTTCCTCAGAGTAGGCAACGCAGGTTCCCATCCTAGTTGCTCTTCAATCCAGTCATTGACATCCATGCCTGCTTTTGTCGATTCGAAGAGATATCTATCGAAACCTTCACATAGTGGATCGGCCTTCGAAAGTTTCCTTTTTGAAGTATCGTAACCCAAAGAGCTTACGAAACGTCTGGCTAATCGTCTCAATCCTGCGGCGATCTTTGAATGCAGTGTGTTCACGTGGTCTAACGAGTCGACGCTCAGCTACCGCTGCCGGGGCGGCGAGCAAGCAGGTTGGCGGCGGCGGAACTTTCGCAATATCGACAACTGTTTGATAAAATCAAACTCACTTATCGCGGCCCGAAAGCATTGGGGATTAGCTGAGCGATTAGATGACACGTAAGGAGCGCGGGCGAGTCGTTAGACTTACCGGCGCTATGCATTACATCGATAATACAGAGTTGTCCTCCCACGAGGAGACCCGCTCCGAGTTTAAGCGCACCAGCGAAGCGACCAAGCGGACTGCGGGACGAGTCCATCCCCTGGCGCACTTGGAATTGATGTGCACCATGCACGCGGTCTATGAAGCGTGCCGCTTTGGTGTTGGACAATAAAGAGCGTGTGCAAAGCGACCAAGGCATAGGTAATGGCCAGTGGCGCACTACGAGTCGCGGAGATGACATCTAACGCTGGGCGTCAGGCGCGGCTTCGAAGTGACGCCGGAGCGTAGGCTGCAAGGGTCGCCTGCACACCTTTGTTAGGTGGCAGTATTTGGAAGCCCAAAACGAACAATAGAACTGTGCCACATGGTCTTGATGTCCTCTTCATAGATGGAGTAGCCGTGAGACAGGATAAGTTCTCGCATCTTTTCCGGATCATTCTCTGAAAATGTGTCGCTCCTCTTGGCGATGGGTTTAGTCTTGTCTGAATACTGTATGACAACGTTAGATTCTAGCTTTAACAGCCGCCTTATATTTCGCAGATAGCTGTCAATTATCTCGACATCGAGGTGCACAAAAGTTCCAAACGAAAACACAAAATCAATTGAAACATTCGGAATATCTGGGAAATCATCACCGTTGTTTTTCACGAAGATAATGTTGCTCGCAGTGAAGTGTGATTTAAGCTCGTCCAAGAGTTCCTGATGATAATCGACTGCGTAAATCCGCTTAGCACTAAGCATGTAGCGCGTCCACCTCCCACCTCCTGGACCTATCTCTACAAGGGTCGTACTCGGTGCAATGTAGGGCGTCAAAAAATGGTTCCGAACGTAACGTAACGGTTCATTCACTTCTGGGTCGCCCCACTCTAATCCGTACACATCGTTTCTTGCGAGCAATACATTAATGGCCTTTTTGATTCGTGAGGAGAGACTGCGTCGCCGTTTTCCGGCGCTAAACATATCCAAATGCAATGTGGTATCGAGTTTTGGCATAAGATGCTCCTATCTGAGACTGATGCGGTCGATTCTAATAGCCACCTGGGGAAACTGGGGCCGTATCTAAACATTTAATATTGTAAATACTCTCCTTAATTTCCTATCCGTTTCTGCCCGCCTTTGAATCCGACGAACTCGCTAGCTCACCGCCGCCTAGTCCAGTCCCCCAAACATTACGCCGGATTGAGATTGCGCCTTCGATCAGGAATTTTCCTTTCTCTTCAATCGCAACGTTCTTGATGTCCGCCGTTTGGTCGACGGGCTTACCATTTTTTTGCGTTCACTTCCTTTAAGACCTGGTTTTGCACTGAAAGCTCAGCCACCAGACGCCGCAGACGCCCACACTCCTCCTCCAAGGCGCGCAGGCGCCGCGCTTCATTTACTTCCATCGTCCCATACTTGCGCTTCCACCCGTAATAGCTTTGCACCCCGATGTTGTGCTTAGCGCACACCGCCGCCACCGTGTTCCCAGCTCGCACTTCCTTCAAAATCCCAATCTTTTGCTCTTCGCGGAATTGACTCTTTTTCATCTGCCTCCTTTTGTAGAGGCAGAACTACGCTTATGTCATGTCCAGTTTTTGGGGTCAGGCCAGCAGAACTCCGGCAGCTTCAGATTCTCGCAATCTGGATATGCGAGCAGCTCATCGGCATCAGCTACAACCGTCCAGCGGCCTTCCCCGTATAAATCGAGCAATTCGTTCTGCCACGCTGTGCTGTAGTTTGATTCCGAGTATGAATTGCGCGGCTGGAAAACATGCGAGTCGGGCTGCGCAAGCAGATAGTCCGTCGTGCCATCCGTTGAGTGATCATCAACAAAGAAAAATTGGCCGATCCCAAGGTCGCGGTAATAACTGAGCCAGTAAGGCAGGCGGGACAGTTCGTTGCGTACAGTAGCTACCAGCATCATGCTTGCGTGAGTATCGGCAATCCTGTTTTTGTCAACCTGAACCAGAAATCTATGCATAACCAAACTCCTATCTCCTTAGTGAGACTACTGTATTGGTTATTACTCAAAGCCAATCTTTGCAAATATCTGCTTCATTGTTCTCTTAATTGCGGACTTGTTAACCATGGAGGGCAGTTTATTGAGGGATATGTTACTGTGATTACCTGTTGTGTCAATGAATGTAAAGGAGGACTTGTTTCTCTTTTGGAGAACAAATTGATTAAATGGCAGAGCAACGATTGGTACATCAATTGCCTCAGCAAAATAGATGCTAAATGGACAGACCAGAGTCGGTTCGTATCGAATATCGTGCTGCCATGGGGTATCCGTGAAATCATCTCCACCTATGAGACCACCCTCATGTACCTTAGGAAGAATGTTAATTAGATCAACTGTTATTCCCCGCAGCGTATGATCTCCATCGATATATGCAAAATCAAGAGAGTTGTCTGGGATGGTGGCAATAACTTCTTTCGTTCGACCCCTGAGAACAACTCTTCTCGAGGACGCGAAATCTGTTTTTGTCATCGCCTCCTCGTAGACTTCTTCGAATACTTCCGGCGAGACATTGAACGGTTTATTCCAGTCCGGAAGAGTCGCCCATGGATCTATCATGTAGTATCGCTTAATGAATTCACACTGTTCGAGAATTTGTTTGGCGTACTCTCCTCTCCAAACGCCAACTTCCAACATTGTTTCGACGTTGGTAGCTCTCAATACTCGATCCCACAGTTGAATCCTAGATGTCGAGCTAGAGACGAGACGATGAAATTGTGGCTCTTCAATGTTCATCTTTCAGCGCCTCTCTTAGCTTTTATGATGCCGAACGGGACGGAGTTGAGCGAAACCTCCGAGCGATGGCCAGAAGACCGGAGCTCGGCTCCTCAAGCGAGCGGGGTGTCAGTCCCGACGAAGGAGGGATCTTGCTCCAACGCAGAGTTAGGCGGCGCCCAGCGCCGACTGACCGACGCTGGACGCTCAACTCCGTCCCGTTTGGAGGACACGCCAGCCGACGCTCGCAGCCTTGGGTTTGGAATTTCATGTGCACTTACAATTCGTCCTTAGCATGCAGCGCTCACTCCCCGCGAGCTCACAAAGCTCAGCATAGACGGCTTTTGCCTTTGTTCCTACCTCACTGGAGTCGAATGAAGTTCTAAGGCTCTTTTCCGGGAAATGGTGATCGACCGGCGCTCCGCTGAATGCCGCGAGCCTTTCTCTCCCTGAATGCTCGACCAACTGATCGTAGTGGAGGAAGAGCCAATCGCCTTCGTATCGGTGCACTTGCAGAATATGAGAATAGATCGCCACCCAACATCGAATGGCATGCCGGAAGCTAAGGTCAAGTCCCCGCAAGGAAGGCTGCAGCTCGCACGAGCGCAGCATGCTACGCGCCGTGGAAGCGGGATCGCGAAACATGCAAACAAAGGACGTATTCTTGAGCCACGGCCTCCAGATCGGCAGTGTGTAGGAAAAGCGCGGGTCCTTGAAACAATAGGGCTCGCGCCGCACGAGCCCTTGGATCCGCTCGGCCACCTTCTCAGGAGCAACGAGACGAGTGCCTACTGCCAAGCTCGCGAGCCACCGTTGATTTCTCTCAGGCCGGTGGCCGAAGAGCCAGTTCCCGATAATCCGCGGCCGGCCTGGCACTACCCTCTCTAGGATGTCCTCGTTGATTCCATTAACCTCGGCACACTCAAAAAATCCTTTGGGATTGTGCGCGTTTGCTCGGTAGAGATTGTCCCCCATGTAGTAGCCTGCCTGCGAAAGGACACCCGCCGCCATGCTGGTACCGCTCCGGCCTGATCCGAGAATCAATAGATTACGCATAACCGAGAGGGATCGAGTTCCGATAGCTGCGAGTGTGCACAGCCGTCGTTTTCAGCTCCAACAACTCTGCCACGCTAATCGTCATACACCGCGGGGAGAGGTCATCTCCCATTCAGCATCCGAAAGGAACCAGCCTTGAGGTCCAGTCTTAGGTAGCTTGCCGGTCAGGAAATAATCAGATGCTTCGATGGTAATTGTGGCAAGGTCATCCCAAACTCTGACCTTCTGGTTAGCGTCATACAAAGCAGCCATTAGCTTGTAAGTGCCAGGACAGAGCTTGCAGTCCCTCCAATGCACCCTCACTTGAGTTTCGCTGTCCAGCTTCCAACCATTCTTGAGCTGAAAATCTGTATGCAAGGTCGTTAGTCGCTCCGAGTAGCTGTTGAGAATGCCAAAGCCCAGGCGCGGATGATACAGGGGGTATGGCGGAGATAATATTGCGGAGATTGTTATGCTCTCACCTGCTCCGAACGAGATACTCCGCTCGCCTCGTATGTTAAGAATCTCTAGCTTGTTGATGATCTCATCACTGTAGAAATCGGAACCGTTAACTCTTTTGCCTCTAAGGTACTGTTCTATTGCGGTATCCGTTTCTCCGAGAAAGCTCATCCGACCAGACTGCAACAATAACGCTCTACCGCAGAGGCTTCTGATTGCCGCCATGTTATGGCTGACGAAAAGAACAGTTCGCCCTTCACGATGGGAGACCTCGTCCATTTTCCCAAGACATTTCTTTTGAAATCCGGCATCGCCGACGGCCAAGACCTCATCGACAAGCAAAATTTCAGGTTCAAGATGCGCAGCCACGGCAAAAGCAAGCCGCACATACATGCCGCTCGAGTATCGTTTCACTGGCGTATCCAAAAATTTCTCGATCTCAGCGAAAGCCACAATCTCGTCGAACTTTGATTTAATCTCGGTGCGGCTCATCCCCAGGATAGCGCCGTTCATAAAAACGTTCTCGCGTCCTGTTAGATCCGGATGAAACCCGGTGCCTACTTCGAGAAGCGCTCCCACGCGACCATAAATGTCGGCTGTGCCAGAGGTCGGCTCTGTGATGCGAGTCAGAATCTTTAGCAGCGTACTTTTACCTGCTCCGTTGGGTCCGATGATTCCTACCACTTCTCCCTTCTCAATTTCTAACGAGACATCTTTAAGCGCCCAAAACGTCTCCGACGTAGATTTCCCGGTGCGCCTCAAACGCGCTACCAATCGTCGTGGCAAACTGACGAGATCGTCGTACAGCGTCCTATGGCCCACTAATCCGTTCCGCTCGTGGGCGATCTTAAAAGACTTGCTTAGATTCTCGGCAGAAAGGGCTATGTCGGACATTTTTAAAATCTACAGCGGAAAAATTAAATGATGTCTGCAAAGTCACGTTCGACGCGGCGAAAGAAGAAGGCGCCGCTGAACAATGCCAGCAAGGACATAATAATTGTAAGGCAAAGAACCGGTAAGGTCAAAGCGCCGCGACCGAGGATCGCCCATCGGAAACCTTCAATGAAGCCGACCGCTGGATTCAGGGCAAATAAGGGCTGCCACCGCGGGGATACGATGCTCATCGGATAGACAACCGGGCTGGCGTACATCCAAATCTGGGCAAAAAATGGCAAGGCATAATTGCAATCACGGTACCTCACGCTGAGCGCAGAGAACCAAAGCGCCACACCCGTAGCAGCCATGGCCATCAAGAAAAGAAAGCCAGGTAATGCAGCAAGCCGAAGTGTCGGAGGCACCCGATAAACCGCCATAAAGATAAACAGCATGATAAGCATCACCGAAAAATCGATCAGTGCCGCAAATATATGTGAGAGCGGAATAAGCATCTTCGGAAAGTACACTTTGGAAACGAGCTGGGCATTATTGACTAGACTGTTGCTGGCCCGCTGCATCGCTTGGGAGAAGTAATTCCAAGCCGTTAGGCCGCAGAAAACAAATAACAGGTACGGCGCGCCGTCGCTGGGAAGCCCCGCCACGTGGCCAAAAATCACAGCCAGAATGATTGCTGCGATGAGCGGTTGTAGCGCGACCCAAGCCACCCCAAGCGCCGTCTGTTTGTGGGCAACCTTGATGCTGCGCTCAACCAGAATCCAAAGGAGATCCCGATAACTCCAAAGCTCGCGAAGGTTCAATGCTGCCCAACCTTTCGTCGGCCGGATCCGAAGTGTTGGCACTAGATGTCGCCGTGGCGTAACAGCGGAAATCGATTCCGATTCCGCGTATGCGACGGCGGACGAAGATTCTGGGCTCACGAGGGCCAATATCGAGACACTGCTCATTCAACGCAAGTGACGTGCGCTAGAGCTCAAAATCCCATTTGCTTGCGCTTTGCGATGCGGGTTCTAGTTTGGCGCGGTGAAAAAAATCGAGGCGATCATCAAGCCGTTTAAAACGGAAGCGGTGAAAGACGCGCTCGCCGCGGTCGGCATCGAAGGAATGACGCTTAGTGAAGTCAGAGGTTTCGGCCGGCAAAAAGGTCATAGCGAAATTTATCGCGGGAGCGAGTACACGGTTGATTTTTTACCGAAAGTGAAATTTGAAATAGTCGTGGATGACGATCGCGCGCAACGCGTGGTCGAGGCGATTCTGCAATCCGCCAAGACCGGAAAGATCGGCGACGGGAAAGTTTTCGTAACGGAAGTGGAAGAAGCGATTCGGATTCGGACGGACGAACGCGGAGGAGAAGCGGTTTCATGAACGATTTCTTATTGTCGATCTTGCTTGGTATCGTCGAAGGACTGACGGAATTTTTGCCGGTGAGCTCGACCGGTCATCTCCGCATCGTCGAAGCGCTGTTCAAACTCAATCTGGGCGACAGCTTTTGGAAGATGTACACGATTGTGATTCAACTCGGCGCGATCCTGGCGCTGCCGGTCTATTTTTGGAAACGGATCCTCGAGTTTCTCAGCACCTTCCCAAAGGGCGAGCGGGGCGATCGCAATTTTCTGACGCATCCGCTCAGCCTGACGGTCATCGCATTTATCGTAACCGCGCTGCCATCATGGGCGTTGACGAAAGTGATCGGCAAAAATCTCGAAAGCCTATGGGTGATTAGCATTGCGTTGCTAGTCGGAGGAATCGTGATGTGGATTGTCGATGCAACTTTTACGCGAGTGCGCGTGACGCACATGGAAGAGATGAGCTTGCCCCAAGCAATTTGGATCGGCGCGTGCCAAATTCTTTCGGCAGTTTTTCCTGGAACGTCGCGCTCGATGTCCACCATCGCTGCAGGACAGATCGCGGGAATGTCGCGCCCGGCCGCGCTCGAGTTCTCGTTTTTTCTTTCGATGCCGACGATGGTTGTAGCAACCTGCTACGATTTGTTCAAAACACTCAAACCGAACCGCAACACAATCGGAGAAGGGAACATTGCGCCGCTAGCAGTCGATTCACGCCAATGGATCGTACTCGTGATTGGGTTTGTCGTTTCATTTATCGTCGCGCTCGTCGTGGTCGCGTGGTTCATGCGCTGGGTGCGGACGAAGGGTTTTGCCCCATTCGCGATTTACCGAATTGTTTTGGCAATCGTTTTGATCATTCTGTTGATGCGCGGCTCGATTTGATCTTGGGAACCGATGGATACCACGGAAGCAATTCTGCCCGACCTGCAAAGCTGTCTGTTGTGCGAAGATGTCCGTTGCGAATTCAACGGTATGAATACGCTGGTCGGCGTGCTCAACGTCATTGCCGTGCCGTCGTTGCCGATCAATTATTTGCGGTTGTGCATTTGGACGCGCTGGTGCAGTGGCGCTGGTAAATTCAAGCAACGGTCGCGCATCGTTGGGGTGGACGAGCAAAATGTACTCGCGCAGGCGGAAGTTGAATTTGAGCTCAAGGAAATGGAAGGCCACGCCACGAATGTTCATTACTTCGGCGGCGTCCAGTTCCAACAATTCGGCCTGCACCACGTGGAGATCTATTTGCATGACGAATTGCGGTTGCGTTTTCCGCTGCCGGTAGTGCGAGTTCAGCGGAAATAGCACGGCGCGACTTTTTCACCGCGGCTTGTGAATAACTGCTTGCCACGCGAGCGCGCTTTGTTTATCACAAACGCTTTCATGGTCGGGAAGGTCGTCATCGGAGCGTTGGTCTGTGTGTTGGTCTCAGTCGGGACGACTTATGCCCAACAAGTCGAGGTACCGCGCGAGAAAGTTGGCAAGTTGGTTCAACAAACAAAACGCCCGACCGCGCAGCCGGCGGTCGAGGTCCGTCCCCAAACTGTCGCCCTTACTGGGACGTCGAATTTGTCCGCGCCCAAGATTAGCATCGAGCAGATGCGGCAGGCTGGGGCGTTAGCCGCGCAGAAAGTGAAGGAAGAAAACCACGACATCGAAACAGATTCGAGCGAGTCGGATCTGCCAGTTCCGCAAGCGAAGAAACAAGTCGCGGCAACTGCGGTGCGCGCGGTCGATCGACAATCGCGCGAAAGCGAGCCTCCTCCTCCGGCGCAGTCAATCAGTTTCTCTGCGCAGACGGCGTTTACGAGATTGGCGGACGGTTTCGATTTGCCGGTGGGTAAACCTGACGCCCGCGGATATTATAAAGCGCGTGGATTTCGGTCACACGGACATCTCGGCGAAGATTGGGACGGAGTCGGCGGGGGAGACACAGACCTCGGCGACGCGATCTACACGATTGGTGATGGCGTGGTTGTGTTCGCGCGCGACTGCCATCAGGGCTGGGGGAACGTTGTCATCGTTCGCCACGCATACCGTGAGGGCGGAAGCGTGCGCAATGTCGACTCGCTTTACGGGCACTTGGACAAGATTCTTGTGCGACGCGGCCAAGCAGTGCGACGCGGCCAGCAGGTCGGCACAATGGGCACGGCCCACGGACTCTACGATTCGCATCTGCATCTCGAAGTGCGCAAGAACATCACGATCGGGATGAGCCGCGATAAATTTGCGCAAGATCTCAGCAATTATTACGACCCGTCGGATTTCATTTTGTCACATCGACATCTGCAAAGCAGCGGCGCGAGCACTCGAGTGGCGATCAATACGTTTACTTACGATTCCAGAATTCACTGGGACAAGCTGCGCAATTACTCGCACGCGCACACCGGTGGCGACTCGAGCGAACCGGCCTACGCGCTGAAGAAGGCGCTCGCCTCGCAGAGCGCTCACTAGACAATCTGATCTAGATTAAAGTCGCCCCATCAAGGCGAGAATTATCACGATCAGGAGGATCAATCCGAGCCCGCCGCTTGGATAGAAGCCCCAGCCGGCGCTGTATGGCCATGTGGGTAAAGCTCCGAGCAATAGAATAATCAGAATGATCAATAGAATAGTGCGCATCATCCTTCCTACGCAGACGCCGCGGCGGGTGGTCGCTTTTTTTTGACCGAAGCTTGGAAGGCGCGCATTGAAAACCGCTTGCACGGAAGCGCGCGGTTCTTATCATTCGTGGGCAAGTCCCGACTGCGTCTTGCCAGATGCGTCGGGAAAATTTTTTGCCCGAGTTTGAATTGAAATGGCAAACACAATTTTAGTTGGCGCGCAATGGGGCGACGAAGGAAAGGGCAAGATCATCGATGTGCTCACAAACAAGGCCGATGTGATTGTCCGCAGCCAGGGCGGTAACAACGCGGGCCACACTATTGTTCACAGCAGCTCGACTTACATTCTGCATCTCATTCCTTCGGGAATTTTGCGCCGCGGAAAAGTCTGCGTCATTGGCAATGGCGTGGTGGTCGATCCAATCGCGCTTGTGGCCGAGATCGAACATTTGCGAGGGCTTGGCGTGAAAATCGGAAAGAACCTTTTGGTGAGCAATTGCGCCCATTTGGTTTTGCCTTATCACCGTTTGCTCGACGAACAGCGTGAATTACGGAAAGGCCGGGCGAAAATTGGAACAACTAAGCGCGGTATCGGTCCGGCATACGGCGACAAGGCGGCGCGGACCGGTCTCCGCATTTCCGATTTGATGCAGCCGATCTTGTTCGCAAAGAAACTGCAGGCCAAGATCCGTGAGAACAACAGCATTCTCCAGGCGCTCGGTGCGAAGCCGATCAATTATCGCGAAGTCCACGAGAGTTATCTCGCGGCTGGGGAAAAGTTGCGGCCGTTTGTCACGAACACGGTCGTTTATTTGCATCGCGCGCTTCAGCGCGGAAAAGGAATTTTGTTCGAAGGTGCGCAGGGCACATTTCTCGACATCGATCACGGGACATATCCATACGTAACATCATCCAACACGACGGCCGGTGGCGCCTGCACCGGAACTGGTGTGCCGCCGCATCGGATGGACCGCGTAGTCGGCGTGATGAAGGCTTACACAACACGAGTGGGCGAGGGGCCGTTGCCGACCGAGGATCGACGTCTGGCGCAGATGCTTCACTCACTCGGCCGCGAGTTCGGCTCCACCACGGGGCGGGCGCGGCGCTGCGGATGGTTCGACGCGGTGGCTACGCGATACGCGACGATGATCAACGGAATTGATGAATTGGCGATTACGAATTTGGACGGGTTAGACGATGTCGATCCGATCCGGATTTGTGTTGGATACCGGCTGAACGGGAGACGTCTGGAAGTTCCTCCTTGTGATGCGGTCCAGCTCGACAATTGCGAGGCAATCTACGAAGAGATGCATGGCTGGAATAAATCCACGAGTTCTGCGAAAAAACTTTCGCAACTGCCATTAAGCGCAAGAAATTACGTGAAGCGACTTGGCCAACTCACCGGCGCGGAGGTTTCAATCGTCAGTGTCGGCCCCACTCGCGCCCAGACCATTTTTTTATAGCGATGCCTCTCGGCGCCAAATCCGTCCCGCGACACATCGCGATCATCATGGATGGGAATGGTCGGTGGGCCAAAGCGCAAGGCCTGCCCCGAATCAAAGGCCACGAGGAAGGCGCCCGAGCGGCGCGCAAATGTGTCGAGGCTTGTGATGAGTTAAAGGTAGAATATCTGACGCTCTACGCTTTTTCGGCGGAAAACTGGCAACGACCGAAAAGCGAGGTTTACGCCCTGATGCGGCTCTTGGAAAAGTTCCTCAAAGAAAAAACGCCGGAGCTCATTGAGAAGAATGTTCGCTTGCAAGCCATTGGTCGGCTCACCGATTTGCCCGAGGCCTGCCAGCAGCAATTGCACAAGTCGGTCGAAGCGACTGCCAATAACACCGGCGTCACTCTAATTCTCGCACTGAGTTACGGCGGACGACTCGAGATCATCGACGGCATCAAGAGTCTGCTCCGCGCGATTGAGCTCGGTCACATCGACAAGGGCATGATCGATGTCGAGATGTTCAGCAAACATCTTTACACCCGGTATTATCCGGATCCCGATCTGCTCATCCGCACTTCAGGCGAAATGCGGCTGTCGAATTTTCTTCTCTGGCAGCTTTCCTACACCGAAATGTACGTGACCCAGAAACTGTGGCCTGACTTCACCAAAAAGGATTTGTTTGCCGCGGTAGAAGAATACGGGCGGCGTCAGCGGCGTTACGGCGCGGTGGAGTAAATTAAACGAACGCCTCGGCTACGGAGTCGGCGAGCGGTTTGCCGGTGCGCGTCAAAATGAAATTGTTCCGCCTCTTTCGAAGCAAACCCAGCCGGACAAATTCGCGGGTTTCGTTTGGAAAGGGCTCCAATAATTTTGCCGGGGCACCATCAAGCGTTCTCAACGAGAGCGCGATTTTTTCGGCGCGTTTCATTTCCGGTGTTAGCTGCTCGACCGAGCCAATGGCGGACCTTCCGCAAAGGACAGCGTCCGCGTAACGCCGAAAGTCCGCGATGTTTTGCCATCGCGTCATACCGACGGTCGAAAACGCGCTTGGGCCGATGCCCAAGTAATTCGAGCCCGACCAATAGGCGCGATTGTGCCCCGAGCGAAAACCAGGCCGCGCGTGATTCGAGATTTCGTAATGCTCGTAACCAGCTGCCTTTAGGATCGACATCGTCATTTCGAAAAATTCTGCATCGGCGTCAGAATTTTGCCGAAACTCGCCGCGCGCGTGCCGCAGAAAAAATTCCGTGTCTTCTTCGTAGGTCAGGCAGTAGGTCGAAATATGCTCGGGCGTGAGTGACACTGTTCGCTCCAATGTGGATTGCCATTGGGGCATCGTTTGTCCAGGCAGCCCGAACATCAGATCGACGTTGATGTTTGAAAATCCGGCGTCGCGGAAAATGGCGAACGATTCTTTGCCCTGTTTTGCGTTGTGCTCACGTCCGAGCAATTTCAGCAAATCGTCATCCCAGGATTGAATGCCTAGACTGATGCGATTGATTCCGAACCGCTGCAGCAATCCCGCTTTACGGGCCGACACACTTCCCGGATTTGCTTCCATCGCCCACTCGATCAGCTCCGATAAGTCGAGCTGGTCGCGGAAACCACCCAGTAAAAATTCCAATTGCGCTGTCGTTAGTGCCGTTGGTGTGCCGCCACCGAAATAAATTGTCGATGGAAGGAGATGTCGATCTTGCGTTTGTTGACGAAGCTCGCTTAGAAGCGCTTCACAAAATCGCTGCGTCTGCGCACGATCCAGGAGTTCTTTGTAAAATGCGCAGTACGGGCAAATCCGCGCGCAGAAAGGGATATGGACATAGATATGGCGGATTGCGTCGGTAACACTGTTCGAAATGTAATGCACGGGACTACTTATAGATTCGCCTAGTCTTTGTTGTCAGTCCGAGCGGAGTCGAGGAATCTCTAAATGTTTCCGCCTGCACTTGAGCAAGAGAAATAGTAAGAGATGTCTCGGCTTCGCTCGACATGACAAATTTCCGAAATGTAGCTCTGGTTTACTTCTGCGCCATTGGCAGCGCGTTTGCGCAAGCTGCGTTGCCAACGCCGGAGCGATCGATTGTTTACACGACGCACGATGCCGACGCGATTGTGAGTTATCGAACTAATCGACGTGTAGTCCGGGCAATGGTCGATCGATTGATTTTAGCGGTGACGGGTCAGCCGGACCTGGCCAAGGCGTGGGCCTCGCTCGTTTCGCCTAACGACAAAATCGGGATTAAAATTTCGGCCGCCGGTGGAGAATTGTTCACGACTCATCACGATGTTGTGAGCGCGGTTGTCGATGGTCTGGTCGCGGCCGGACATCCGCGCAGCAGCATCATTGTTTGGGACCGCTCACTGCAAGGAACGAAAGAGGCCGGCTACAAGAGAACGGCGGACGGCTTCGAACTGAAGTCGATCGCGCCGCGCGACGGCTACGATCCGAAAGCCACTTTCACTGCACCACTCCTCGGAAAACTTGTCTGGGGCGATGTCGATTACATTAGCGACAGAGGGAAAAGCGAGCCTTTATCGGACACGGAAAACACGAGCAACGTCAGCCACTTTTCGCGCGTCATTTCGAGCGACGTGACTAAAATCATCAACGTTCCGGTGATGAGCAACAGCACGACAAACGGCATTGCGGGCTGTCTTTACAACGTGACGATTCCGAACATCGACAATTGGCGACGATTCGCCCAAGGGACTGGTTTCGGCGCGGAAAGTATTGCGATCATCTACAGCAATCCGGTCATTTCACAGAAGGTGGTCCTCAACATAATGGATGGCCTCGTTGCGCAATACGGCGGTGGTCCACAATCTCAGCCGAACTTTGCCCTCCACCATGCGACCCTTTACGCGAGTAAAGATCCGGTGGCGCTGGATACGGTTGCGCTGAAACGACTCGAGGAGTGGCGATCAAAATCGAATTTCCCACTTATCGGACGACTGGCGAGTTACGTGCAAACGGCCACCACAGTTGGCCTCGGCAATTCAGACATGAGTCGGATCGAGGTGAAAGATGTCGGCCACTGACGATTCGTTAGGCCAGGAAACAGGTTCCGCGATTTCTCTTTCGGCATTGCGGGGTTCGATTTTGGCGCGCGTTTCACGGTCGTTTTATCTGTCCATCCGTCTGTTGCCCACAAAACTGCGCGGTCCCGTTTCTCTTGGTTATTTGCTCGCGCGCGCCTCGGATACGATCGCCGACACGACCGAGCTGCCGGTCGATTCGCGGATGGAAAATTTGCGTCTCCTCGCGCGCGGAATTCAGGGCGAGGCATTGGGCGATGCGATTGTCGATCTTGGCGCATCGTTAGCGCCGTTGCAGAAAAACAAAGACGAGCGCGTGTTGATTGAATCTCTCCAACCATGTTTGGATTGGCTCGAACAAAGTGAAGTCCTGGATCGCGAAGAAGTGCGGGCCGTGCTTGAACAAATTAATCGCGGCCAGATCCTCGATCTCGAGCGTTTCCAAAATCCAAAACAAATTGCCGCCCTCGAAACCTCAGCTCAGCTCGACGAATACACTTATCTGGTTGCCGGCAGCGCGGGTGAATTTTGGACCCGGCTTTGTTTTCGCCATCTGCCAAAGTTTACTGCGCGAAGCGAAGACGACATGCTTGGGATGGGGAAACGCTACGGCATGGGTCTGCAATTGATTAACATTTTGCGCGACGCCGGCGCCGATCTTCACGCGGGCCGGTGTTATTTTCCCAATGAAGAATTTGCCGTGGCCGCGATGGAGCCGTCCCGGATTTTGCGCGAACCGGAACGCTTTCAGTCAATCTATCGCAAATGGCGCGAGAAAGCGGAACGGCAGATCGAGGCGGGATTGCAATACGCCAACGCGATTCGAAATCGTCGCGTGCGTATCGCGACAGCACTTCCCGGGCTCATCGGCGCGCGCACACTTGCGCTTTTACGCGATGCTGGCGCGACCGCTTTGCATCGGCATATAAAAGTCCCACGAAGCGAAGTACGCGCGATCATCGCGTCATTAATTTTCGGATTCGGCGCGCGATCGCGCATCGAGTCACTGTATCGCGAGTTATCGAGGTAGGGGCGATTAACTTCAATCGGTCCGAGCCGGACCGGCGTTTGCGGGCGGTTCGGTGAACCGCCCCTACCTTACAAAAAATAATTTCGCTGCTTTTCGCTGATCAGTTTGTCGAGCCGCTCCAGAACTAGCATCATGTCTTCCCAAACTTTGCGTTTTTCCGACGGCGATTGGTTGCGCAACAGATACGCCGGATGATAAGTGATCATCAGCGGCGTGCCGTTGAACGAATTCCAGCGCCCGCGCAGTTCGCGCATCGGCGCGCGCGTCCCAAGAAGTCCCTCGACTGCCACGGCACCGAGCGCGACAATGACTTTCGGTTTGATGATATCGATCTGTTCCATCAAATACGGCCGGCACGTTTGCATCTCGCGCGGCGTCGGCGGGCGATTTCCGAACGAACCAGCCGGCACATCCGGTCGGCATTTAAGAATGTTGGCGATGTAAACCTCTTCCCGCGCGAATCCCATTGCCTTGATAATTTTGGTGAGCAATTGGCCCGCGCGACCGACGAAAGGTTCGCCTTGGGCGTCTTCATCCGCGCCCGGCGCTTCGCCGATGAACATGATCTCAGCATCGGGATTGCCGACACCAAAAACGGTCTGCGTGCGCGAGCTCGCGAGGTTTGGACATTTGATGCAAGCAGAGACGCGTGTTTGCACCGCCGCGAGCTTTTCGGTTTTCTTCGGATCCTTCGCGACTTCCATGTCGATCTTTGTTTCGCGAACGTTGTCGGAGGCGGGCAACGGGGCGACTCGGTTCAGTGCGTTGAGCGCACTTCGGGATGCACACGGGCGATGCGCACTTTCGTCGCGCATGCGCTCGAGCGTTTGCAGAACCGTTTCGAGCGCCTGCGGAAATTGCATCAGCCGCATATTGTGGAGTTTTGCGCGAATCGGCAAATGATTTGATGATGCGCCGGTGAGTTCGAAGCTGAGCGACTACGATTATCCGTTGCCCGAAGCACTGATTGCCAAGCGGCCGCTGCCGAAGCGGGACGAGTCGCGGATGATGGTGCTGCATCGCGACTCAAAGACAATCGAACAACGACAGTTTCGCGGTCTGAAAACTTTTTTACGGGAGGGCGATTTGCTTGTTCTGAACAACACCCGCGTTCTGGCAGCGCGCAGATTTTCGGACGACCACGCCGTCGAGTTTTTGTTTTTGGAAAAACTCGGACCGGCGCGCTGGAAATGTTTAGTCAAGCCCGGCAGAAAAATCCGAATTGGCGCGACGTCGAAGATCGACAATGTGCCGTTGCGCGTCGAAGAAATTTTACCGGAAGGCGAGCGGATCGTAGCGCTGGCCGAAGATGTCGACCTTTATGCGCGCGGGTCGATGCCGTTGCCGCCCTACATCGGTCGCGAAAGCGATCTCGCCGACAATGAGCGTTACCAAACTGTCTTTGCGCAAACACCGGGCGCTCTGGCCTCGCCGACAGCCGGCCTGCATTTCACTCCCGAAATTTTATCCGAAATTCCACATGTCTTTATCACCCTGCATGTCGGCACCGGAACTTTTCGACCAGTTCAATCGGAAAACATTTCCGAACACCGCATGCATCCCGAAAGGTTTTCAATTTCAGCCGAAGCGGCGGAGAACATCAATAACGCAAGACGAATTATTGGCGTCGGTACAACCACCGTTCGCGCGCTTGAGTCAGCAGCCCGTAAAACTCGACTGCTTAAAGCAGTCAAGTTTTCCAGTGATGAAATCGCAGAGCAGGTGAGCGAGACCGACATTTTCATTTACCCGCCGTTTGAGTTTCGACTGGTGGCTGCGCTCCTGACCAATTTTCATCTGCCGCGCTCGACATTGCTGATGTTGGTGAGTGCATTCGCCGGCCGCGAATTTTTGCTGCGAGCGTACGACGAAGCGATTCGCGAGGGCTATCGGTTTTACAGTTACGGCGATTGCATGTTGATCCTGTAACGTTATCCTGCGCGCAAATGGCCGAAGCCGATCAACCGCAAGGCGAGCTCGTAATCCAGACGATCGCGATGCCCAAGGACACTAATCGCGATGGCGACATCTTTGGTGGTTGGTTGGTTTCGCAAATGGATTTGGGCAGCGCGATCTTGGCCGGAAAAGTGGCAAAGTCGCGCGTTGTGACCGTGGCTATCGAAGGAATGTCGTTCCTTAATCCAGTGCGCGTGGGTGACACCGTCGCGTGCTACGCCTGGGTTGAAAAAATCGGTCGCACTTCGATGCAGATCTGTGTGGATGTTTGGGTGACACGTTATCGGACGGGCGAACGCGTCAAAGTCACAAACGGCGTCTTTACTTATGTCGCGCTCGGATCCGATGGAAAGCCGACCCCGGTGAAACGCGATTAGCGTTACGGCTGCGCCGGTTCGGTATCGGTTCCGTTCGCGATCGCACCCGACGCGGAAACGGTCGCTGGCGGAGCGACCGGCGCAGACCAGGAACCCGGAGCACTTTCAACACTCGTTGTAATTTTCGGCTCGCTCGGCACTGCCGATTTCATTTTCAGCTTCAGCTCGCGATTGGCCGCTTTCTGTGCGCGCGCGGTGTCACGCTGATGGTGACGAGCATTTTTGCGGACATAATGTCGATACGCCATTTCCTGGCGACCGCTCTTTGTCATGTAGGCACAACCGCCGAAGCTAAACGAGACGGCCGAGATTAGAAGGAGAAGCAGAACTTTCTTAGGCACACCCTCTCTGGAGCACAAGCCGTGCGAGGTCCGAGCCGGACTGGCAGTTGCGAACACTTAGAGCAACTCGCGCACGCAATTTACGGCGTGGAGATAAACGCGGTGCGGACCGCCGCGCAACAACTCCTGCGTTATCAGATCGACCGGGTTGTTACTTTGTGCCGGCATCATCTGCGGCAAGACGGTTTCATTTTCGCTACTGCGCGAAATCTCAAGAAGGTCCCCACACTGCGCCGGTGCGACTCTAAACTTCACACCTTGCGAATTCAAAATGACGTCGCCGATAGGGCCGCCTCCCCGCTGGTGCAGCTCGATGTCGATCTTATGATTATTTGCATCGACAAATCTACAGCTCCCGTTGCGCGCGGGCTCATTCAGCTTCCAATTCAGCTGCGCGCTGAGCCAGCCAAGGAAAAGGAGTGCGGTCGATTTAAATCCGAGCGCGTAATCGATCTTCAGATTTTCGATTTTGGAGAAATGATGATGCGACGCCGGGTGATCGAAAAATTGCGCCATGGCATGGCGCACCTTGTCCAGACGCGTCCAATTGAGATCGCAGAGCACGATTCGTTGTTTCGCTTCCTGCTGCGCGGTTTCGACAAGCCGCATCTGCGCGCCAAAATTGTTCCAGGTTTGGCTGTCGAAAATCAATCGATCGACCCAGGCCCAAAGCTGCGGGTCCATCTCGTCGGGAAAATCGTCCTGCCACCAAAGATAAAGCGGCAGATCAGAATCGAGATGGGAAAAGACAATGCTTGGCAAAAGTTTGACGCATGGACCTTCAAGCGAAAAAGAAAGTTGCTCGGAACAAATCTGTTTGTTCCCGGCGCGCGTAACATGGCAATGCGCGTTGATCCAGGCTTCGACGCGATTCTCCTTTGATTTTCGATTCGCTCCGATGACGAGCGCGCGGCAAGCATGATTCTCCGTGATCCTGGCGATCAATTGCGTGTTTTTCTCAAGTGAGCCGGGCTGCTCGCTATAGACCGCGAGATTGATCAGCGACGCGCGGGTCATTACGCCTTCGCGTTCCTGCCAAAGTTTTTTCAGCTTCTTATCGATCTTGCCGATCTCAATCGACTCGCCTAACGAATAAGTTTCAGTGACTGCTGGCATAATTAGAATCTCCGCCAGGCGCGCCCATCGCGCGCCAGGAGTTCGTCTGCTTCTTCTGGTCCCCACGAACCTGCCGGATAAAAAAACAAATCCGGCGCGTTCTTTTTTGCCGACCACGCATTTTCAATGACGTCGATGAAAGCCCAGGCTTCTTCGACTTCGTCGCGGCGCGCGAACAACGTGGCGTCGCCGCTCATCGCATCGAGCAACAGACGCTCGTACGCTTCCGGACTCGCTTTGCCGAACGACGTTCCGTAATGAAAATCCATTTTTACGGGTTCGATCCGAAAACTCGTTCCCGGCATTTTTGCCTGCATCCGCAACGAAATTCCTTCGTCGGGTTGAATTCGAATCACGAGCACGTTTGATTCGTTGGTCTCTTTGTTGAACAAAACGAACGGCGCTTTTTTGAAATGGATCGAGATTTCCGTGCCTGACTTCGGTAGCCGTTTTCCGACGCGCATGTAAATCGGCACGTCCCACCAGCGCCAATTGTCGAGGTTGAGACGGAGGGCGACGAAAGTGTCTGTCATCGATTTTGGATCGACATTTTTTTCACTGCGATAACCTGGCACGGATTGACCATTGATCGCGCCTTCGGCGTACTGCCCGCGGACAACATTGCTCGCGACTTCGTCTGCGGCGATTCGTCGCAGACAACGGACCACTTTCACTTTTTCGCCGCGAATACTGTCGGCGGTCAAGTCGCTCGGCGCTTCCATCGCCACAAGACAAAGCAATTGGAGCAAATGGTTTTGCACCATGTCGCGTAACGCGCCCGCGCCCTCGTAATAACCGGCGCGTCCTTCGACCCCGAGCGTTTCGGCGGCCGTAATTTGGACGTGATCGATGTAACGGGTGTTCCAGAGCGGTTCGAAAATCGCGTTGGCGAAGCGCAGCACTAAAATGTTTTGCGCGGTTTCTTTTCCGAGAAAATGGTCGATCCGATAAGTTTGTTCTTCACTGAACGAATTGCTGACCACCCGATTCAATTCACGCGCCGAAGCGAGGTCGCTTCCGAACGGTTTTTCAATAATCACGCGCGCCCAGCTGCCTTCGCACGCCTGGTTTAAACCGACAGCTTTGAGATGTTTGAGGATGGGTTCGAATTGGTCGGGCGCGACCGCGAAATAAAAGAGCCGGTTGCCACGTGTGCCGCGTTCCTTGTCGATCTTATCGAGCCGTTGTGCCAAACTTTTGAAACCGGCTTCATCGCTGAAATCGCTTTGCTGATAAAAAATCGACTGGCCGAACGTCTTCCAGATTTCGTCGCGCACCGTTTGACGCGAAAATTTTCGCGTCGCCTCTTCCATCTCTTTGCGAAAATCGTCATCGCTTTTTTCGCGGCGCGCGAAACCGATCACGTTGACAGCAGGCGGCAGCTCGCCATCGGCGGCCAGATTGTAAAGCGCCGGCAACAGCTTGCGATGGGTCAGGTCGCCGGTTGCGCCAAAGATGACGATGCTGCATGGCTGCGGCACGGCGCGAGTAGACAAGCCTTCGCGCAATGGATTCACCTGCGATTGATCCGCCGCTCGATTCATGAGCTTCCGCAAATTACGCAGATTTTCGTCGATTAGGTAAGACGAATTTTCGTCCCCAAACTAAATCGACGTTCCTTCGCCCAACTTTTGCAGTCGTTGGACATCGACCTTGTCTTGGTCTCTTTCCGTACTTTTGCTTTTGATCAGTGTCTTAAGATCGACATACGGAATCGCGACTCCATCGATGGTGGTTTTGAGCGATGTTCCCACCGCGTCGGTATAACTCACTTTCCAAGCGCGCGTGCTGACATCGACTTCCACTTCATCAGCTATCTTTACAACCACGTTGTCGATCAAATCCTGCGGCGTCAGTTCCGCCGCAGCGTGGTCTTCGAGCTCGGAAAGCGCAGCAATGACGCGTTTGTGATTTTCGATATCCTCGGGAATTAGAATGTCCACGTCCATCGTTGCTCTGACGTAACCATGCAGCCAGCAGGCGCGCGCGCCGACAATTAAATATTGAACGCGATGTTTGTTTAATAGCGAGCAGACCCGCAACAGCGGAGCGTTGCTCATCGGGGCCGCTGCCGATGCTCTTCCAGTATTCGCTCGGCTTCCCACTTTGCAAGGTCTTCCCACGTCCGGGCCTTGAAAATGAAACCGCGTTTTCGTGAAAATGGCCTAACGAGCGTCAGCTCGCGATCCAGCTTTGCTCCCAGTGCATGAAATTCTGCGGGCGTTTGCGCTGGCTTTCGGCCGCCTACGGTTTTTGTCGCGCTCATTGTCGATCTTAGCGGCTCATGCCGGGAGCGGAAAGCATCGCGTCATCTCGCGCACTTTTTCGCGCACGCGTGCGAGCGCGGCTTCATCGCTTCGATTTGCCAACGCTTCCGCGACCAGGTCCGCGATCTCGAGCATCTCTTCTTCTTTCATGCCACGCGTGGTCACGGCGGGCGTGCCGACGCGAATGCCGCCGGGTTTGAAAATCGGATAGGTGTCGAAAGGAATCGCGTTCTTGTTCACGGTGATGCCGGCGCGGTCGAGAACTTCCTGCGCTTCCTTGCCGTTGATCTCTTTCGGGCGAAGATCGACCAGCATGAGGTGATTATCGGTACCGCCGGAAACGATCCGGTACCCGTGCTTCGCTAAACCGGCGGCGAGCGCCTTGGCGTTGATTACGACCTGGCGTTGATAATCGCGGAACGAAGGCTGCAACGCTTCATGAAAGCAAACCGCCTTTGCAGCGATGACATGCATGAGCGGTCCGCCCTGCACTCCGGGGAAAAGTGTTGAGTCGATCGCCTTGGCGAATTTTTCCTGACACAAAACGATGCCGCCGCGCGGGCCGCGCAAACTTTTATGCGTGGTTGTGGTCACAAATTGTGCATGCGGAATCGGACTCGGATGTTGCCCACCCGCAACAAGTCCGGCGATGTGCGCCATGTCGATGAAAAGAATTGCGCCAACGGAATCGGCGATTTGACGCAGCCGCGGAAAATCAATAATGCGCGGATAGGCCGACGCGCCGGCCGTGATCATCACCGGCCGCACTTCCTCGGCTTGTTTTTGGAGCGCGTCGTAATCGATCGTTTCCGTTTTTTCAGCAACGCCGTAATGCGTGACCTGATAAAACTTCCCTGAAAAATTTGCCGGATGCCCGTGCGTAAGATGGCCACCATGCGCGAGATTCATCGTCAGAATTTTGTCGCCCGGTTTAATCGCGGCGAAGTAGACCGCCATGTTCGCCTGCGCGCCGCTGTGCGGTTGGACGTTGACGTGATCCGCGCCGAACAATCGCAGGGCGCGATCAATCGCCAGTTGCTCGGCGGTGTCGACATTTTCGCAGCCGCCGTACCAACGTTTTTTTGGGTAACCTTCGGCGTATTTGTTGGTCAAGCATGAGCCTTGCGCTTCCATCACCGCGCGACTGGTGAAATTTTCAGAGGCGATCAGCTCAATGTTTTCACGCTGGCGTTTTTCTTCGGCGCGAATCGCGTCGTAAATTTCAGGATCAACCTTGCGCAACGCTTCGAGAGAGCTACCGCCGTACGAGGTCGATCCAACGCTGGTTTGAGCCGAACGAGGAAGATCGCTCATTGAGTACGAAGATATTCCGCGATTTCTCGTCGCACCAGGAGGAACCAATTCGCTTTGCTCAACGAAACTGAGCACGCTCGGCAACGCATTTTTGATCGTGCGCGCGCAATCTTCGTAAACTTCGCGCCCGAGTCCAATCGGATCGGGAACGTCGCGCCAGAGAGTCGCGCCGGGTTCTTCAAATTCGCGGAGCAGAAAAGTTTTCTCCGCGCCATTTGGAAATAGCATGTGAATCGTTTCGAGATGCGTGCCGGTCATGGCGAAAATGTGCGTGGCGCGGTCCACCAGGTCGGCCGTGAGCGGTTGGCTGCGCAAATCGCTGATGTTAACACCGTCAGCTTCGCAAACCTGCACCGCGTAAAGACTGGGCGGCTGACCCCGGACTGCGTGCACGCCGGCTGAAGTGACTTCGATGTCCTTGCGATTGCCAATGAGCCGGCGAAACAACCCTTCGGCAATCGGACTGCGACAGATATTGCCCGTGCAAACAAAGAGGATGCTTTTCACGATTTCGCGTCGCGCTTGCGAACGCGCAAATAACGTAGGTTTGAACGCGAACAAGGTCAATCGAATGAGGTATTCGGCGAACGACAGCGTTGAGAAATTCGCAGGCGCCGTGAAAGGCGTTACAATCCGCGAGTGCGTTCGATTTGGAAAAGAATCCGCTACCGGCTGGAGTGGGCCGGTTTGCTCATTGCCGCGAAACTCGTGCCGCTGTTGTCGCGCAAAAATTGTTTCCGGCTCGCGCTCGCACTCGGCCGGTTGATGTCGATCCTGGACCGACACGGCCGCAAAGTTGCGCTGAGTAATCTCGAAGTCGCTTTTGGCGATCGATTTTCGCATCGGGAACGCGAACAAATCGCGCGCGCATCATTTCAACATTTTGCGCGGACCATGCTTGATCTTCTGTGGAGCCCGTGCCTGACGGCCGAAAATTTTTCGCGGTACATCGAGCTGGAAAATCTCGCGGAAACTGCGCGCCACGGCTCCGAGCGCAGCATCATGATCGCGTGCTACCACTACGGCAATTTCGAATGGCTGAGTCTGGCCTGCGGTTTTCTCGACCTAAAAGGCACCATCATTTCGCAGGAGTTCAAAAACTCGCTCCTCGATCCAATTTTCAAAAGATTACGCGAGCAATCGGGCCATGAGTTGATCGCCCGACAAGGCGGGATCGTTCGGCTCTACAAAGTGTTGCGACGAAAAGGGCGCACCGCGTTGCTTGTCGATCTTACGCTGCATCCAAAGATGCCAACGGTGGCGATCGATTGCTTCGGTTTGAAAACGAGTGTGACTTCCGCGCACGCGTGGCTCAACGAACAAACCGGCGTGCCAGTTATTCCGGCCCACTGCGAGCCGCTGCCGAATGGCCGTTATCGATTAGTGTTTCATCCGAAAATCGAAACGGCGGGACGAAGTTATCAGCAGATCGCGCAAGCGTGCTGGAATTCGTTTGAACCCTATGTGCGCAAAAATCCTGCGCCCTGGCTTTGGATGTACAAACATTGGCGATACAAACCGGCCATTGCCGATCGGCCTTATCCGTTTTATGCGCGGTCGCATCGCCGTTTCGATAAGCGGATTGCGGCCGACGATGAAAATAAAGCAGCGTCGGTGAAGATGTAACGCGATCCACGCGGTTGACAAAAGTCTTTGCAGCTTCTCCAGTACCGCCATGCGAATCGTTTCTCGCCTAGCTCTTGTTGCCGTTCCTGCCGCGCTTTCGTTGCTTACCGGTTGCGGAACCGGAGGTCTCCTTTCCCGCGCCGGTGGCGGTGGCCCGTACCACGTTACCGCTTACAAACCGAACGATCCGTCGGCTGTGCGCGTGAAAGTTTCGTTGTCGAAACAAAACGTTTACGTAATGGAAGGCGATCGTTGCCTGATGGCGGCGGCCATTTCGGTTGGCTTAGCCAACAAACCGACGCCGCGTGGCAGTTTCACAATTTACTCGAAGCAGGAGCACAAGCGCTCCGGCTCGTACGGTTTCAGTGTCCAAGGCAACAATGTCACTCCGTGCAGCGGCAATTGCAGCGGACATTACGTCGGTTATCCGATGGGCTATTGGTGTGAGTTTGCGCCGGGATACGGATTTCATCAGGGCTTCGTCCATCCGGTGCCGCGAACACATGGCTGCATTCGTTTGAAGGGCGAAGCTGCCCCGAAATTTTATGCATTGGTGCGGATCGGCACGCCGGTGAACATCGCCAGCACACAATCCGAGGACGAGACAATCGGCCCGAAAGTGCAACGGGTGGACGATTCGCGCGCTCCCGATCCCGATCCGCATATCATGATCAGCGACGCCGCTTTTCAAAGGCCGAGCGGCACGTTGCTCGAGTAGCGTTCCTGCGGCAGATTACCGCCGGACATTGTGAGCACGAACCTCATTTCCAGCGGAACGACGGCGCGCGAGAAAGTAAACTTGCGTACGCCGGACGTGATGGCAGCAGTGCAGGAACAGGTCGAGCAGCATTATCGCAGCGACATCGTCGATAAAGTGCATCGCGCCGGCGGGGTCATTAAAGTCGGCGACACCACCGTTCGCCTCGCCAAGCAGTTCGGCTTTTGTTACGGGGTCGAGCGCGCGATCGATCTCGCTTACGCCGCGCGCAAAGTTTTCAAAGAGCGCCGGCTCTTCATCGTCGGCGAGATCATTCACAACCCTGAGGTAAATCATCAGATCGCGGCTTTAGGCATCAAGAATCTGACCGGTCGCAACAAACAAGCGGACATCTCCGATTTACAGCCGGATGATATCGTGATCGTGCCGGCGTTCGGAACCGAATTGTCGATGTTGCAGCAGATCAAAGAGCGCGGCTGTCAGATTGTCGACACCACTTGCGGCGACGTGATGAGTGTTTGGAAACGCGTGCGCAAATACGCGAGTGAATCGGTCACCTCGATCATTCACGGCAAAGCCGAGCACGAGGAGACGAAGGCGACCAGTTCGCGCGCGCTCGGTGACGGCAAAGGTCACTATCTGGTCGTACTCACGCTCGCCGACACCGATTACGTTTGTGATTACATTCGCAACGGCGGCGACAAACAGGCGTTTCTCGAAAAATTCAAGGGCGGCTATTCGCCAGGTTTCGATCCGGACGTGCACCTCAAAACGGTTGGCGTCGCAAATCAAACGACGATGTTGCGCGGTGAAACCGAGGAAGTGCAGCGGCGGGTGCGGCAGGCGATTGTCGATCGCGATGGCGCGGACGCTGCCGCTCAGAATTTTCGGTTCTTCGACACGATCTGCGGCGCCACTCAGGAACGTCAGGATGCCCTTCGGGAACTGCTCGACGTCAAGATGGATTTGCTCCTCGTTGTTGGCGGTTACAACAGCTCAAACACGTCGCACCTCGCGGAAATGGGCGAGGAAAAACTGCCGACCTATTTTGTCTTGAACGCTTCGCGGCTGCTCTCGCGCAACGAGATCAAGCATTACAATCTGCACGAAAAACGCGAAGTGGTTTCGCACTTCTGGCTTCCGCCCGGTCCGGCCGTCGTCGGCATTACGGCGGGCGCGTCTTGTCCGAACAACTTGATCGAGGAAACTCTGATCCGGCTTTTCGAGTTGCGCGGAATTCCTCGCCAGCAACTCGAACTCGCCGCCTAAGATCGACATCTTCGGTAGCGGCGAGCTATGACCGCCGGAAGCTAAATTCATCGTGGTGCTTACGCCGTCCGATTAGCTTGACACTCAAGATCGACATCGTGCAGCCTGACCAGCCATGAACGCTCTCAATCGATTCACAGACCCGGTGTATTGCCTTATGCGACTGATTGTTGGACTCATGCTCGCCTGTCACGGCGGGCAGTTGGTCCTCGGCATGTTTGGCGGAATGCCCGGCTCGGATCAAATGATGACGCAGGTTGGCGGTTGGATTCAACTCGTCGGCGGGTTCATGATTGCGTTCGGGCTACTCACGCGTCTGGCTGCGTTTATCTGTAGCGGCATGTTTGCCTTCGCCTATTTCACAATACATGTCGCAGCGGCCATGACTCCGATGGCGAAGTTCTTCCCGATCGCGAGCGCGGGGAAAGAGTTTTCTAACCATGGCGAGCTTGCGGTCTTCTATTGCTGGGTCTTCTTGTTCATGTTCTTCTACGGTCCCGGCCGCTGGAGCATCGACGCGTTGCTGAAAGGAAGATCGACATCTTCGTCATGAAACAGATTGCCATTGCAATCGCCGCTTTTGTTCTTGCTCAATCGTTGTCCGCTCAGGAGTACAAGGATTTCGGCAAGGACCGCTTGAACAGCTCGCCGCGGCACGGCGAATGGGTCGATCTCAAATCGGGCGATCGCACGATCAAAGCGTTTGTAGTTTATCCCGAGCGAAAAGATAAAGCGCCGGTTGTCATTGTGATTCAGGAAATTTTTGGACTAACGGATTGGTTGCGCAGTTTGTGTGACGAGCTCGCCGAGAACGGCGTTATTGCCATCGCCCCGGATCTCCTCAGTGGCCAAAAATACGAAGACGGTGACGCAGCAGGCAAAGCGACCCACGCGCTGCCGAAGGAGCAGGTGATAAGCGATCTAAATGCGGCGGCGGATTACGCACTGAAGATTCCGGCATGCAACGGCACGCTGGCGGTTTGCGGGTTTTGCTGGGGCGGAGGATGGGCGTTTCAGTACGCGAGCATCAATCCGAAATTGAAAGCGGCCTATTCATTCTATGGAGTCGCAGTCGACAACGCCGACGACGCGAAAAAAATCGTATGTCCGGTTTACGGATTTAATGCCGAGAACGACGAGCGCGTGGACGCAACCATTCCAAAGGCAGAGGAATTAATGAAAGCCGCCGGCAAAAAATACGAGCCGGTGATTTACAAAGGCGCCGGTCATGGCTTCATGCGTTCAGGCGAGCCGATGAATCCCGAAGTGCGAGAGCCCGACAAGAAGGCACGCGAAGATGCGTGGGCGCGCTGGAAAAAGCTGCTACGGGAATTGCACTGAGGAAAAAACGGTTGTGGATCCAGCGACTGACTGGATCGCGTTGGTCTGAATCCTGCATATTGTTTCCTGCTGGTAAAGAGCCGGCTGCATGAGAATCCTAAAATTCGGTGGATCGTCGCTGGCAACACCTGATTGCATTCGCGAGGCCGGCAGGATCGTTCTGCAAACAGCGTCCCGTGAAACGACGGTCATAGTCGTCTCGGCTTTTCAAGGCGTCACCAATCAGTTGCTCGATTGCGCCCGATTGGCGGAGAATGGCGCTCGCTGGGAAAAGGCGTGGCGAAAAATAGTCGATCGACATCGCGCTATAATCGACAGCCTAACGAAAGGCCGGCGCGCTACCCATCTTCACCGGCAGGCAGAATTGCTTTTCGGTGATTTGCACGATGCGCTGCACGGCGTGCAGTTACTGGGCCACGCTCCGCCACGGGCGCTTGATCTAACCGCGAGTTTTGGCGAACGCCTGTCTGCGCTGATTATCGCGGAATACCTCGGGCGATTTCGCCGCGCGCAGTTTGTCGATGCGCGCGAAATTATTGTCACCGACGCGCAATTCACGAACGCAAATGTCAAGTTCGCAGAAACGAATCGCGCGGTGCGCCGGTATTTCGCGAAATTGTTTCGCACACGTCGGCGGGCCCCAATCGCGGTGGTGACGGGTTTTATCGCGTCCACCACCGACGGACAAACCACGACGCTGGGGCGAAACGGATCGGATTATTCGGCCGCGATTCTGGGCGCGGCGCTTAAGGCTTCGGCTGTGGAAATCTGGACCGATGTCGATGGTGTTCTTAGCGCCGATCCGCGCGATGTCCCGTCAGCGTTCGTGCTGGCGCGGGTTTCGTACGAAGAAGCGATGGAGCTCTCATATTTCGGGGCGAAGGTGCTTCACTCCGCGACAATCGCGCCTGCCGTGGCCCGCGGAATTCCGATTCTGATCAAGAACACGTTTCGATCTGACGAACCGGGCACTTTGATTTCCAGCGGTGGCGGAAAAAGTGAACAGCTGGTCAAAGGAATTACTGCGGTCGCGGGCGTGACACTGCTCACGCTTCGCGGGTTGAGCATGGTCGGCGTTCCCGGGATCGCCGAGCGTCTCTTTCGCGCGCTAGCGTCGCAAGGCGTCAATGTGATTCTCATTTCCCAAGCTTCGTCCGAGCACACGATTTGTTTTGCCGTGCGCGCGATCGATGCCGCTGGCGCCATGGCCGCGGTGCGACAGGAATTCCGGTTCGAGTTTCAGCACCAACACACATCGCTCGACGAAAAACCGGACCAGGCGATCGTCGCGGTGGTCGGTGACGAGATGAAAGGTCACCCCGGTGTTTCAGGCAAGGTGTTTGGGGCGCTTGGCCGGCACAACATCAACATCACCGCTATTGCGCAGGGCGCGTCGGAGCGAAACATCTCCTTTGTTGTTGACACGGCGCAACAGGTGCGAGCGCTCAACATCATTCATCAAACGTTCTTCGAAGTCCGCAAACGTCTCGCGCTGGTCGTGATCGGCGTTGGAAATATTGGGTCAACATTGTTGCGACAATTGCGGGCGCAACGGGCGCATCTGCTGGCGCGTGGTTTCGATGTCACTGTCGTCGGCCTGGCCAACAGCAAGAAGTTCGTTCTCGATCCTCGCGGGATCGATCTTGCTCGCTGGCGGCAGCGTTTTTCCGCGTCGCGACGGCGAATGAATTCGCACGTCCTCGCCAAAGAAATTGCCAAACTCGAATTGACCGACGCCGCAGTTGTGGATTGCACCGCTGCTGAATCAGTGGTGGCCGCTTATCCGGATTTTGTTCGGGCGAATCTCCATATCATTACGCCTAACAAGCGGGCCAACGTTTTGCCGTGGCGGAACTACGCTGCGCTCATGGAACTCTTGCGAGCGCGACAAAAATATTTTTTGGATGAAGCGAATGTCGGGGCCGGTCTGCCGGTCATGTCCACGCTTCGAGACTTGATTGCCAGTGGCGACGTTATCCAAAAGGTGGAAGGAATTTTTTCCGGCACGCTGAGTTATCTGTTTAATAATTTTAACGGTCGGACGTCGTTTAGCGCGCTGGTGAGGAAAGCATGGGAAACCGGTTTGACTGAACCCGACCCGCGCGACGATCTCTCCGGGCAGGATGTAGCCAGAAAATTGCTCATTCTCGCCCGACAAAGCGGATTACAATTGGAAATTGACAATGTCGATGTTGAAAGTCTGGTGCCGCGAAATCTGGCGCGCGGCCCGTTCGCGCCGCCGCGGTT
>Ga0207646_10000743_pt1 | contig 42377 bp, 29 predicted proteins | sample KBSK5502metaG_FD_184343 | JGI IMG/M metagenome (GOLD analysis project Ga0207646, IMG submission 184343) | Corn, switchgrass and miscanthus rhizosphere microbial communities from Kellogg Biological Station, Michigan, USA - KBS K5-50-2 metaG... | ecosystem: Host-associated > Plants > Roots >... | reverse complement strand
CGATGGCCCGTGACTTTTTCGGTCATGACAACCCGGTGGGGAAAGTTTTTTACTTCGTAGACGGAGGGCTGCGTGCCACTCACTACCAGGTCATCGGCGTGGTCAAAGACGCGAAATCCGCGAGTTTGCGCGAAACGCCACAGCGAGCTTACTATCTCTCATACTTCCAGAATCCCAGCGCTGGCTCGCTCAACTTTCTGCTGCGCACTACGGGTAACCCCACTGGCTTCGGCACTGCAATTCAGCGCGTGGTGCGCGAGCTTGATCCCAGATTACAGGTGGTTGGGCTGAAGACGATGAACGATGTCGTGAGCGAATCGCTCGCGCAGGAGCGCTTCATCGCGCAACTCGCCAGTTTCTTCAGCCTCTTCGCGTTGCTACTGGCCTCGATCGGGCTGTACGGTGTGATGTCTTACGCCGTGACCAGACGCACCAGTGAAATCGGCCTGCGCATGGCGCTCGGCGCGCGCACGGCGGATGTCGTCAGGTTGGTGATGAAGGAGACCATGCTGCTGGTAGCGGTCGGTGTGGCCATCGGGCTCGGCGCCGCGTTGGCGACGACGCGGTTGATTTCGACCTTGCTGTACGGGCTGACGCCAAATGATCCGGTGACGATGGCGGCGGCGGCGGTGCTGTTGCTGGCGGTGGCGGGCCTGGCCGGCTGGCTGCCAGCGCGCCGAGCCTCGCGCGTGGATCCGATGATCGCGCTGCGGCACGAGTAGCAACCAAACCGATGTCTGATGGGAACCGACACCGATGCTCACAACCTCACCTCTGGCTGATCGCCTTAATCGGGGTGATCGTGCCGCGGCGGTTGCGCGCCGATTGGCGCCAGGAGTGGGAGGCCGAACTGCGGTCTCGTGAAGCCTTGCTCGCCGAGTGGGAGCGACTCACCTGGAGCACCAAACTGGATTTACTCTGGCGCAGCCTCGGGGCCTTCTGGGATGCGCTCTGGCTGCAACAACTCAGATGGGAGGACGAGATGTTTCAAGACTTGCGCTATGGCCTGCGAATGTTACTGAAGAACCCTGGCTTCACGCTGGTCGCCGTGCTCTCGCTGGCGCTGGGCACTGGGGCGAATACCGCCGTCTTCAGCCTGATCAATAGCGTGCTGCTGCGTCCGTTGCCGATTGAGAGACCGGAGCAACTCGTCGCCCTCAACAACACGGCGGAGAACCGCACTTTTCCCAGCTTCTCCTACCCGAACTACAAAGACCTGCGTGATCGGAACGAAGTCTTTTCCGGCCTCATTGGCTATCGGTTCACGCCGCTCAGCCTGAGTCACGACGGCATCAATGAACGGCTGTGGGGCTACGAAGTGACGGGCAATTACTTCGAGGTGCTGGGCGTGAAAGCGGCGTTGGGACGGGCCATTTCACCGGACGATGACCGGATGCCGGGCGCGCATCCGGTGGCGGTGGTGAGCTACACCTGCTGGCAGCAGCGTTTCGGCGGCGAGCCAGAGATCATCGGTAAGCATGTCATTGTCAATGGTCGCAGCTTCACGATTATCGGCGTGGCGCCCCGAGGGTTTTACGGTACGGAAGTCGTCTCGGCGCTGGAGCTGTGGTTTCCGATGGCGATGCAAGCGCAACTTGAAACCGGCAACGACTGGCTGGAGAAGCGGGGCGTGGAAAATATCTTCGTGCAGGGCCGGCTCAAGCCCGGCGTCACCTCGGCGCAAGCACAAACGATGCTCAACTCCATCGCCGTGCAGCTTGAGCGCGAGTCCCCCGACGTCAACGAAGGCAAGCGGGTCACGCTTTCACCTCCCGGTTTGATCGGCCTCGCGCTGCGCGGCCCCGTGCTGGGCTTTGCCGGATTGTTGCTGGCCGTGGTCGGGATGGTGCTGCTGCTGGCCTGCACCAATCTGGCCAACCTGCTCTTGGCGCGGGCGACCGAACGACGCCGGGAGATCGCAGTCCGCTTGGCGCTGGGGGCGAGCCGCTTCCGGCTCGTGCGCCAACTGCTGACCGAAAGCTTACTGCTGGCCTGCGGCGGCGGGGCGTTGGGGTTACTCCCGGCCTTGTGGCTGGTGAAGCTGGCCATGGCGTTCAAGATGCCGCTCAACATTCCGCTGGCGCTGGATCTCTCGATTGATCATCGCGTCTTCATCTTCACCTGCTTGCTCTCGCTCGCCACCGGCGTGCTCTTCGGGTTACTGCCGGCCTTGCAAGCGACGAAGACCGATCTGGTCTCGGCCTTGAAGGATGAAGTTTCGTTCGGCGGTCATCGGCGCGCGTGGTGGAAAAACAGCCTGATTGTTTTACAGATCGCGCTCTCGCTCGTGCTGCTCGTCGGAGGCGGCCTGACGCTGCGCGCGCTCCAGCAGGCCAACACGATCCGGCTCGGCTTCGATCCGCAGCACGCCTTTGAAGTGGCGTTCGATCTGCGGTTGCAAGGCTACGAGAGCGCTCAGGGCAAAGAGTTTCAGAAACGCTTGCTGGAGCGCGTGCGCATCTTGCCTGGTGTGCAATCGGCCGGGATGGCGGACCAGGTCCCTGTCGATCTCCATTTTCCAAGGACTCGGGTGTTCATCGAAGGGCAGCCCGCACCGCGCCCCGCGCAGGCGCCGGCGGCCATGATCAACCGCGCGAGCCCCGGCTATTTCCAGGCCATGGGCACACGCCTCCTCGCCGGCCGCGACTTCACCGAGCAGGATGATGAGCAGGCGGCGCGCGTGGCGATCATCAATGAGACCTTTGCGCGCCGCTTCTTCCCCGGCGCAGACCCCCTCGGCAAACGTTTCAGCCTGGGCAACCCGGAAGCGACGAAGACGCAGATCATCGGCGTCGTCGAAGATGGCAAGTACGCCGGCTTGAACGAAGACCCGAAGCCCTTCGTCGCTCGCCCGCTCTGGCAGTCTGAGGTCGGCCCGACGAGTGTCATCGTCCGCACCACCGGCGACCCGCAGCGATTGATGGCCGCCGTGCGTCGCGAGGCGCAGCAACTTGATTCGCATCTGCCGCTCACCAGCAGCACACTAGTCGAGAAAATGAGCCTGCCGCTGCTGCCAGCGCGCATCGCGGCCTCAGTCCTGGGCAGCTTCGGCTTGCTGGCGCTGGCGCTTGCTGCGATTGGTATCTACGGCGTGATGTCCTATGCCGTCTCCAAACGCACCCACGAGATCGGCGTGCGGATGGCGTTGGGGGCGCAAAAAACCGACGTCTTGAAGCTGGTGTTGGGGCAAGGCCTGGTGCTGACACTCACGGGCGTGGCGACCGGTTTGGTGGCGGCGCTGGCGGTGACGCGCGTGATGAAGAGTTTGCTCTTCGGGGTGAGCGCGACGGATCCAGGAACGTTTGTCATCGCTTCATTGGTGCTGGCGGCAGTCGCCTTACTCGCCTGCTACCTGCCGGCGCGGCGGGCCACGAAAGTCGATCCGATGGTCGCGCTGCGGTACGAATAGTGGGAAGCGGGTGACGAGCAACAGCATCTGAAATATGTGAGATGACATATTTCAGATGGTTTGATGGCCGCCCCTAATCACCCCAAGGCGCCTGATATGAAACCGCACCTGTGGCTAATTAACTTCATCGGGTTGATCGTCCCACGCCGCTTGCGTGCTGATTGGCGGCAGGAGTGGGAAGCCGAGTTGCGGTATCGCGAAAAGTTGCTTGAAGAGTGGGACAAGCTCGATGGGCGTCACAAATTGGATTTGCTGCGGCGCAGTCTGGGCGCGTTTTGGGATGCGCTGCGGCTGCAACCACAACGATGGGAGGACGAAATGTTTCAAGATCTGCGGTACGGCGCGCGAATGCTGCTCAAGCACAAAGGCTTCACGCTGGTCGCCGTGCTTTCACTGGCGTTGGGCATCGGCGCCAACACGGCGCTCTTCAGCGTGGTGGATGCCGTGCTGCTCAAAACCTTGCCGGTCGCTGAGCCTGAAGCGTTGGTGGTGTTTGCCTGGTATGCCGGACTCCCGTTCAGGGTGGGCGGCATGAGCGGCACGTCGAACGTGCCTAAGCCGCCGGGCACACGCGGGCTTTCGCTGTTTCGCTACGAGGTCTTTGACAAGATGCGCCAGGCGCGCGCCGCTCAGCCAGACAGCCCGCTCAGCGCTCTCTTCGCCTTCGCTCCGCTGCATGAATTAACCGCGGTGGTGGGCGAGCAAGCGGAGATCGTCAACGGGCAAGCCGTGACCGGCGGCTATTTCGCCGGACTGAGATTGCAACCAAGCTTGGGGCGCGCGATCACTGATGATGATGACCAGCCAGGCGCCGCACCGGTGGTCTTGCTTAGTCATCAGTTTTGGCAGGAGCGGTTTGGCGCCAACCCTGCCGTCATTGGCCAACCACTTAAACTCAACAAGCAAGCATTCACCATCATCGGCGTCACACCGCCCGCCTTCAGCGGCACCTTGCAGGTGGATTATCACCCCGTCGTCACCATCCCACTCACCCAAGAGCCGTTGCTCGGCGAGCGCAGCCGTTTGGGCACGGCAAAAGAACCGGGCGTCTGGTGGCTGAATTTGATGGGGCGGCTCAAACCGGGCGCGACCTACGAACAGGCGCGCGACAGCTTGAACGGCACTTTCCAAGCCGCCGCCTTGGAAGTCATGCCACCGCCGCGCAAAGTGAGTGAACCGGCGCAACTCGAACCGAAAGATTATCCGCGCCTGATTGCGGAATCCGGCAGCCGTGGGATGTTGGACCGGCGCAGACGTTATTCAACCACCATCTACGGGCTGTTCATCGTGGTGGCGCTGGTGTTGTTGATTGCGTGCGCCAACGTGGCGAACCTGCTGCTGGCGCGGTCGGCCTTGCGCGGCGCAGAGATCAGCGTGCGGCTGGCGGTGGGCGCAGGCCGGTGGCGGCTGGTCAGGCAACTGCTGACCGAAAGTGTATTGCTCGCGGCGTTGGGCGGCGCGGCTGGCGTGCTCTTCGCCTTCTGGGGCAAGCGCGCGCTAGTGGCGTTGACCGACAAGAACACGGGCATCTTGCCCAACGAGCTTGACCTCAGTCTGAATTGGCGCGTGCTCGTGTTCACGCTGGCCGTCTCGTTGCTCGTCGGCGTGCTGTTCGGTTTGGCGCCCGCGTGGCGCGCGACGAGCCTGGATTTGGCGACTTCGCTCAAACAGAGCCGCCGCACGACGGGCGCCGTGTCGCGTTTGAGCAGAGGGCTGATCGTCGCGCAGGTGGCGCTCTCGTTGTTGTTATTGGTCGGCGCGGGGCTGTTCATCCGCACGCTCTCCAACCTGCAACGCGTCAACGTGGGTTTCAACCAAGAGAACCTCTTGCTTTTCCGCTTGCAGCCGCAGCAGAGCGGGTACAAAGACGAACGACTGATGCAATTCTATCAGCGACTTTTTGACCGGTTGGATGCGCTGCCGGGCGTGCGCGCGGCAACATTCGGGCGCGTCGCGCTCATCGCGGATGACAATTGGTTCAATGACATCTTGCTGCCCGGCGAGATTGAAAAGACTGCCGTGGAGCACAACACTATGCGGCAGATGGTGCGCGAGAACTATTTTGCGACGATGGAAATTCCGTTCCTGCGTGGGCGCGACTTCACGGCGCAGGATGACCAGCGCGCACCCCAAGTCGCTATCGTCAATCAGGCCTTCGCGCGCAAGTTCTTCCCCGACGAAGATGTCCTCGGCAAGCGTGTCACGATTATCTACAACAAGCGTGAAGTCGAGATCATCGGCGTCGTCGCCGACACCAAATACATGAGCCAGCGCGAAGAGATCAAGCCGCTGCTCTATGCGCCGTGGCGGCAGGAACAGGCAGTGATCGGCGAGATGCATTTCGCTTTGCGCACGGCGGGCGAACCGACCGCGCTCGCCGCTGCGGTACGTCAAGTCGTGCGCGAACTGGACAGCAATTTGCCGGTCACCGAAGTCAGCACGCAAACCGCCCGCGCGCAGGCCACCTTGGGACAGGAACGTCTGTCCGCGCGGCTCTTGAGTTTCTTCGGCGGCTTGGCGCTCTTGCTCGCGGCCATCGGGCTGTCGGGCGTCTTGGCCTATTCGGTCGCGCAACGCACGAACGAGATCGGCATTCGCATGGCGCTCGGCGCGCAAGCGGGCCACGTCCTGCGGCTGGTGATCTGGCAAGGGATGAAGCTGGTGCTGCTGGGGCTGGCTGTTGGCGCCTTGGGTGGTTACGCCTTGCACCGCTTGCTGGCCAGCCAATATTTCGCGAGCAGTTCCTGGCAGCGCCAAATGGCCGATCAGCTTTACGGTGTGAAGGGGACTGATCCCGCGACCTTGGCCGTCATCGCGTCGCTGCTCGCGCTGGTCGCGCTGATGGCTTGCTGGCTGCCCGCGCGCAAGGCGGCGCAAGTAGACCCGCTCGAGGCGCTGCGCCACGAGTAGCGAGGAGCAGGCGTGAGACCTCATCTCTGGTTCATCAACTTCATCGGACTGCTGGTGCCGCGCCGGTTGCGCACCGATTGGCGGCAGGAGTGGGAAGCCGAGTTGCGGTATCGCGAAATGTTGCTGGAAGAGTGGGACCGGCTCGATGGGCATCACAAACTTGAGCTGCTGCGGCGCAGCCTCGGCGCGTTTTGGGATGCGCTGCTCTTACAACCAAGCAGATGGGAGGATGAGATGTTTCAAGACCTGCGTTATGGCGTGCGCATGCTGCTGAAAAACCCTGGCCTGACGGCTATGGCCGTACTGTCATTGGCGCTCGGCATTGGGGCCAATACGGCCATCTTTAGTCTGACTGATGCCGTCTTATTGAGGATGCTGCCAGTCAAACATCCGGAGCAGCTCGTTTTTCTTGAGCAGAGCGGCGCTCAAGAATACAAACGGTCAAGCAAGCTCTCCTACGCCGCCTTCGAGCACCTTCGCGATCATAATCAGGTGCTCTCCGGCCTCTGCTCGTTCTCTTATGCCACACGCGTGAGCGCGAGCATCGGCGGGCAGGCCGAAGTGGTCGAGGGGCAACTGGTCTCCGGCGGCTTCTTTTCCACGCTGGGAGTGGAAGCCGCGGCGGGCAGGACTTTCACTGAGGAAGATGATAAAGAAAGCGGCAACCAGCCGGTGGCCGTGCTCAGTTACAACTACTGGAAGCGGCGATTCGGCAACAACCCGGCAGTGGTGGGGCAGACCATGGTTTTTAATAACGCCCCTTTCACGATTATCGGGATGACGCCGCCGGAGTTTTTCGGCGCAATCGCCGGCAGCGCACCTGACGTTTTTCTTCCCTCTGCGGCCGGGGATCAGATTCTGCCTCGCCGGCAGCGTCATCGCAGCGGTCCATTGCCCTTCGTCCTGGCCCGCTTGAAGCCCGGTGTTGCCGAGTCACAGGCCGGCGCCGCCCTGACGCTGCTCCTCCAGCAAGCGCTGCTGGCAGAGGTCGGGACTCAGTTATCGCCAGAGAAACAGCAGGCCATCCAGAAACAAAACATGGAGTTGAAGCCGGCCAGCCAGGGCTTCTCTGCTCTGCGTCAGCAGTACTCCGAGCCGCTCCGGCTGCTGATGGCCGTCGTCGGCCTGGTGCTCTTGATCGCCTGCGCCAACGTCGCGAACCTGCTGCTGGCGCGGGCCACTGCACGCAGAAAGGAGATCGCGGTGCGGCTCGCCTTGGGCGCCTCGCGTCTCCGCCTCATCCGCCAATTACTGACTGAAAGCCTGCTGCTCGCGATGATCGGCGGCGGCGCGGGGCTGCTCCTGGCTTATTGGTGCAGCGGTCTTTTGCTGGCCGTGGTCTCAAGCGGGCGCAATCCTGTGACCGCCGGCGCCAGCCTTTCGCTCAGCGTCCCGCTGGATAATCGAGTCCTCGCTTTTACCGCCATCGTTTCGATGCTCGCCGGCATTCTGTTCGGCCTGGCGCCCGCGTGGCGAGCTACACGGCTGGAACTCGCTCCCACACTGAAGGACAACGCCCGCGACCTGGGCGGCAGCCGGCGTTTTCGATGGGGCAAGATTTTAGTAGCGGCGCAAGTGGCGCTCTCCCTGACGCTGCTCGTCGGCGCCGGCCTCTTCGCCCGCAGCCTCGGAAAGTTGAAGAGTCTGGACCTTGGATTCAAGCGGGAGAATGTCCTGCTCTTCTCCGTTGATCCACAGTTGATTCGCTACCAAGGAGCGCAGATCGCCGGCCTCTACAAACAGATGCTGGAGCGGATCGCCGCCATTCCCGGCGTGCATTCAGTCAGCCTCGGGCGCCAGGGCCTGCTCAACGGCGGGGGCACACAAGGCAGCATCACGGTGCCGGGATACACACCGAGCCCGGAGGAGAACGGCATCACGCAAACTCGCGAAGGGGCCGAATGGAATGCGCCCTGGCTCTGCCAGGTCGGGCCGAGGTTCTTCGAGACCGCCGGGATGACCATCCTGCGTGGCCGTGACTTCGGCCCACAGGACAATGAAACCGCTCGGAAAGTGGCGGTGGTCAACGAGGCATTTGCCCGGTATTACTTCGGCAGCACTGACCCAATCGGCAAGCGATTCGACCGCGGCCAGAACGACGGCGGAGAGGTAGAGATCATCGGCCTGGTCAAAGATGCGAAGTCCGTGAGCATTCGGGAACAGACCCCGCGCACCTTCTACGTCCCATTCCTCCAGGACCCCGGCTCCTGGCGTGAAACCACCTTTCAAGCCCGCACCGCCGGCGATCCGCTGAAGCTGGTCGGAGCGATCAGACGCGAGGTCCAAGGGATCGACCAAAACCTGCCGCTCTTCCGCGCGAGAACGCTGGAGGCGCAGGTCGATGAATCACTCGGCCAGGAGCGGCTCGTCGCCACACTCTCCAGTCTCTTCGGGCTGCTCGCGCTGCTGCTGGCCTGCGCCGGCCTCTACGGCGTCTTGTCCTACTCGGTCAGCCGGCGGACGCATGAGATGGGCATCCGCCTGGCCTTGGGCGCGCAGCCGGGAGACGTGCTCTGGATCGTGCTGCGCGAAACCTTTGCGCTGGTGATGATCGGGATCGTCATCGGGGCCTCGGCCTCGCTCGCCGCCGGTCGGTTGATTTCAAGCATGCTCTTCGGCCTGACGCCCACCGACCCGGTGACCATGTCGCTGGCCATCCTGGTGATGATCAGCGTGGCTACACTCGCCGGCTACCTGCCTGCCAGACGGGCCGCTCGCGTCGATCCGATGGTGGCCTTGCGCTATGAATAACAGGCGTACAGTGTCGCTTGAGTGATGAAGCGTCTGCCGGCCTCTGGTCATCCAATGCGGGCACTACGGCACGAATAGTTTGTTTGGGTTGAGGTGGAGAAGTGTTCAGGAAATTAATGCTTCTGGATGTCGCTTGGCGATGCGGAGCAATTTTAGGGCGGCGTCACTCGGAACTCGCACGCCCTGTTCCCAGGCTTGTAGGGTCTTGATGCTGATGTTGAGCAAGCGAGCGAAGACGGCCTGCGAACAATTGAATTGCTCGCGCAGCCTGATGATTTCCTGCCGCGACATCGGTTCGGGCGGCGCGGGCAGCACCGTGGTGCGGGCGTTGATCTGCTCGCCGCGCGAATAGCGCAGCGCCTGGTCGAGCGACTGCATCAATTCGCCAAATAGTTCATCGCTCATCTGCTGCTGTTTTTTGCGTCTCTTGCGGGTAGTGCTCATGGATTTTTCTCTTTGTTTGCCTCTTTGATTTTCGACACTCACGGAGCAAGAGTCTTACGAAGTGGGATCGGTGTCAAGACTCCTTTCCAGGCGGGTGATTTGTGCAGCAACCTGTTGCACAAATTAGAGGCCACTTTCCGCGAAGCTTCCAGCCTATGGAGTGCGGGGACCTGTCACCGCTTTGGTAGTCCCTCGCCTAGCGCAACCTCAAGAGACTACCAAAGCTGCGTCAGGCCGCAGCACTCCATAGGCTTCGCCGTCCGACTTATTCACACTCTTCACGAATAACTCGCATTGCGAGTCCGTGAGATGATGTCGCACTCTGACCGCAGAAGAAATCATGGCGTTCGCCCCGACCTCCGGCTGATGACGATGATCGGTGTGATCGTGCCCGCAGCGGCTGCTTGAACGGCCCCGGCGGGAGTGATGCTCCAGCCATCCCCGAGCTTGTTTTTGCCGCCGAAAAGATTGTCATCAGGCATCGCGCCGAAGTAGTATCCACCTACACTTCAACGAAAGAGGATGCCATGGCTGACAAGCAGAAAATTCTCGAACTCATCGAACAGGCGGCAAAGGAAGGTTGGACGAAACTCGACCTCAGCTACCATCAACTGACGAGCGTGCCGCCGGAGATCACCAAGCTGACCAACCTGAAGGAACTCGACCTCAGCAAAAATGGACTGAAGAGAGTGCCGCTGGAGATCACCGAGCTGACCAACCTGACTAGGCTCAACCTCAGCGGAAATCAACTGACGAGCGTGCCGCCGGAGATCACCAAGCTGACCAACCTGACCCACCTTGACCTCGCCAGCAACTATCTGACGAGCGTGCCGCCGGAGATCACCAAGCTGACCAACCTGACCAGCCTCGGCCTCGGAGGCAATGCACTGATGAGCGTGCCACTGGAGATCACCAAGCTGACCAACCTGACCCGACTCGAACTCGGCGGCAATCAACTGCCCATTCCGCCAGAAACGCTAGGCAATTCAGGGGACGTAAAAGCGATCTTTGCCGCGCTCGCTGGATTGGTGACTGGAGAGCGTTTGAACGAGGCGAAGATGTTGGTGGTCGGAGATGGGAGAGTCGGCAAAAGCTCGGTGGTCGAGCGGTTGCTTTACAACACTTACAATCCGCAGAAAGAGATCACGCTGGGCATCGAGATCAACGATGAGATGAAGGTCATCCAGAGCGAGGTGAAAGGCGAGGGCGAGCCGGTCAAACTCAACATCTGGGATTTCGGCGGACAGGAGATTCAGCATTCTACGCACCAGTTCTTTCTGACCACACGCGGCCTTTATCTGCTGGTGGTGGATGCGCGCAAAGGCGATCAGCTCAGCAGTATCGAATATTGGCTGAAGCTGATCGAAAGTTTCGGCGGTGCTTCGCCGATCTTAATCGCCATCAATCAGATTGACCAGATGAAAGGCCAACGGGCACCTAATCTCGATCGCAAGGCATTGCAGGAGAAATACAACATCCGGGGTTTCATCGAAACCTCGTGCGCGACGGGCGAAGGCATTCCGGCCTTGATAGCGGCGATTGCCCGCGAGGTTGAGCAGTTGAAGCACGTGCGCGACATCTGGCCGCGCGAATGGCTCGCCATCAAACAACGGCTGAAAGATATGAAGGCTGATTACATCCCAGTCGAAAAGTATCTGGAAATCTGCGGCGAAGAGAATTTGCATGACGAAGACCTCCGCCAGTCTTTGCTGGGACTGCTGCACGATCTGGGCGTGGTGATACGCTTTCCGGGCGATACGCAAGTGCTCAATCCGCGCTGGGTGACGCAGGGTGTGTACGGGTTGCTGACTTCAGCGCAACTGGTCAAAACGCAAGGGCAGTTCGATCTGAAAGACGTAGGCAAAGTCTTGGCCAGCTTGCCGGACGCCAAAGACCGTTACCCATCACACACGCACCGCCGGTTGATTGATGTGATGCGCCATTTCGAGTTGTGCTTCGAGTTCACCGACCGACCGGGCCATTACCTGATCCCGCGCCACCTGCACGACAACGAACTGGACATCCCGTGGGACGACGCGGGGGCGCTGAAGTTTCAATACCATTATGAGACGCTGCCCGACTCCATCATCTCGCGCTTCATCGTGCGGATGAACCAGTACATCCAAAAGCAGTTTTACTGGAAGAACGGCGTCTTCTTGCAGAGCGGCGAGAATCGGGCCAAGATCAAAGCCGATCTGGTAGACCGCAAAATCTTCATTTCGATCATTGGCAGAGAACAGACGCGCCGCGCTTTCCTCGCAGTGATTCGCTCGGCGTTTGACGAAATCAACAGCAACTTCAAAATCGAGATCAAGCAGATGATCTCCGTACCCGACTATCCGCAAGTGCTGGTCTCGTACCAAGAACTACTCGTCTACGAAGCGATGAACGAACCGGAGGTCGTCATCCCCGAATTGCGGAAGAAGTTTTCGGTCAGAGAATTGCTCGACGGCGTCGAAGAGTTGAGCGCCCGCCTGGCACACCGCGAACGCGCCTTGAACGAAAGGAGATTTCCACAGCGTATGCCTGAGGAGATTCAACCTAAACCGCATCCGCCTGCTCCGCCGTTGAAAAATAACTCAATGGGTTCGACCCTCTCTTATGCACTGGCGTTTGTCGTTTTGCTTGGCGCAATCGCCGGCGCGGTAGTAGCGATTAGCAGATGGGTGTCCGTGACTGCGGGAGTCATGACTTCTCTCATTATCATTGGCGCATTGCTAGCGATAGGCGTAGTTGGAGCAATGCAGTTGCGCAACGACGACCGCCTTTCTGAAGTTAATTTCCTAAAGCTGATGATCGAATCATACAAACGCTTGCCGTTGCTGAGAGAAAGGGGGCGTGAGTAAGTGTGATTGAGTGAGTGTGTCACCGTGAAGACAGATAGACAGCATTTCCGAGCCATTCTTCTGACTCGGTGAACTTTGGCGCACATTGATTGTCGGCGCGGAAAGGAGGTGGCGGTTGAACGAGGCAAAGATATTAGTAATCGGCGATAGAAGAGTTGGAAAAGGCGCTGTTGTTGAGCGGTTGGTCAAAGACACGTTTAATACTAAGAAAGGGACATCACCCAGCGACGAAATCAATGACAAGATCGAAGTCATCCAATGGGAAGTTGACAACCGGGTCAAGCTAAACATCTGGGATTTCGGTGGTCAACAATACGAATACTCAACGTATCAATTCTTTCTGACCCCGCGCAGTCTTTATCTGCTAGTTGTGGATGCGGGTAAGGGTGATCAGATCAGCAACATCGAATCTTGGCTGAAGCTTATCGACAGTTTTAGCAGCGCCTCGCCAATCATGATCATCATCAACCAGATTGATCTATTGAAAGGACAACTGGCATTCAACCTTGGCCGCCAGGCTTTACAGAAGAGGTACAACATCAAGGACTTCATTGAGATCTCTTGTGCAAATTCGGCGGGGATTGAGCAGTTGAAGGCGGCGATTGCCCGCGAGGTCGAAGAGATGAAACATGTACATGACATTTGGCCACCTGAATGGCTTGCTATCAAGCAGCGGCTCAGAGGTATGCCGGATGATTACATCCCAATCGAGATGTATCTGAAGATTTGTAATGAAGAGAAACTGGAGGATCATGGCGACCGCGAGGCTCTGCTTGGACAGTTGCATGAATTAGGTATCCTTACACGCTTTCATGGCGACACACTGGTGCTCAATCCACGCTGGGTGACACAGGGCGTGTACGGGTTGCTGGCTTCATTGCAACTAGTCGAAAAGCGTGAGCGTGGGCAGTTCGATTTGAAAGACGTAGGCAAAATCCTGGCTGGCTTGCCGGACGCTAAAAGCCATTACCCGTTACACACGCACCGCCGGTTGATTGATGTGATGCGCCATTTCGAGTTGTGCTTCGAGTTCACCGACCGACCGGGCCATTACCTGATTCCGCGCCAACTGCACGACGACGACGACGAGTTGGATATCCCATGGGAGGATGCCGACGCACTGAAGATCCAATACCATTACGAGACGCTGCCATACGCCATCATCTCGCGCTTAATCGTACGCATGAACCAATATATCCCAAAACAGTATTACTGGAAGAACGGCGTCTTTTTGCAAAGAGGCGGGAATCGGGCTAAGATCAAAGCCGATCAGGTAGACCGCAAAATCCTCATCTCGATCAATGGCAAAAAACAGACTCGCGGTGACTTTCTGGTCATCATTAGCGAAGCCTTTGACGAGATCAACAGCAACCTCGGAATTGACATTGAACCAATGATCTTCGTGGTGCCCGGCTTTCCGGAAGTACCGGTCTCTTACAAGAAATTACGCATACACGAAGAGCTAAACAAAGATGAGATTTTCATTCCCGAATTGGGGAAGAAGTTCCCGGTCAGAAAGTTGCTTAATGAACTCGAAAAACTTTTGGGCGGAAGGAGATTTCAACAATATATGCCTGCAGCCAAACATGGTTTGTGGTCAACCAGCATTCTCTTCCTCATGGCCACGATCTTCTTACTGGCAGCCTTAGTGGTTGCATCTTACTTCCTAAGCAAGTATGTGTCGGTGACCTCAGCAATCATCCTGTCGCTGATCTTTGTGGCGTTGTTACTGACACTTGGATTGGTCGCCATCATCGTGCTTGTCACCAGCGGAGTCATCTCGCAAGAGACCTTCCGACAATTGATGCCGACTATTTACGAACGATTACCGCTACTCAGGGGCAAAGGTGAACCGAATCATGAGCTAAAGAAAATAGGTAATCAGAAAAGACCAAAAGCCTCGCAACCGCGTCGACCGAAACCAGAGAAATCAAAGACGAGTGTTTAGAGTACCAACTTTAGTTGGGTTTTTCTTTACCTGACGGCAAAGCCCGACTGAAGTCGGTACTCTAAACACTCGCTCCGAACGGTCGCTCTGAGATGGGAGGACGAGATGTTTCAAGATTTGCGTTTCGGTGTGCGAATATTGCTCAGGAAACCTGCCTTCACGTTGATTGCTATCTTTAGAGGTCACTGAAAGCCTCCTCGCCTTCATCGCTGGCCCACTCGCTGAGCGTATGGGCGAGCGCCTTGTGGAAGGCGGCATCGAAAGGCTCCAGACGTTTGAGGCGGACGACGTTGCCCTCGATCTCGTAGGCGATCACATCTCCGGGGCGAGCGCCGAGCGCTTCCCGAACTTTTCTGGGTAATGTGACTTGGCTTTTGCTTGATAGCTTACTGGTTTGCATCACTTACTCCCTTACTCTTTACTGTAAAGATACAAAGCGGGCGAGCGGAATGTCAACGCCTGGGATGCGCTCTGGCTGCAACAACTGCGATGGGAGAATGAAAAACTGCGCCTTGGGGAAGGGGCGGCGATGCGCGCGCTCAACTCGCCAGTCTCCGGCGCATCCAGCGCAGAGCCACTTCGCTCGTGACAACAAACGCCACGATCAGGTACAGCACCTCCAGCAACAGTTTCCAACCGACGTGGCCGATCATTAAGCTGCGCGTGATGTCCACCGCGCTCGTCACCGGCACGAGCCAGGCGATGAGTTGGGCGAAGTGAGGCAGGCGGTCGAGCGGGAAGTAGGCGCCTGAGACCCAGAGGTAGGAGAAGACGAAGGCGAGATAGAAGTTGTAATGATTGATGTCGCGGATGCGCGCCGTCACGGCCAGCGACAAGGCTGCCACCCAGAGCGCCCCGAGCGTGAGCACCAGCGGGATCAGCAGCCCCAGCGGCGAGATGATGGCGCCGAAGAGCGCGAGCACGACGATGACGAAGATGCCGTCGAAGATCGCCTTCGACGCCCCCCAGGCGATCTCAGCCAGCGCCAGGCTCTCGACCTGCACCGGCGTGCAGAGCACCGCGTCGAAGGTCGACTGGTAGACCATCCGGAAGTAAGAGCCGTAGCTGCACTCGAAGAGCGCCCGCATGAGCGCCGTGAAAGCGAGGATGCCCGCCCCGACAAAAGTCAGGTACGGCACGCCCATGACTTTACTCGCCACCAGTGACCCGACGCCCCACCCGAAGCCGATCACCGTGAAGACCGGCTCGAAGAGCGGCGCAATCACCTCCGTCCGCCACAGCCGGATGTAGACGTCATAATTCCGCCGCCAGACGTACCCGAGATCACCTAAGTTGACGTGGGCCAGGGCAAACATAAAGTACAGTAGGCAGTAAGCAGTAAGCAGTAAGCAGAAAACAAAAACGGAAGACGATGATTCTACTGCCTACTGCTTACTGCCTACTGCCTACTCCTATTTAATATGCAACTGCTTGCTCGGCGATTCCAAATTGCCGAAGTAGAGCCGGAGGTCAGTCACGCCGGGGGCAATGTCCTTGGGAAGTTGCACATCGACGCGGTAGACGCCATCGTCCGGTAAAAAGCCGACGTAGCTCGGCTTGATGATCCGTTTGCCGACCTGCACGCGGACGTTGCCGGTGTCGGCCGCCTCGTCCAACCCTTCGACGTAGAGCCGGAGCGACGACCTCGCGCCGCGAGCGTAGACCTCAGTCCCGAGGTCGCTCCCATTTTTGACCAGCCCGATCTGAGGGATGACGGGCTGTGGCTCGCGGAGGCTGACCGTCACCGGTCCCGAGGCCTCATCCGTGCTCAGCCGCACGCGGACCTTCACCTGACCGCTCGGCTCACCGATGGGGACGCCCACTTCGACGTGCGTGAGGTGGCCGAGCGACTCGCCAAACTTGGCCTTCATCGCGGGCTCGTAAGCCCGGCTGACCGGGCCGACGTAACGCGGCAGGATCTCTTGCCCGTCGATCTCCACCGTCAGGCTGTTGGCATCGACCTCCTCGCAGACGAGACCTGAAACCACCAGGGCCAGGTAGGTGTGCTCGCCGGAGGTGCAGACCTCTTTGACCTCCGGGTTATCACTGCGGCCGTAGAATTCGATCTGCGGTCGCGTGACCGCGTACTGCGGCGCGCTCCCGGTCACCCGCTCCCGCTTGCGCAGGGTGGTCCAACAATACTGCGTGCCCGCGCCGAAGATGCCGATCAACTGTGCGCCCTGCTCCTGGGCGAAGCGGCGGATGTCCGTCTCCGGGAACGTAGCTCCCACCCAGGTGTCTTTCTCAACGTCCTCAAAATCGAAAGTCGTAATGCTGCTGGTCTGAAACCTGAACACGCCGCCGGGCTTGAGAACGCGGTAGCCGTCGGCGAGGTTCGCCCGGATGACTTCGGCGCTCGGGACGTGCTGGAAGACGTAAGCGGAAAAGACGATGTCGAAGTGGTTGCTCGGCAAGGCGGCGAAATCGACCCCGTCGGTCTCGCAGAGGCGCACGTTGGTGAGCCCCGGCAGGCGCCCGGCAGCCTGCTTGATCATTTCGGGTGACACGTCCGTGGCGTAGACCTCGCCGAAGACTTCGGCCAGGTACCGCGTCATGCGCCCGAGGCCGCAGCCGATTTCAAGCACCTGCATCGACTTCGGGTCACGCCCGTGAGTCAGCAGCGGAAGATCGGCCAGGACCAGGCGTTCTACTTCGACCTTGCCCGAGGCATCGAATTCCTTATCCGACTGCTGGAGCTTGCCCGTATTGATAAACCACTTGGCGTTCTGGCGTGCGCGCTCGTCCCAGTCACGCTTCATTTCATGTGCGAAGTCTTGCAGCGTCCGCTGCTTCTCACTCAAATTGGCCATACCCACACCTATGCGTCTCAGGTCGCAGGGGAAAATACGGGGCTCATTAAAGGTGTCTGGATTGTAGCATAGGAGATTACGACAGAGGAGGGGAAGAGGCTAAAAAAGCAGAGGGCACCGGTAAAGTCCCGCCGCGCGACTCGCCGCCCGCCGCCTTTTCCCTTCGCCCCCTTGAGCGGCCCATGATAAGATGTGGCCACTCGTGCGGCCCCTGCAATAATCACAGTGACTCCCCGGAGACTTGATGGCATCGAAGTACCAAAAGCACATCGACCGAGACGAGATCGTCAAAATCGTCTGCGACCTCGTGCGGCTGAAGACGGTCAATCCGCCGGGCAATGAACACCTCTGCCGGGAGGTCGTCGGCGAGCGGATGCGCGCCCTCGGCATGGAGGTCCGTTGCTACGAGAAAGAACCGGGGCGCACCAACGTCGTCGGCCGCATCAAATGTGGCCGCGGCACACGTTCCATCGGATTCGTCAGCCATATGGATGTGGTTCCGGCCGGCGAGATGAGTTTGTGGGAGACCGACCCGTTCGAGCCGGTCATCAAAGACGGAAAGATCTTCGGGCGCGGTACGCTCGACGACAAAGGGTCGTTCGCCTGCGCCTACGCCGCCTGCAAGGCATACCTGGCTGAGAACCCGGAGTTCGAGGGCGAGATCTATCTGGTCGCCGCCGCCGATGAAGAGATGGGGTCGGAGCTGGGCATGATCTACTTGGTCAATGAATGCGGGATCAAGTTTGATGTGGCAATCATCCCGGACGGCGGCAACATGAACCTCTCGATCTACGGCGAGAAGGGCATCCTCTGGGTGGAGATCACTAGTTACGGCGTGCAGGCGCACGGCTCGACGCCGGAGTTGGGCCGCAATGCGATTGTGCCACTTGCGGCCCTCGTTGCAATTCTGTCGCGCCTCGACCTCGGCCAGAACTATGACCGCCAGTTCGACGGCTGGACGATGAATATCGGCTCGATGCACGGCGGCTCGGCAACGAACATGGTGCCGGCGCGGGCGACTGTGGCCATCGACTTCCGCCTCCCCGTCGGGATCACGAAGGAGCAGGTGCTGCGTCAGATCGACGAGCACATCGGGCCGGTCAAGCGGCACTACCCCGGAGCCGAGTTCAGCGTCGAAGTGATCAATGAGTCCGAGCCGCACATCTCGGACAAGAACTCCGTCATCATCCGCAGTTTTGACCGAGCGGCCCGCCGCCTCGGCATCCCGATGGACTACTCTACCTTCGGCGGCAACACTGTGGCCAAGAACTTATATTTCGCCGGCATCACCTCCGTCGTCCACTACCCCGGTGACGACAAGCTCGCGCACGTGCCCAACGAGTTCGTGATCATTGACGAACTCCTGCTCGGCACCGTGCTCTACGCCGAGACGCTCGAAGAGTACTTCAAACATAGTGATGAGTGATGAGTGATGAGTGATGAGTAAAGGAGATTTTCTACTCATCACTCATCACTCATCACTCATCACTTTTCACTTCAACCTTGCCCCCACGCGGGAAGCAGCCTTATGCCATACCCAGAGAAAGAACGTCGCCGCGCCAAGCGCCAGGAGTGGATCGTGGATCTATACTTCGAAGGCGTCGAGGGCGTGGGCATCGCCCAGGGCCGCAACGTCAGCCCCTACGGGCTCTACTTCAATACACTGATCGCCATCCCCAAAGGGACGAAGTTGAAGCTTCGCCTGCCGGTCGACCCGGAAGCCGAAGAGTATTTGGTGATCGAAGCCGTCGTGACCTACAGCCAGCCGCAAGTGGGCGTCGGGGTAGAGTTCACCGGCCTGGACGCGGCCAGCCAGCAGAGGCTGGAGAGATTCATCGAAGAGAATTGCAAGCGGCAGGCAGCGACGGCCGAGTGAGAAGCGGCGAGCCGTCAGTCAGGCACATCGCCGTCACCGGTCGCCCGATGCGGCTTTGACCGCCTGCTCGAAATCACCCGCGGCGAGCCCGTCGACACGGATGATCTTATGCTTGGCCGTGGCGCCTGAAATAATCGCCACTTGCCGGCGCGAGACGCCGAAGAGTTTAGCCAGAAAGCGCACTAACTCCTCATTGGCGGCGCCATCGACCGGGGGCGCGGCCAGACGCACTTTGAGCGCCCCGTCGATCTCGCCCGCCACGGCGCTGCGCGAGGCGCGGGGCTGCGCGCGGACCGCGAAGATGATGGATCGGTCTTTGACGGTGAAGGCGATCACCTCAACGAGGAAAGAAGATGAGCTGGACGGCCGCCGCCGCGAAGGTGAGCGCGATCCAGAGGATCAAGAACGACCATCCGGTGAAGATCCCGCCGAACTCGAAGATGCGCAGCAGCGGCCCGATGCGCTCCAGCGCCAGGTACGACGCGCGGCCGAGCAGCCCGAAAATCCAGTTCACGAACACGATCGTCATCAACACGAGCAGGTAGAAGATCGCCGCTAACAAGAGAGTCCCGATCAGAAAGCGCATCCCGGCGAAGATCGCGCCGTCCCCGAAAGCGATCAGGCTGTTGCCCAGCCCGCCGAGCACCGTAACCAGGTAGCCGATCACGATTGAGACCACGTAGCAAAGAATCGCAGTGGCGATCAGGAGCATGAGGACGGCGGGGTCGAAGCCGAGCGCCCGCTTGAGGGGGAAGTAAAAGCGCGAGCTGCGCATATTGTAGAGCAGCCGGTCCGCCGGCCGGCGGGCGTAGTAAGAGAATCGGCCGAATGGACTCAAGTGGAATGCGTCGGTGATGAACCGCAACAGCACCAGGATCACAATCGCCGCAATAATCCCGCCGTAGATGTACCAGGAGACAAACTGGATCATGAGGGCGATGCCGACAATGAACCGGCCGATGAGAGTTAACGGAGAAGATTCCATAGAGATTTCAGATTGCGGATTGCGGATTGCGGATTTAAGAGCTGCCTGACCATCTTTCAATCCGCAATCTGCAATCCGCAATCCGCAATTGTTCAGGTACGGGCGCCAAAGATCGCCGTGCCAATGCGCACCAGCGTGGCGCCCTCCTCGATCGCGATCTCAAAGTCGTGGCTCATGCCCATCGAGAGGTCGCCGAACTGCTCGCCGACCATGCCTGCGCGCTGCGCCTCATCGCGCAGTTCGCGCAACCGACGGAAGAAAGGTCGCACTTCTTCAACATCCTCCAGAAAAGGCGGCACCGCCATCAATCCTTTCAATTCCAAATGGGCGAGCGCGCTCACACGCTCGACGAGCGGCAAGGCGGCGCTCGCCTCAACGCCCGATTTCGATGCCTCGGCGCCGAGGTTTACTTCAAGGTAGACGGGCAAGCGCTTCCCCACCTCCTCTGCGCTTCGGTCGAGCCGTTCGGCGAGTTTGAGGCTGTCTACTGACTGGATGACGTCAAAAAGCTCGACCGCCCGCCGCGCTTTGTTCGACTGCAGGTGACCGATCAAATGCCATGCCACTCGGCGCTCACTCGTCAATTCGCGCAACTCGGTGATCTTGGCCGCAGCCTCCTGCACGCGATTCTCGCCGAGCGTGCGCGCGCCCAACCCGACCGCTGCGTGAATGCGATCGAGGGTGACGGTCTTGCTGACGGCGACCAGGGTGACCTCCGCAGGAGAGCGGCCGGCGCGCCCGCAGGCAGCCGCGATCCGCTGATTTGTCTGCGCGAGGCGCTCGCCCAGTTCTGAGATGGAATCAAGAGATTTGTTCAGAGTTCGGGGCTCAAAGTTATGAGTCCAGGGTTCTGAGTCCGGAGTAACTCCGAACCCTGGACTCCGGGATGTGAACTTAGGATTTACCCTTGTCATTCCCCTTACCCTCGACGTAGCTCTGCCGGTGCTGGATGACGACGAGCTTCGGGTCGATCTGATCGCCGAGGTTGACCTTGACTTGAATCTTGCGCCGCTTGCCCTCGCGCCGCGTGTTGGTCGGCGTGTAGCCCAGGCTGTATTCGTTGCGCATGAGCGCCGAGATCGCTTGGAGCGTCGAGGGGATCTCGCCGGGGAAAGTCACGGGGAAGTACTTCCCGCCGGTCGAGTCGGCGAAGGTCTTGAGCGTGTTCTGCGCCTGGAGCATCGTCATCCGGTCGAAGGGGATGCCGGCGATATTCGTCCCGCGGCCCGGGTCCAGGTACTGGTCGTACTTCTTGAGGAAGAGATTGCCGGTGCCGATGACGTAGATCGGGACGCCGGAGTTCTCGACGATCTTGCGCGCCTGGTCGAAGTTGATCTTGCTGAAGGTGTCGAGGCCCGAGGCGACCAGCAGGACCGCGGTGCGGGCGTTGACCTCATAGAGCCCCGCGTACTCGGTCTTCTCGGTCTTCTCGCCTTTGCCCTCGTCGAGCACGACGCTGTCGCCTTTCCCGCCGCGGAGCACGAACTGCAGCGCGTCGAACATATTGCTCTCGGTGAAGGCCGGGTTGTTGCGGATCAGGAGGTTGATCGCGCCCATCAGCTTCGCCGAGTCGTCGGTGAAGTCCACGATCGGCGTCGGGCGGATGTCGTAAGCGACAATCGAGACGAAGTCCTTCGGCTTGACGAAGCCGCGCACGAACTCGTAGGCCGGACGCAAAATCTCAACCCGTCCGTACTCGAAGTACCCGCCAGTGGGCGAGCCGAGAATGTCCACCAGCTTGCTGTATTCAAGCAGCAGGACCAATGTCAGCGGCGCCTCGGGCGTAGAGAAGTTCTCGATCTCCTGCTTGATGCCGTCCTCATAGACCTCGAAGTTCTCCTTCTTCAGGCCCTGAATGATGGCGCCGTTCTTCTTGTTGTAGACCACGGCCTCGACGTTCACCAGATCGGTGTTCACGCTGAGGGTGGATTGCGGGGCGCTCTTATCAACTTTCTTTTCGTCCTCCTTGCGCTGCTGCTCTTCGGGGTCGCCGCTTGCACCAGGGTTCTTCTTCTGCTTCTCGGAGGACTTGCGCCCGGCCTGCGCCTGAGTGCGGTCGCCCACGAACAGGCTGCTCACGCTTGAGGCGACAAGGAGCGCGGCCATCAGGGCGACGGTTATTCTGATCTGTCGGTTCATATCTCTACCTCTATTTTGGCGGCGTGCCGTGGCACGCGGGGTTTCGGGGTGGCGGCGAAAATTTCAGCGATTTGCTCGCCATTCAGTCTATCAAATGCATGGGCCGATTAAAAGTTCGCTCTCTGACAGATGACAATATTTGTCAGGCCCTTTCGGTGACTCACTCGCTCGTCTTGGTCAGGTGCTGTTGCTCCCTCGGGGTTTCTCCCGGGGCGGAAGACGAAGTCAAACGAAGATCGATGAGGCGTTCATTACCCAGGCGGCGTCAGAGCTTGGATGATCACCTTAACGGATCTTAGCCAAGCTTAAGTGAAAAACTATCTTATGCTATTTCAGTAGTTATCTTGGCGATGCCTGGCCAGGGTTGCAATCTCGGGAAGAACTATGGTAGTTTGCCGACCGTCGTTACGCGCGAGCCGTTAGTGTTCGCAGTCCTTACGTGAAGATTAACGGCCTAGGATGGTGGTCAGAAACCTGCCCGCTGAAAAGCCACAAAGACAGTGCGGCATCCCCACACTCTGGGACCAACGGAGCCAAGGAGTCTAGACTAATGAAACAAGACAAGCGCTTCTACACCTTTATCATCGCGCCGACTGCCAACTCCCAATTTCGCAAGATCAACATTCACTACAACGTCCTCTACTCGATCCTCGGTCTCGCCGTGATCGGATTTCTCACTTTGGGGTTCGGGGCCTTTCGCCTGGCTAATCATGCGATTGTCGTGGCCAAGCTCAATCTCGCGCAGATGGAAAACCGCCGGCTGCGCGACAAGAACGACGAGTACAAACAGAACTTCGACCGCCTGCAAGGCCGCATCGTCGCGATTGAGACGACCAAGCGCGAGCTGGCTAAAGCCTCCGGCCTCAATCCCCCGGCCGACCTCAACTCCTCGATCGGCAGCGGCGGCCCGAGCGGCGGAGACGTGACAGATCTTGAGCAAGCGACTGCTTCCCTCGAACGCGAGCTGAGCAAGATCAAAGAGCATTATGACGCGCAGCAGATCAAGTTCGCGTCAACTCCGACCGGCTGGCCCGTGCGCGGCTACATCACCGACGGCTTCGGCTCGCGCGTCAACCCGTTCGGCCGCGGCTATGAGACGCATTACGGCTTAGATATCGCGACGACCTTCGGCACCGCCATCGAAGCGACCGCTGACGGCATCGTCATCTTCGCCAGCATGTACGCGGGCTACGGCAACGTCGTGGTGATCGATCACGGCTACGGCCTCACCACCCGCTACGGCCACATGTCACGCATCGACGTGACCGTCGGCCAGCGCGTCCACCGCGGGACGCAAGTCGGCGCTGTCGGCAGCACCGGGCGCTCGACCGGCCCGCACTGTCACTACGAGGTGCGGATGCACGACCGGCCGGTCAACCCGTTGAACTACCTCTCGGTCGGCAGGTCATAAGTTCCCCTCCCCGTGTCAAAGAGAAAGGGCGGCTTGTTTCTAAGCCGCCCTTTCTCTTATCTCGAATCCCAGATTGCAAGTCAGCAATCAAGCGTGGTGTTCCTGAAGGCTGAGCACGCTCAGCTTCTCTTGCCGCAGTGCCGCAATCGCGCTCGCCGCAGCGCTGGCGCCCGTCAGCGTCGTGAACGTGACGACGTTATAAGTCATCGCCGCGCGGCGGATGGCCCGCTCGTCATAGAACGAGGCGCGGCCGAGCGGCGTGTTGACGATCAGGTCGATGGCGTCGCTCTTGATCAGGTCCACTACATTCGGGCGGCCCTCGTTGACCTTGTAGACGCGCTCGCACGGGACGCCGGCTTCGGTGAGGTAGCCGGCCGTGCCGCGGGTGGCGACGATCTTGAACCCGAGTTCGTGCAGCCGGCGGGCCACGCGCACCGCGTTCTTCTTGTCGCTGTCGTTGACGCTCACGAACGCCGTGCCTTCCAGGGGCAGGCTGGCCCCCGCCCCCATTTGGGCTTTGGCGAAGGCCCCGCCGAAGCTGCTGGCCATGCCCATGACTTCGCCCGTCGAACGCATCTCCGGCCCGAGCAGCGGGTCCACGCCGGGGAACTTGACGAAGGGGAAGACCGGCTCTTTGATGAAGAAGCTGGTCACCGTCAGTTCATCCGGCAAGTTGAACTCGGAGAGCCTGCGGCCCGTCATCACCCGTGCCGCGATCTTCGCCAGCGGCACGCCTGTGGCCTTCGAGACGAAGGGCACCGTGCGCGAGGCGCGGGGATTGACTTCGAGCACGTAGACGATGTCGTCCTTGATCGCGAACTGGATGTTCATCAGCCCGCGCACCTCCAGCGCCCGGGCGAGCTGCCGCGTGTAGCGCCGCATCGTGTCGAGGTGCTCGGGCTTGACCATGTAGGGCGGGAGCACGCAGGAGGAGTCGCCCGAATGAATGCCTGCCTCTTCGATGTGCTCTTGGATGCCCGCGATCACGCACCGCTCGCCGTCGGCCAAGGCATCGACATCCACCTCGAAGGCGTCCTCAAGGAAGCGGTCGATCAGCACCGGCTTCTCCGGCGAGGCCTCGACCGCGCTCTTCATATAGCCCTCCAGGCTCACTTCGTCATAAACGATCATCATCGCGCGCCCGCCGAGCACGTAGCTCGGCCGCACGAGCACCGGGTAGCCGATCGAAGCCGCCACCCGCCGGGCCTCTTCGAAGGAGACGGCCGTGCCGTTGACCGGTTGCGGGATGTTGAGGTCAGCGATGAGTTTCCCGAACCGCTTGCGGTCCTCGGCCAAGTCAATCGACTCGGGGCTCGTGCCGATGATCGGCACCCCCGCCTCGTGCAGCCGCATCGCCAGGTTGAGCGGCGTCTGGCCGCCGAACTGCACGATCACGCCTTCAGGCCGCTCGACCTCGATGATGTTCATGACGTCTTCGAAAGTGAGCGGCTCGAAGTAGAGGCGGTCGGAGGTGTCGTAATCGGTCGAGACCGTCTCCGGGTTACAATTGACCATGATCGTCTCGAACCCGTCTTCCTTGAGCGAGAACGAGGCGTGGCAGCAGCAGTAATCGAACTCGATTCCCTGCCCGATCCGGTTCGGGCCGGAGCCGAGGATCATGATCTTGCGCTGCTCGCTCGGCGCCGCCTCGCACTCGCTTTCGTAGGTCGAGTAGAGGTACGGCGTATGTGACTCGAACTCGGCGCCGCAGGTGTCCACGCGCTTGAAGACTGGGCGGATCCCTTCGGCCTGGCGCCGCGCCCGCACTTCGTCATCCGTGCAGTTCAACAGGTCAGCCAGCCGCGCGTCGGAGAAACCGTAGCGCTTCGCCTGGCGCAACTGCGCGGCCGGGAGTGAAGCCAAGTCCTCCCGCGCGATCTCATGCTGGAGGTCCACGACCTGTTTGAGCTGCGCGAGGAACCACTGGTCAATGCTCGTCAGCTCGTAAAGCTCATCGACCGTCCAGCCGCGCTCGAACGCCGCGTGCAGGTAATGGACGCGCTCGGCGTTCGGTATGATCAGCTTGCGCCGCAGCGACTCGTCATCGATTTTGCCCACGCTCGGCGAGCCGCGCCGTTCGAGCGAGCGCACGCCCTTGAGGAAGGCTTCCTTGAAAGTGCGCCCGATGGCCATCGCCTCGCCCACGGACTTCATCTGCGTGCCGAGCGTCGTGTCCACGCCCGGAAACTTCTCAAATGCCCACTTCGGGATCTTGACCACCACGTAGTCGATCGTCGGCTCGAAGGAGGCCGGCGTCTTCTTGGTGATGTCGTTCGGAATTTCGTCGAGCGTATAGCCGACCGCCAGCTTCGCCGCGATCTTGGCGATTGGGAAGCCGGTGGCTTTTGAGGCGAGGGCCGAGGAGCGCGAGACGCGCGGGTTCATCTCGATCACGCGCAGCTCCCCGTTGCGGGGGTTGACGGCGAACTGGATGTTCGAGCCGCCGGTCTCGACGCCCACCTTGCGGATGATGCGGATCGCGGCGTCGCGCATCAACTGGTACTCGCGGTCGGTCAGGGTTTGGGCGGGCGCGACGGTGATCGAGTCGCCCGTGTGCACGCCCATCGCGTCGAAGTTCTCAATCGAGCAGATGATGACGACGTTGTCCGCCAGGTCGCGCATCACCTCCAGCTCGAACTCCTTCCAGCCGATGATCGACTCTTCGATCAGAATCTCGCTGATCGGGCTGGCCGAGAGGCCGCGCTCGGCGATCTCCTCGAACTCTTCGCTGTTGAAGGCGATCCCACCACCGGTGCCGCCCAAAGTGAAGCTCGGGCGAATGATGATCGGGTAATCGATCTCCTCGGCCACCTCCATCGCCTCAGCCATCGTGCGCACGAAACGCGCCTTGGGCATCAGCAAGCCGATCTCGTCCATCGCCTGTTTGAAGAGCAAGCGATCCTCGGCGACTTTGATCGCGTCGAGCTTCGCGCCGATCAACTCGACGTGACAGCGGTCGAGCACGCCGCTCTCGGCCAGCTTGACGGTCAGGTTGAGCGCCGTCTGGCCGCCGACCGTGGGGAGCAAAGCGTCGGGCCGCTCGCGCTCGATAATCGCCGCCACGGTCTCCACCGTCAGCGGCTCGATGTAAGTGCGGTCGGCCATCTCCGGGTCGGTCATGATCGTCGCCGGGTTCGAGTTGACCAAGACGATCTTGAAGCCTTCCTGCTTGAGCGCCTTGCAGGCCTGCGCGCCGGAGTAGTCGAACTCGCAAGCCTGGCCGATGATGATTGGGCCGGAGCCGATAATCAGAATCTTATGGAGGTCAGTTCGTTTGGGCATAGCGTTATGAGGTCACCTAGAGCAGATTTCATTTGGGTATACAGCGTTTGGAGTACCGGCTTCAGCCGGGTTTTGCGATGGTGAAAGGCAAAACCCGGCTGAAGCCGGTACTCCAAACGCACATGCTGTCATTCGTTCGCCCAGATTATTACATGCGTGCGTGAGATCAGAAAGTAAAACTGAGCCCGGTCAGCAATGAAAAATCATTCCGCTTGACGAGGGGCGGCGGCCGGTGATCGAAACGGTTGAGCCCCGTCAGCCGGAGCGCCACGTGCTTGGTGATCGGCATGGTGAAGGAGACGTCGGTCTGTAGACGGTAGCCCGCCGGATTGAACAGATCAGAAAAGAGGGTCACCTGTTCATTGAACTGCGCCTTGCCGTTCAGCTTTTGCGCCGCCGTCGCCCGCAGCAGGCTCGAAGCAGTCGTTCGCCGCAGCCCCGTGCTGTAGACCTCTTGCGTCAGCCCCGTCCCGAAATCGAAGCTCAGCGTCGGGCCTTCGCCCTTGAGGACGGGATAGATCAAGCCGATGTTTTCCGTGAGACGGTGATCGAGCCGCTTGATGCGGTCGATCTCAAAGCTCGTTTCAGTAAACGCCGGCAGCTTCGCCACCGTGCGCTCATAGCGCATGACGCCGCTGAGCAAGTCCGCGATCTCCGCCCCGTTGCGCACGCCGTAGCGCCCGAAAGAGCTGAAGGCGAAACGATGCGACCCGTATTTGCGCGACAGACTGAAGGCCAGGTTGAGGTCGCTCAGGTTGACGTTGCCGCGCGCGAGCGCGTAAGCGAAGTTGACCGTGCGCTGCCACGGCTCCGGCTTGGTGACCTGGGGCGGCGGCGGCTGCGAGCGGGCCTTCTTCGCTTCGACGAATCGCGCCTTATCCTTGAGCGGGAGGAAAGCGCCGAGCCGTTGCCGCAGCTTGTCGTCTGCTGCCTGCCAGTCTTTAATCGCGGCGATGCGAATGCTGATTTTGCCGGCGTACGGAGTCTCGATCTGCAACTGCTCGGCGGTGACCGAGACGACGCGGCCCGAGACTCGGTCGCCGTTGACGAACGTGACGATCACCGGCGGCGGGCCGTCGGCGCGGGCGATCTCCCCGTGGCCGAACGCGCAGAGCAGCGCCACCAACATGGCGAAGACAGTTCGCCTGCTCCCGAGATCGATCGTTCGGTGCGTGAGGCAAAAGATGGGTATGTTCATTTCCGCCGCCGTCATTTTGGCGGGCGCACCAGTCTCCCGCGGTTAATCCTCCGGACTCACTTGCGCCTCAATGATAACGCGAGGTTGATGGCAAGCAAAGCCACCGCGATGGCGAGTGGGATTTGATAACGTTCTTTCCGTTCGACCGCGGCGCCGGCCCGCAACTCACCCTGATCAAGCGCGGTGATGAATTCGACCGCCTGCTCGACTTCACTTGCGTCGGGTTGCGCGCGCCAGTAGCGCCCGCCGGTGGCGACAGCGACCTGGCCCAGCAGTTGTTCATTCAAGCGGGTGACGACCGGGCGCCCCTCGCGATCCCGCTTGAGTTCCCGGGTCCCGCCCGACCGGTCGGTGTAGATGTTTGTGCCTTCGGTCGAGCCGAGCCCGATGGTGAGGATGACGAGCCCGGCCTCGGCCGCTTCACGCGCGGCATCGATCGCATCGCCATGTTGATCTTCGCCATCGCTCAGCAGCAGGAGTACGCGCGGCGCTCCCACTTTACTCGGGAAGTCCCTCACGGCGCGGGTGATGGCGCGGGCGAGCCAGGTGCCCTGTTCGTCGATCACCTCAGGCGTCAGCTCGTCAATGAAGATGCGCACGGCGGCGGCATCGAGCGTCAGCGGCGTGAGGATCGCGCTCGCCTCGGCGAAGGCAATCAGGCCGAAGCGATTGCCTTCCAGGCGCTCGAGCGATTCACTGAGGTCTCGCTTCGCGCGTTCCAGCCTGGATGGATGAATATCCTCAGCCAGCATGCTGAGCGACGTGTCAACGGCGAAGATGATGTCCACTCCGCGGCCCTTACGCTCTTCCTTGATCTCTCCCCACTGAGGGCGGGCGAGCGCGAGGACGACGAATAAACAAGAGGTGAGCGTCAAGGCCGCCGAGAGCCACTGGGCCTGCCGGTCGCGCCGCACTTGCTGTGCTCCCCGCTCGCCGAGGAATGCTTGCAGATCACGCGCGCGACTCTCAATCCATCTGCCGAGTAAAAAAACCAGGGGGATGAGCAACCAGAGGAAATGAAGATATTGCGGCGAGTGAAAACGCATGGCGGGAGATATACCTTGAATGGGGACAACTTGAGCTTTTGATAAGCAGGCATCTCAACACAAAGGGTCAAAGGTTCAAAGGATCAAAGGCTTTTTTTCAATCAGTTCCTTTGTCCCTTTGAACCTTTGGAGACCGCTTAAAAAGTGCCTGTAACGTATCGCATATTGTTTTTACGCAACGCGACCACCACTACATATGGGGCTGTCACCCGACTTTTTAAGCGGTCTCCTTTGACCCTTTGTGTTGAAAAAGCTCCATTGGTGACCGTGTTCGATATAGCAGCGTGGAGTTTCAGAGCCTCTTTGCCAGTGCGACTGGCAGAGCTTGGTTTTCAACAAAAAGCTTGATCCGGCCGGCGAACTCGGTGCGGTACGGGGAGCGTGAGCGACCTGCCGCGCGGCCAACAGTGTGATCTGGGAGGTTCAGGTCGCTCACGCTCCCCGTACCGCACCGCTGCGGAATCTTCAGCCGAGACTGAAACGATCTATCCCATTGACACAGACCGACGCTCGCGGGCCCGCCTGGCAGGTTCGAGCAACTCTCGCACAGTAGTGACTAACGCCTCGACTGTTTCGGGAGTAAAAGAAGCCTCGCCATCTTCCGGGCAAACCCAAGCGTAAATGCCTGGAACACGAATCGAGATCCCATCCTCATTATATTCGAAAGTGGCTGGATGCCATTCTTTCGGCCTGTGGTGTTGCCCGCAAATTGGGGCGGATTGCATAGTCATAAGCTACTCCCCCGTTCGTTTAGGCCGCCTGAAGAGCACACTGAAGTTCATCACCAGCTACTCTACTTCTTCCCGCCTCCGCCGCTTCAACTCCGCCAATTTCCATCGCGGCCAAGTCGAAGTGCGGCTATAGCGATTGGTCGACTGGGCCAATCCGTCTACCCGCGTTGACCCGCACTGCGGGCAGACAGTCGCGAGCCCGCGCGAAGCAGCAAGGCAGGCCGTACAGATCGTGAACTCCGGCGAGAAGGTGATGGCGGCCGTGCCCGTTTGGTAGAAGGCTCGTGAGATGAGCACGGCCAATCGCTCGGCCAGGGGCTGTGACGCGCCGAGCCAGATGTCACTCATCGCCCCCCCGATCATGCCCGCCTGAAGCGCGCCCTCGATCCTCATCTTCTCCAGCGCTCCCAGAGCGCTCGTCACCGGGAGTTTGACGGAGTTGGTGTAGTAGACTTCGCCCTCATCCTCAGCCTCGCCCGGCTGGCTGACGGCCGAGGCGCCGAAGCGCTTCAGGTCCAGGCGGGCCAAGCGGTGCGGGGCGGTGACATCGTGCGACTCGGCCAGCAGAAAGCGGACCTTGTGTTTGGCTGAGAGCCGCTCGACCTCAGCACCGAGATGAAGGACCACGCGGGCGGCGAAGTCTTGAGCCTCAGGTGAACTCTCGAGCGGCGCGCCAGTGACGGCCTGTGCCAGTTCATTGAGGCCGATGGGGCAGATCGCGTGCGTCGTCCAATTCAACCGTAGGAAAGGTTCCTTCTCCGGACGCATGGCCAGCATGGCCAATGACCCGGCCTCGCCGCGAGCGAGGAGCTTCTCCAGGAAGACGCGCTTTTCGAGCGAAGCCTGGGCCGCGAGTTCCAGCAACTTGGTCAGGTATTCAAAGACCTTCAGTTGGTCGCCGCCGGCCAGAGAGCCCATCCGCGGCAGGTTGATCGCCACGGATGAGAACGTCGCTGCCCGCCAGCGCCAGCTCTCGATCGCCCGCTCCAGTTTGTCGGCGCTGATCCCGTAACGCGCCGTGAAACTCGTCGCGGCCTCACTCTCAGTCCCATCCTTAGGGGGGCGATCAAAGGCGAGGACGACGCCGCCACGCTCGGTTGCCACCTGGCTCACCAGGTCGAGAAAGCCGCGGTAACCCGGGCTCTCGATGAAATGGCTGGTCAGGTGCAGCACCGGGCGCGGCCCCGTAAAAGGCAGCCCCTGCCCGTCGCCTTCGAGGTAGACCTCAAACAACGCCTTCAGGAAGCTGCGTGCCACCTCACCCAACGCGCCGTAATTCTCGGCCTGCTGCTCACCGCCGGCGCCAATCGCAGGCAGGTCGCGCAAGTAGGCCGGGGCGTCCCAATCCAGATGCAGGTCGCAGCGCACCGACTGGCCGCCGCGCGCCACGGCCGGGGCGGAGAGTTCGAAGAGGAAGCCCTGCGCCAGTTGCTTCATCTCACTCTGGCCGAGCCCGGCCAGCAGTGGCGCGAGGGCGAAGTTGATCGAGTCCCAGGCCACCCCTTCGCTGAAGTAACCGTGCAGCGCGGCGGTGTACTTCACCAGGTGGGCCGCGAGCACTTCAGGGCGCTTCGCCGGGCGTGACCCGGCGAAGCCCCCGGGCAATCTGATCCCCTGGCGCTTGATGAAATCGACCGAGCCGATCATCGTCGTCGGCCGATCGATCTCGCCGAGGTTCTCGAGGTGCAGATCGCCAGCGAGGTGCGCGTTCGCCACGGTGTCGGAGAAGACGGCGAGCATGGCGTACTCGCGCTTGATCGCCTCGGCCAGGGTCAGGCTCGTGCCCTCGGGCCCGTGCGGAGCGGCGGCCGCCTCGCGCGACGCGGATTGAATCACTTGGTCCGCATCGTAGAGCGGCACCCCCAGCCGCGCGTGCGCCCGGTGCGCGGCCGTGAGTCCGTATTCGACCAGCTTGGCATCGACCAGCCCGCGGATCAAAGACGAGGTGAGCGCCTGGATGCCGGAGCGCCAGATCTGCTCCTTGACCTCAAGGGCGATCTGGTGCGCGACCTCCGGGGCGAGCTTCGTTTCGCGCACCAGGGCGTCGGTGATCCGCTGCGGGTCGAACCGCGCGACGTCCTCATCCGAGCGCCGCACGAACAGCTCGGCTTCGGTGAGAGATGTTTGGTCTTTATTTCGGGGCTCGTCCATAAAAGAGTGATGAGTGATGAGTGATGAGTGATGAGTAAGAGTGAAAAACTATCCACTCATCACTCATCACTCATCACTTGAATTGAATGATTGAGCGGCCCTGCCCCGCGTCCGATGGCCGGAGCAGTCCGCAACGCCGCGGCCAAATAATCTTTCGCCCGCCTCACTGCTTCAGGCACGTCGCACCCGCGGGCGAGTAAGGCGGCAATCGCTGAAGAGAGGGTGCAACCCGTGCCGTGCGTGTTGCGGGTCACGATCTTCGGCGCGCGGAAGACCTGTGTCTCGCGGCCGTCGTACAAGACGTCGGTGGCCTCATCAGCCAGGTGCCCTCCGGTGACGAGGACCGCGCGCCTTGCTATCCGCCTAGTCTTGCCCGCTTGACACAACTCGTAAAGGCGCCGCGCAGCCCGCCTCATTTCGTCCAAGGTGCTGACTTCCATCCCCGTGAGCCGTGCGGCCTCCGCCATATTCGGGGTCAGCACATCGGCGAGCGGTAACAATCGCTCCGACAGGCAGGCCGCCGCCCCGTCGATCAGGTCATAGCCGCTCGTCGAACGAATCACCGGGTCAATGACGATGTTTGACAGGTTGTGGTCTTCGATCAGCTCGGCGACGACCTTGATGGCTGCGCTCGTGGGAAGCATGCCGGTCTTCACGGCCGCGATCTCGTAATCGGCGACCACCGGCCCGAGCTGCGCGCGCAGCACCTCTGGCGTCTGATGATAGGCGCCATAGACGGCGACTGTGTCCTGTGAGGTGATCGAGGTGATCGCCGCCGCCCCGTAACACCCGAAGGCGGCGAAGGTCTTGATGTCGGCTAAGACGCCCGCCCCGCCTGAGGGGTCGAACCCGGCGATCGAAAGAACCGTGAGCATAATCTTGGTCGAGAGTTAAGAATGCAGTTGAGTCAAAGGGCCTCTATCTCATTCCTTCCCCCGCTCCTTGCTTCGAGCACTCCTAGATCTCAAACGTCCCGCCGGGCTGGATGGTTTCCAGCAACCTACGGTCGCCCCGAGATTGCCGCGCCGGCTTCGATGTCCCAGCTTGGACCACTTAATCTAGTAGGTAAGAGCATAATCATAACATCATCTTGTGATGATAGGCAAAACACCTTGGGCCCGCCCTGGGAGCGCAGGCCATGAGACTCTCCGGTGGAGAGTCTCATGGCCTGCGCTCCCAGGCTCGTATTGACCCACATCAATAACCGGCCAGGCGGGACGCCGAAACACGTGACCTCTTGGCGGCGTGGCTCCGGCGGCCGCAGCGTGATGGGCGGGTCGATTGGAAGGGAGTCTACCCTGCCTGCGGCAGCGAGGACCGGGCGTGCGCCCCCCTGCGCGTCGAGGACCGCGTGCGCACCGATTTTCTGTGGCAGCGAAGCCCGTTTCTTCCGGTCGGCGGCGGATACGGAACTATCGAAGGCGCTGGCCTTGACTACCTCCTGCCCTACTGGATGGCCAGGTATTATGAGGTGCTGGCCCCCTAACGACTCAGCAGTTTTCGGGCTTCATCCGTGGCGCCCTTTTCGGTTCGCCGCCGCAGCGTGTAGGTGCTGGTACGCGTGATCCGCTCACCCACGCGCAGGGTGCTCAGCGGGCCGAGCATCTCCAGTTCGACGTAAGCAGCGGGATCGGGGTTGGTATAAACTTCGGCGCTACTCCCCTGGTCCGGGTATTCGGCCTCGGGGACTCGCGGTGAATCAATCCGCAGCACATATTTCTCGCCGACCCATAACAGCGTGCCGGCATCAGAACCGATCTTGTGGCTGGCCTTCGGGTCGCGGGTGAGCGAGAGCAACCCGCTTTCCACTTTCAGCCCCGGCGGCAACTCCCTCGACTGCCTGTTGTACCCTTCCGGATAGCGCGAAGCTTGAGGCAAGGGGAGATAGACGCCGACCGGGTCCTGCAGCTGAGTGACCACCCACACCGCGACTCTCTTCGGCTCGCCTGCCACCTTCTCGTAAGCCGTGGTGATGGTCATGACAGGTCTCTCAGGGTCAAGCTGAATGCGGCGACGGGCGCGGATGCCGTAGTGGGGATCGACCGGGGAGACCAGCTCAACTGTTCCGGCGCTCACGCTCGCCGTGACCGGCATCGAATCGAAAGCAGGCGGCGGCGGCCAACCGCGCTCAGCAACCGTGGGCCAGTCAGCCTGCGGCGCGGGCCAGGCCTTATCCCCTCCGAAGTTGCCCCAGATCGTCGCTTGAGGGTCCGGCGCCCTCCCGTCTAAGGCGCGATTCTCCCACCACGGCCCGGCTTCCCCGGCAAAGCGAAATTGCATGACCCGCCCGACCGCCGGGACAATCACTGCCTCCACCTGGCCGTTACCGATGATGAGCGAATCGGGCCAGCCATGATAGTCAGCGCGTTTCACACTTACCCGGCGTGCGACAGCCACGGGGGCGAGGCTGCAGAGGCTGACTAAAGCGACCCATATTAACCAAGCGCTGGGAGGACAACCTTGTCGCGTCTTCATGCGGATCCTCGATCAATCTGAAAATGGACGATGCACCATCAGCCGATCACGAAATGGACGAAGAGTGTCATTTTCCATTTGCCGTTCTCCATTCGTCATTGGTCATTGCCTTGGGGCCACCGGAGTTAATGACGCATGACAAATATCGAATGATAGATGGAACATGCGTTTCCCTCCTGATTTCGTGATCGACTGACAATGGACAGCGAGTGGCCCCGCCTTTCTCACGGCGCTTCCGGGCGCTCATTCAAACCCGGCTCCAGGCTTTGCACCTGGAGCACGCTTCGGATGTTGCCCCGTAAAACGGCGCGATCAGTGAAGAGGCTGATCGCGGCAATCCCGGCCGCGCCTCGCCGCAGCGGCTCGCGGAAGTTAGTCATCTTAATCCCGCCGATGGCCAGGACAGGCACCGGCACCGCCTGGCAAACCTCGGCGAGACGGTCGAGACCGAGCGGACGGCCGTAAGCCTGTTTGGAAGGGGTGTCGTAGACCGGGCCACAGACGATGAAGTCTGCGCCCCCGGCGGCGGCTTGCGCCTCGGCAACTGAATGCGTCGAGGCACCGATCAAGAACTCGCGCGGCCCGCGACGCTCGACGAAATTTCGGACTTCAGCGACCGGCATGGAGGTGACGCGCAGGTGCACCCCATCAGCCCCCGAGGCCAGCGCGACATCGAGCCGGTCATTAACCAGCACGCGCGCGCCGAACGGCCGCGCCTCGGCTACCGCCGCACGCACGAACTCACCGAGTCGCCGCGCCGGCCAATCCCTTTCACGAATTTGAATCAGTTGGCAACCGGCTTGCGCCGCCTCGCGGATGGCCGCGAGTTGCTCGTGCCACTCAGCCGCCGCGGCCTCAGGACTGCGGCGGAACGCTCGGCGGTCGGTGATCAGGTAGAGTAATGGAAGGGGCGACAGTTGACTCAACGGCTACCGGTTTGGCCGCCTCGACCGGCGGCGCCTCTAACGTGGCGAGCGCGAAGACGCTCTCGCGGAACTTGAAGATGTCGCGCAGCCCGGCAAAGATGTTGAGCAGCCCCAGCCCGGTGACCGCGCCGCGGACATAGCCGCTCTGCAAAAAGGACTCCAGTGCCGGGGTGTGCAGTTTGGCCGTCAGGAAATAGAGGAAAAAATTGTCCTGCCAGTAGGAGGTCCACGGCAAGATCGCCAGCAACACGCCGACCTCGAAACAAATCAGAATATAGACGATGACGGTAACTTTGGCTGACATGGCACGACCGTATGACCTCACCTGTCTTGACAGCGCGAGCGCTCCCCAGCGGCTCGTCCTTGTTATTCCGGCGCTGCCGAGGGCCAGAATAACAGGTCGCGCGAGGAGGCGCAACCGGGGAAATGGCTGAAGAATCAAGGCGGGGTGGGGTTAAATCCGGCCCCTCACTTTTTTGGAAGGCGAGGGCGATTAGCAATTTCACTCTCCTGCAATCCCGGCAGCGATTAGAGAACTTGGAACGCGGCTCGCCCTGGCTCGCACCTTCACCCGCATCTCTCACCGCCAGTCCGCAGCCCCGAACCTCACTCCAAGGAAGGACGCAACAATGCGAACGCAACCCAAGCCGATGCGCCTATCAATGGCGCTGGCTCTCCTCATGCTGAGCGCGTGGAACGTGCTGGCCGCTGACCCCGGCGTCCCGATCCCCGCCACCTCCGCGGTCAATGATCAAACGCCGGGCTCGATCTTGGTCTATAACCTCTACTCCTCAAACCCGGCCAACGTCTCGGCGGAAAACACGCGGATCAATATCACCAACACGTCGACGACGAGCCGGATCGCCGTCCACTTCTTTTTCCTCGACGGCAACAGTTGCTCACCGGCCGATTTCTACCTCTGCCTGACGCCGAATCAGACGACGAGCCTGCTGGCCGCGGACATCGATCCGGGCGTCACCGGCTTCATCATCGCCATCGCCACGGGCAGTGACGGGGTGCCGGCCACTTTCAACTTCCTGATCGGCGACGAATTTGTCAAGCTCGCCTCGGGGCACGCGGCCAACCTCGCCGCCGAGGCCTTCTCGGCTATCCGGGGGATCGACCGTGGGCCCAGCGGTGACATCAACCCGGACGGCACGATCGCCGCGATTCGGCTCGATGACTCGGCCTTCACCCGGGTGCCACGGGTCCTGGCCGTGGATAACGTTCAGAGCCCGTCCGACAATAATTCCATCCTACTGGTCATCAACCGGATTGACGGCGACTTGTCGACCGGCGCCGCGCCTGTCGGCAATGTCTTCGGCCTGTTCTTCGACGATAGTGAGCGCGCCTCCAGCTTCAGCTTCGGCATCAGCAGTCGCTGCCAGACCAGGCGATTGCTCTCTGACACTTTCCCGCGCACCACGCCGCGCCTCTCCACCCTGATCCCGTCAGGGCGGACCGGCTGGATAAAGTTTTACTCCGTAGACGGCGGCATTCTAGGGGCCGTGATCAACGCCAACCCGAACGCGAGCGTGATGGCGTCTGCGTTCACCAGCGGCCATAATCTCCATAAGCTGACCTTGCATACGGCGGAGATTCTCTTCGTCCCGATCTTCTCTCCGTCCTGTTAGACTGAATCGGGACAGTCCGGGGAGCGTGAGCGACCTGGTGTTGGTGGTAAGAGCCGTTCGGCTAGTATCAGGTCGCTCACGCTCCCCGGACTGTCCCGGCGCTGTCCTAAGGGTGATCATCGGCGAGGAGAGGGTAAAAAAGGATGGTGTGGTGGAGGGGTCAGAGGTCACTTCTCCTCTGCACTCACGGCAGCGGACTCAGCCGGGCGCTGGCCTTCAACCCACTCCTCGCCGTCTTCGAAGATCTCCTTCTTCCAGATCGGCACGGTCTGCTTGAGACGGTCAATCGCGAAGTGGCAGGCCTCGAAAGCCACGCGTCGATGCGGCGAGGTGACGACGATCACCACGCTTGACTCCGAGACAGCGAGGTCGCCGAAGCGGTGAATCATGCCAAGGCGCTCGACTTCGGGCCACCGCTCGCGCACCTCCTCCCCGATGCGCCGCATCTCTCTGACAGCCATCGGCGCATAAGCCTCATACTGCAACCGCACGACCCGCCGCCCTTTAGTCTGTTCACGGACCACGCCGTCGAAGGTGACGACGGCTCCCGCGGCCCCGGTCAAGAGCCGACGCTCAAGCCCCGGCTTATCAATCGGCTCGCGCGTGATTTCGAAAATGTCCTCATTCATAAAACTTCTGACTGCGAGACTCGAATTTCAAGCTCAACGCATCACTCACCATTCAAACTCCAGAACTCCTCCCCCAGAGACTGGCGGGAAGATCGCGAGTGTGTCGCCGTCACGCAGCCGGTGGCCCGGCCGGGCGTGCTCCTCGTTGACCGCGAAAAGCGCATGTCGCTCAAAACCGCCAAGCTGCGGAAACCGGCGCCTGACCTCAGCAAAAGCGCGGGTGACATCAGCCGCGGGCTCCAGCTCACAATTCAATTCGCCGGTGCCGGCGGCCTCGCGGCAGGCGCCGAACAGGAGAACTGTGATCTTAATCATCCCTTCGCTCATCAGTGAAAAGTCGCGACCTGTGCAGACGGTCTGCGAGTCAGTACCGCGAGCGGTAGCGAGCGTCATTTCCCACAGCGGATCCCTGGTGGAGGCCACGCTCGCTCCCGCTCGCGGTACGGATCCGTTCGCACAGGTCGAAAACCTATGCCAGGGCCATGGCATCCGGCTGTCCGGCGGTTGAACCTGACTGCCGGCCGCGGAACCTGAGCGCCTCGAGCAGGAAATTCTCGAAGATCAGCCGCCCGTCGCGGCTCTCGTTGCGGTGCTCCCAGTACTTATCTTGCTGCCAATCCTGAAACGATTTCTCGATGTGAAACTGGACGCCGTAAATCAACTGCTCGGCCGTGCGCCGCACCATCATCTGGACCTCGGCCAGGTAGCCGCGGGCCAGTTGCTTGAACCCTCCGGGCAGGCGGTCGAGTTGCAAGCCGTGATTCTGCCAGACGCGGAGCAGGTGGCGGCGCTTGGTGTAGTTTCGCCAGCGGCGCTCGTCAAGCCCCGCGAAAATCGGGTCGCCAGTGTCCGTGATTTTGACGAAGCGATACTGGTACTCGACGAGCCGATCGGTCCGGCGCTCGCGCGGCAATTTGTGATCGAGCGTCACCACCGTCGCGCCGAAGGCCTGCCCGACCAGTTGGTGGCCTCCACAGATTGCGAGCACCGGCACGCGGGTGCCGCGCAGGAAGCGGTTAGCACGCTCGATCAACTCTGGGTGGTAGAGGTCGAAATCACGCAACGTGCCGCTCAAGACGATGGCGTCAGGGTCGAACTCCTGAACCAGTTCTGCCCCGAGTTCCGACAGGTGGGCGGTGCGGACCTCGGGCTGTCTGACTAGCTTATGAATGTTGTTCTCGATATTAGCCATCGCCAAAGCGGCGATCATCCGCTCTTGCCGGAGCCATCGCCCGGCGTCAAAATCCGGCTCGCCCCGCGCCACGTCAGAGAGGTCACTCTCGTGTTTGAGCAGATTGTCCACGGTCAAGACGCGCAGCCTCTCGATTCGCGGCATAATCGGCTCGAAGACACAAAATTTATTGCCAGTTTGTTCTGGTCTTGGTCCCATAATCCCCTAGTGCCCTTGGCCGGGCAGTGTCAGTTTACTATAAACCATCGCGTCATGTGGAGCCGGATTTTAGGACGCCTGACCTTCGGCCTGCGACCCAGTCCTTTCCGGGTTTGTCAAAACTCGCCGCCATCGGCTAAAATTTACGATTCACGTCTATCATAATTTTCCGGCCATCGCCGACCGTATGGCTGAGTCAGCACTAATGGGAGCCTTGATGCCTGATCGCGAATCCATCGTTGTGCGCGGGGCGCGCGTTAATAACCTCAAGAATATCAATTTTGAAATCCCGCTCAATTCCCTGACCGTGGTCACGGGCGTGAGCGGTTCGGGGAAGAGCTCGCTGGCCTTCGACACGGTCTACGCCGAAGGCCAGCGCCGCTACGTCGAGTCGCTCTCGGCCTACGCGCGTCAGTTCCTCGAGCGGATGGACAAGCCCGATGTGGATGAGGTCCACGGCATCTGCCCGGCGATCGCCATCAACCAGAAGAATGCGACGCGTAACCCGAGGTCTACGGTCGGCACCCAAACCGAGATTTATGATTACCTGCGGTTGCTCTATGCGCGGATCGGCGTCACGGTCTGTCGCAACTGCGGCCACCAGGTGATTCGCGACACGCCGCAATCAATCGCCGACGCGGTGATGCAACTGCCCGAGGGCACGCGGTTCCACGTGCTGTTCCCGGCCGACGCCGGTCTCGAGCCACGGCCGGCCAGCAACGGTGGGCTCGCAAGCAAAGCGGCAGCGAACGGGAAACCTTCAAAGAGGGTGCGCGGCTCACAGGCGGCGGCCCGCAGCTCGGTCAATGTCAAAGCCCATCTCATGAGCTTGATGCAGCGCGGCTTCACACGGCTCTATGACGCCTCGCGCAACGAGACTGTCGAGTTGCAAACGCCTGACAGCTTCACCGGCCAGAGCTTTGATCACATCTATGTGCTCGTTGACCGGTTAGTCGTGCGGCCCGATGTGCGCGGCCGCTTGGTCGACTCACTTGAAACCTGCTACAACGAAGGCCACGGCCAGGCCGTCATTCAACCGATGGGTGAGAACGCGCAGCGCCTTCACTTCTCCGAACGTTTTGAGTGCAAGCACTGCGGGCTCGGCTACGTCCTGCCCGAGCCGCGCCTCTTCAGCTTCAACAATCCCTTCGGCGCTTGTCCCACCTGCCAGGGCTTCGGTAATACGATCGGGCTCGATTGGAATCTCGTCATCCCGAACCGCGAACGGTCGCTCGCCGAAGGGGCGATTGAGCCGTTCACCAAGCCGCAGTTCGAGTGGTGGCGTTCGGAACTCAAGAAGTTCGCGCGGCGCGAAGGCATCCCGATGGACGCCCCCTTCGCCCAGCTCTCGAAGGCGCAGCAGCGCGCGGTAATCGAAGGCAAGAACGGGTTCGACGGGGTGCAGGGCTACTTCGACTGGCTGGAGACGAAAAAATATAAACTGCACGTGCGCGTCTTTCTCTCGCGGTACCGCGGCTACACCCGCTGCCCGGAATGCGACGGCGGGCGGTTGCGGGCCGAGGCGCGTGACGTGCGGGTGGGCGGGAAAACTTTGCCGGAAGTCTGCCAGCTTTCGATCAAGGACGCGGTCGAGTTCTTCAGCCACCTGACGCTCACCGAAGAGCAAGCGGCCATCGCTGAAAGGCTGCTCACCGAGGTGCGGCAGCGCCTGAAGTTTCTCCTCGAAGTGGGCCTCGACTACCTGACGCTCGACCGCTTGGCCTCGACGCTCTCGGGCGGCGAGGCGCAGCGCATTCAGCTCGCGACGCACCTCGGCTCCTCGCTGGTCGGGGCGCTCTACGTCTTGGATGAGCCGAGCATCGGGCTGCACCCGCGCGACAGCCGCCGCCTGATCAGCCTGCTGGAGAACCTGCGCGAGGTCGGCAATACCCTGCTCGTCGTCGAGCACGATGCCGACATGATGCGCGCCGCCGACTACATCCTCGACATCGGCCTCGGGGCCGGCGAGTTGGGCGGCGAGATCGTCTACCAAGGCTCACTGCCGGGCCTCCTGACTTACGAGCCCTCGCTCACCGGCAAGTACCTCCGCGGCGAGCTGCAAATCAAGGTGCCGGCCGAGCACCGGCCCGCGGGCAAACAGCAGATCGAGATGCGCGGTGTGCGCGAGCACAACCTGAAGGGCATCGACGTGACGATCCCGCTCGGCATGCTGGTCTGCATCACTGGCGTCTCCGGCTCGGGCAAATCCACGCTCGTCCACGACTGCCTGTACGCCGGGCTCAAACAGCAGCGCGGTGATCGGCAAGGGTCGGTCGGCGGCTTTGACAAACTCGAAGGCGGGAAGTTTCTCGACGACGTGATCCTCGTCGACCAGTCGCCCATCGGCCGGACGCCGCGCTCCAACCCGGTGACCTACATCAAAGTCTACGACGCGATCCGCGAGGCCTTCGCCTCGACGCGTGAAGCCCAGGCGCACGGCTACAACGCCAGCCACTTCTCCTTCAACGTGCCCGGCGGGCGGTGCGAGACCTGCCAGGGCGACGGCACGGTGACGGTCGAGATGCAGTTCCTCGCCGACGTCGAGCTGGTCTGCGAAGAGTGCAAGGGCACACGCTTCAAGTCGTCGCTGTTGGAGATCAAGTACCGCGGCAAGAACATTCACGAAGTCTTGCAGATGACGGTGCGCGAGGCGATGGCCTTCTTCTCGCACGTTCCGCGGATCGCCAACAAGCTGAAGGTGCTCGACGACGTGGGCCTCGGCTACCTGCGCCTCGGCCAGTCGGCGACGACGCTCTCGGGCGGCGAGGCGCAGCGCGTCAAGCTCGCCTCTTACCTCTCGAAGAAGACCGGCGACCACACGCTCTACATCTTTGACGAGCCGACGACGGGGCTGCACTTCGACGACATCAACAAGCTGCTCGCCGCCTTCCGGCGGTTGATCGATGCCGGCGGATCGCTGGTGGTGATTGAGCATAACCTGGATGTCGTCAAAACGGCGGATTGGATTATCGACCTGGGGCCGGAAGGTGGAGATCAGGGCGGCCAAGTTGTCGCTGTCGGCACGCCCGAACAGGTGATGCAGGTTGGGGCGTCGCATACCGGCCGGTTCCTGCGCGAACACCTCAAGGGGATCAAATGAGCCGCATCTATAATGTCGGTGATTGACATCTATCACACAGGAGGTTTACAACAAGGACTATGGAAGTGACCTCAACGATTACTATTGATCAGATTGAAGAGCAGCTTCGGCAGTTGCCGCCTGAGAAGCTGGCTGTCGTTTACGATTTCGTTTCTTACTTAGGCCGTGTCGCATAATTCGATAGGCCATACACCTCCGGTGTCAGCCTCTTTTTACTACTTTTTCCTCCTTCATCACCTTGATCGCTATTCAGCCTTGAGCCAAGCCTGTGGCTTTGGCTTGTTCC
>Ga0207646_10000741_pt1 | contig 42417 bp, 30 predicted proteins | sample KBSK5502metaG_FD_184343 | JGI IMG/M metagenome (GOLD analysis project Ga0207646, IMG submission 184343) | Corn, switchgrass and miscanthus rhizosphere microbial communities from Kellogg Biological Station, Michigan, USA - KBS K5-50-2 metaG... | ecosystem: Host-associated > Plants > Roots >... | reverse complement strand
AGGGTGCAATCACTTCGGGAAGCTTTCCTTGAACCAAATCGATCAAATTATCTGGCAACTTTCCTTGCGGCTTATAACAACAATCTCTTAAGCGCTAAGACTCGCCACGACGTCGGAAACCTTCTAACCCCTTTACTATTGGTCGATGCACTTCCCAAGGATCGTCGTGCGCCCATTAAGAGAGTACTCATGCAGCCTTATCCTCTTAGAACGGCGCTGTGGAATTTGACTGAGGTAATAGGCCTCCATAGCCGATCAAATGATAAGGGTCAAAGTCCGTCGAAGGAAGGAATAGTAAAAGACGCGCAGAAGAACGGCGATATTTTCGGGCGTCGCTCATTTCTGAAGATATTGTTAGTCGATGATCAATTCTCCTTGGGATACCACCACTTGCTCGCGAGCTTCTTATTCGGCGAACGCTATCAGCCGGATTGCGGAAAAGGAGACGATAAGGACTGGCGTGTGTTTATTAACGGCTTGGGGGAGTTACAGTGTCTTTCAACTGCGGATGTATTACTTAAGAAACTAGACGAATTCGGCGAAATTAAGAATTGGAGTACACCGAGACTGTTTGATATTGGCTCCAACGTTTTGGCGCTTGATCTAAGACTCTGGACCGATAATAAGAATAGGGATAAGTTCTTTTCTCGTTTGCTCGGGCTATGTGCGAAGCTCGGCGCTGATCAGATTGCAGACGAGCATTTTAAGAGAGCTTTAAGAGCTGTCGAAGGTGGAGGAATCGGCAGTGCTGAACAGAACGAAATTGAAGGTCTCGCACTATTCCCCCTTCTCTTAAGCCACATCGACCCTTCTCTTCCTATCTTGTTGTTCAGCTCAACCCAACAGCGAGCGGTCGCCGAAATGGTCTCACACCGGCCTAACATCATCAGCGATTTTGCCAAACCGATTTTTAGCGGATATGGCGAGAACAAGAGTCGTAGCAAGACCATTTCACTTCTTGAGCGCGCCATCACCAAAGGAATCGAACTCCATGAGAGTCGAAAAATATGGGAGGAGCTAGTAACTCGCGCAGAGAAAGTTAAAACAAATGTTGCAACGTTTGAGTTCGCCGACGTAATGATAAGAAGATCTGACGGGACGAAGAAATCAGCACAGTATGAAATCAATGAGCCGTCGATAAATGAATTGGCTCAAGAATTCTGTGATTACGTCTCTTTCGGCAGATTCTCAGATTCTCTGTTAGCGATTGGAAATTGGTCGGAGGATATACTCGGCGGTAAACCCGATGATTTACCTGCGAGGGCTACTGAACCCTCAGCGGCTCTTGCAGCAGTCAAAGACTTGAAGCTTAACTATCCCAGCTATGAAACAGCCCTGAAAAGAGTTTGGAATGACTCTGCTTATAAGACCTCCGTCCGGTGGGTCGTAAAGAACATCTCGTCACAGATCACAATCCAGCGCAAGCGCGTAGCGCTAAACTATGTCTCAAACCAGGGACGGAACAACAGTCCTTTAGATTTTAGAGTAGGCGATTTGGATGCACTAGGGCTTTCATATCCTCTGCCTCAAAAAGCTGAAGAGTTGCTAGGTCGATTTCTAGACGAAGACGGTGACGCACAGGCGTTCCTTAATTCGCCCAGCGACTGGGTAACTTGTCTAATTAAGGATGCTGGTTCTGTCACGATCGCAGTCACTAATGGCTTCCGAAATGCACGGGCTCACAGACATGCGAGACCAGCCGACTCCTCAGCCATTCGAGAATTAGCAATTTGGTGTTGGCTGTGGACTCTCGCAGGGCTCTTCCCAACATCCACGACCCCGCTGATCGAGCGCGGAGACTCGGTGAACCTTCCTCCATTGGGAATTACGGAGTTTATCCACCTAAAGCGACCACTTGTCTCATCGAATATAACTCCTGGGGCGAAGGGCGCCGCCTCATTACTTCCTGTTCTATCACAACTGAAAAAAGTCTTAGAGTTAGGCTGGTTGAAGATCAATGACGCCGGCCTAGATTCGGCACTTGATCGGCTGATTGTTTAAAACGCTTGGCAATTCATCCTACCCTGCGAAGATACTCTTCTTGCCCAGAGACAAACGCGGTTTGTTAATTACTATTCAAGCTCCTGTGATAAACCGGAGTTGCGACCCGCCTCTGTTTCTTCTCACTTAGTTACCTTCAATAGCATTTGCGCTACTAACGACAGACCGAAACTCCCACGCAACGCAGTTAAGTACGGTCCGCACTGTTGAATCTTTGAAACGGCGAGTTCTATTACACACATAAACCCCAGTCAAGAAAAGAATACCAGGACTTAAACGGCAGCGTGATTTCAGCGGATCGAAGGTCTGTTCTCTTCGGCACACCTCGTGCAAACGGGCCAAGCGTGTTAGATGAAAAATGATTCTCAGGAGAAGAAAGCAGATGAACGAAAGACTCCGGTTAACTGCTCATGCATGGAAGAGACTCTCGCAGAGAAATCTGACATTGAGCGATTTGTTAATGGCAATCAAACACGGACAGAGAATCCATCGGGCGCACGCATGCTTTTACTTCTTAGGTCTAAGAAATCTTCCGTCTGGCGCGAGTTCCGATTTGCATCGATTAGTCGGAACAACTGTTGTTGTCGAGAACAATGAAATTGTCACCGCCTATCGAAATAAGCGAGCTTCTTCAAAGATAAGGCGTAAGGCGAAGCGATACCACGGGTTTCCAATTGCAGTCCAGCGAGCGCTTCAGGACGGCGCAAGAGTTGCAATGGCAGCGAGAGCTTAAATTCAAAACCAGAAACAGTAAGTGAAAGAAAAACCGCAGGAGAAGACAAAATGCCAACTAGAAACGGAACCAAGTCAATCGAAGCTAATGCTTACCGGCAGGGCACGCAAGAGATCGCCCAGGAAGACGCCTTGCGCGAGGTTGAGGCGCAATTCGAAACGTTGCGTGAAGAAGAGAGTAGAAAAGCCACCGATCCAATCAAGAACTTGGAAGCGGAAACGACAAATCTAACGAAGCGAAAGGGAGATGCGGACGAGCGCTGGCTGAGGATGAAGGGTCTTACGGACGGTCGCGAACCTGAATTTGCGAAGCCCTTCTTGGCTGTGGTAGTAGCGTTTGCCCTCATCGGTTCGGACGGTCTCCTGCTAGCTCCAGTAATGGATGGACTGAACATTACGGAGCCTCTTGCTCAATTGGCGGTAGCAACGGTCCTGGTGACCGCCTTCAGTTTGCTCCTCAAAATTTCAATCCATCTTTACCGACAGCCGCAGCGAAAACTTGGACTTGTAATAGCGCCTGCTATATTGGCGCTGATTGCCCTCGCGATCTTCGGCTGGTGGCGCGGAGCCGAAGTTGTCTTCGCGAGCTTGCAAACCAGTGATGGCGGCAATACGTTCGCCGCAGAAAACCCTACGCTGACTAGACTATTCGTAACGCTCGCGACTGTTGCTCTACCTGTGGGCGCGGCTCTTGGATTGGAATACGGACTTGAAAAGTTACGACATGCTCACGAGTGGCGAAAAGCGCGGCGCGAACATTTGAGATTCTCCAAAGCCTTGGATCGAAGCCAAAAGAAATTAGAAGCGGCAAACGAAAAGCGAGATCACGAGCGAGAGAAACTAGCGCAAACTCGTGATGAGTGGTTGGCCGCAGCACGGCAAGCACACGCCGAAGGCCGGCGCGTAGGTGCACATAAGGAGCCGCTTAGCGCTGTTCTTTCAAGGGTCATCCCAATCGGAATGTTGATCGTAGCTGTCGTCCTAGTCTTTTGTTATATGCTCGCGGATAAATACCTAGTCGAATACATCCCGACTGACAGTGCGCGCTTGTTCTTATATGTCTTAGCAGCGTTGGGCCTCGCGGGATGGTATGCGCAACGAGCCTTTCGTCGATGGAATCGACCTACCGCAGACGAACTTTACAAACGTCGACCGACTCACTTTCGAAATACTTCACATCCAGATGCGGTCCGATTGAACGAAGGACCAGGTAGGGATGCGGCACAACAGTTTAGCGAACACAATCCTGTTGGACGGACAGTAGAGGCGAGTTAACGTTGCTGATTCTATTTCACCTTAGGAGGGCTAAAGGATGAGAACCATTTTGTTCGCGACCATCGCGCTGCTGCTGGCCGGATCTATCATCGGGGCAGTCATTGTTTGGCCGACTACACCGCACGTAAAGGACGCCTTCGTTATCGACGAGTCCAAGAGCGTCCCCGACGATGCTCGGGCCGAGGCTCATACGGCTGTCGAGACGAATGTTGGCCAACTGAAACGTGGCGACGAGTTGATCATTATTCCTTTAACGGGTGACGCAGCAATTGAAGCTCCCGGGAAGGTACAGCGTGTTCGCATAAGCACTTCGCGCAAGGCCTACGATGCGGATCTTAAACAGACGCGAACCGCTGTCCGGTCGATACTCGATAAGTTGCGCGAGGAATCGTCGATTCACCCCTATTTGAGAACCGACCTGCTGGGTAGCATACGTCTTGCGGAAGAAGAAAGACGTCCGGGCGAGAACTTCATGCTAGCTATCATAAGCGACATGATTAATGATACACCGAGTATTAACTTCATGAACCACCCAGCTCTTGGTCGAGAAGAGACTGCCCGAACATTTGCAGATGAATTGATGAAAGGGCATCAAACCGCATGGGAAGGTGCGCGTATTTTCTTGGGACAACTGCGAAGCAATGACCTAAAGAAGTTAGGAACCGAAAGACGCGAAGCCATTCGCGCATTCTGGATCGAATACTTTCGCGCGGGTGGTGCGGTCGACGTAGTATTCGCGACGGACGGACCGGGTCAGTTGGCGGAGTTCATGGGTCGCGCGAGTTCAGCTAAAAAATAGTTACGCCGCTTGTCGGTTAGAAGAGCAGGAATGATCTGCACTACAACTTTCTTGACTCGTAATCTGGAAGCGCCAAAGACAATTGTGAAAGCGTCGGATGGTGAGACAGTCTTGACCCGCAAAAGAATGTTGCTATAGAGTCAGCGAGCCTATTTCACTTCAGCACTGGCAAGCTGCATTTGTTCGCGACGGCGCTTCTTACACTCTCTACTCTTGGTAATCGTGGAGAAGGCGCGCCGGCGGATTGACTCTTCGATACTACGAGCGAGCCAAACTCGCGGACTCAAACATTAGGAGATCCGTATAAGAGTAACGTCTGAGTCTACCACATTAGGACGGACTCTCGATCTTTCACCCAAGACGAACGACGAAACCTAAACCGATGGACAACAACCAATCCGAAGAAAAACCCGATTCTGAGCGAACTCAAAATAGCTCGGACGAGGTTGGGAATCCGCGAGAGCCCTATTCAGGCTCATTGTCTGACGAAATGCGGGAATTAGTTTCAGACATTAATGCTGTCGTCGATCACTATTTGCTCCGAGTCTCGGAGATCGCATCAGCACACTCTAGCTCTCATGAGCAAGCGAACAAAGAATTGGCGGAGGCCGAAAAGAAGTTCGGCGAAAGAAAAACCGCCCTAGCCCAGGAACGCAACAGCCACAAAACAGCCGCTGATGCCGTTCTTAACAACGCAGAGAAGGCAAATCAGTGGGCGTTGGACTATTTGCGCGGCCAATCAGTTTCGCCGCCAGAATCTACCAGCCTTACTCGATATTCAGCTCCGCCGCTGAAGAGTTCACTGGAGGAAGCGCAACGACTTTTCAGTGAGGCTAACACCGTGGTCCATCGCCTCAGCGACATCAAGAAACCGACAGGCACGGGCGGACTGTTCGCTGGCGTAGGCATTCTTGGATTCGTTGTCAGTATATGTGCAGCGGCGAATGCTTCTACGGGAAATGGCCCTGGAACATTCCTCCTTGTCAACATAGTATTCCTGGCAATCGCGGGTGGCATAACCTTCGCGCGTTATGCCATCGTCAAGTCTGACATGCAGTCCCAGTTTTCTAGGTGGTTGGAGAAGAAAGCCCTTATAGAAGACTATTCTGCAAGCGCCAAGGAATTTGCGGATGAAGAATACATCCGTGAAGAGGCCGCCGCCGAAACGAAGTTCAGGAACGCGCAGCAGAAGAATAAGGAAACAACTCAGCACGCAGATTCCGATTATGCGGTCGCCTTGGTAGTACTTAAGCAAGAGTCGATACCTTTGATCCAAAGACTAAAGGCGGATTGCAGTTCTTTGTTTGAGCGGGCCAGCTTCTCGGCGATGAGCTGGGATGCTGAAGCTTGGAATAATTGGCAGCCCGCCAATGTACCCTTCTTTGCCGCTTGTATGGCACGCCTTGGTATAGGACCGATTAAGACCGCACCCACACACGATGATCTTGATATCAGATTCGAAGTCCCCGCCGTCATCCCGTTTGCTACCGGAAAGGATGGTCGTTGTCTGCTTTTTAAGTGTGCGGGGGCGGCAAAGGAAAAAGCTGCCAGAAGCGTGCAGTCGCTGATAACGCGATTACTGGCGACAGTACCTCCTGCGAAGGTGAAGTTCACCTTCATCGATCCGGTCGGGTTGGGTCAAAACGTGAGCAGTTTCATGCAACTAGCTGACTATGACGATTCGCTGGTTTCTGGAAAGGCTTGGACAGAACCAAACCATATTGAGCACGAACTGCTTGAACTGACTGAGCACATGGAAACGGTCATCCAGAAGTATTTGAGAAACGATTTCGAATCCATCGAACAATACAACGTGAGCGCAGGCGAGATCGCCGAAGCCTATCGAGTCCTGGTGGTATTCGACTTTCCGGTAAACTTCACCGATACATCGGCGAGACGGCTGGTTAGCATTGCCGAAAATGGACCTCGCTGCGGGGTTTACACAATCGTCATTGCCGATACGTCAGCAGAAAAGCGTCTCCCGTACGGCTTCACACCAGCTGATCTGGAACGAACCTCGAATGTCATCGAGTACAATTCAGGAAGATTCATTTGGCTTGGCGATACTTTCAGTCGCCATACCGTAAATCTCGATGAACCACCTCAGGCAGAATTCTCAAAGCGCATCATTAAGGCCATCGGCGCGGTAGCGAAATCAGCGCTCAATGTCCAAGTCCCTTACGGGAAGCTGTTGGCGCGCGCGGAACTCTCGGACGGGAATTTCTGGCGCAAGGGAACTGAAACTCTGATTGAAGCTCCACTGGGTCCGCATGGAGCAAACAAAATCCAGAGTCTGACCCTGGGGGAAAAAACTGCCCATCACGCGATAATTGTAGGGCGAACCGGGTCGGGAAAAAGCAACCTGATGCATGTCATCATCACGTCCTTGTCATTGACGTATTCGCCCGAAGAGATCGAGCTTTATTTGGTCGACTTTAAGCAGGGAGTTGAGTTTAAGCCCTATGCCGTATCTGGTTTGCCCCACGCCAGAGTGATCGCGATCGAAAGTGAGCGCGAGTTTGGAATAAGCGTTCTTCAAGGTTTGGATGCGGAGTTACATAGGCGCGGCGACCTCTTTCGAGTTAACAATGTCAACAACATTACTGATTACAGGAAGAAAGTCGGGACACTGCCACGGATTCTCCTACTAGTTGATGAGTTTCAAGAGTTCTTTGCGGAGGACGACACTATCTCGGCGCAAGCGCGGATAATTCTCGACAGATTGGTTCGGCAAGGGCGATCTCAGGGAATCCATGTCATGTTGGGGTCCCAGACTCTTAAAGGCGCGTCAGATCTTCCACACAACATCATTAGTCAGATGGGGATAAGAATCGCTCTGCAATGCACCGAAGCTGACGCTCGTCAAATCATGGGTGACGACAACCTTGTGAATCGGCAACTCACGCGTCCAGGCGAAGCAATCTACAATTCTGAAAGCGGACAAGTAGAAGCGAACAGGTTGTTTCAAGTTGCCCTGTTCACCGAGCATGATAGAGAAATCTATCTCAACAAGATTACCGAGTTAGCAAAGAACGCAGGACGAGTATTTCCTCCCCCTCTTGTATTTGAAGGTAACGAAGCCGCTAGAATCGAGGGATGTCTCCCACTACAGCAAAACATCCAGTCGGACCGGTGGCTGATTAATCCCAAGTCTGCCGACGGTTGGTTGGGAGAGCCAATTGCAATTAAACCGCCGGCTACGGCCAGATTCCGACGACAGGGTGGAAGCAACCTTCTGATTGTCACCCGAGATGAGCAACAAGGGGTTGGAACTGTGTTGGCCGCTCTAGTGAGTTTATTGACTCAATACGAGCCCGGTGCTGCCAAGTTCTTCATTATGAATATGACGACTGCTGACAGTGAGTGGAATGAACTGCCAGATAGCATCAAGGATTTGTTTCCACACGAGATACAACTGGTAGGAAGAAGGAATCTTGTTAGCGTGCTCCAAAGCCTCGCGACGCTGGCCGATGAACGCGCGAATGAGGAGCATTCAAGTTTTCAAGAGGTCTTTCTACTTTTCTTGGGTTTGCATCGAGCGCGTGACCTACGAGACGAGTATGACGGTGCATCTTCATATTTCAAGAGCGGCGATGATGCTACCCCAGATGCCAAGGCGCTTTTTGCGAAGGTCATGCGCGAAGGACCGGAAAGTGGCATCCACGTAATTGCCTGGTGCGACGCATATTCCAACGTGACCAGAATTGATCGAAGATTGATAGGAGAGTTCGCAATGCGCGTCGCGGGGGCAATGAGTAGCGATGATTCGCAACATGTAATTGACGACTCGCTGGCGTCAAAGCTTGACCGTCCCCATAGAGCGATATTGTTTGACGAGGAACGACCAGGCCAACTAGAAAAGTTCCGCCCATATGCGATTCCCGAGATCGACTGGTTTCGATCAATGGGCGAGAAACTTCGCGCGCGCGATCAGAGATCGCAGAAGGCTTCTGGAGGATAATCACATGTCAGAGTCGCAGGTACACAATGATCCCGACCGGTTGAGGGCCTTCGCGGTAACCCTCAACCAGTTTGCCGCCACGTCCGACGAGCACTTGAGTCGCCTGAAGTCCGCGATTGGGCATCTCGGTCAGACGTGGCGTGATCAGGAATTCGAGAAGTTCGTTCAGGCCTTCGCGACGGCTCAGACTCGTCTAAGAAGTTTTGTTGATGAAACGAAGAAGGTCACCCCCGCTCTGGAAGAGGACGCCAGGAAACTTGAGGACTATCTCAAATTAACCATGAACGGGTAGGAGGACGGTATGCCACGAGCTATTGTTGACCCAAGAGAGCTTCGAAGATTCTCCGCTCTCTTGATGGAGACTGTGGGCCATTTGCGAAATAGCAAGTCGGTCGTTACGCATGACTTCAACGATCTGCAAGCCGTCTGGAAAGATAAGAAGTACGGCCAATTTGAGCGGGTGTTTGCAGATACCATGGGTCGGATGGAAGTATTCCTCAGATCCTCGGAAATGTACGCGCAATATCTGAGCAAGAAGGCGGGACTAGCCGAGCGTTATTTCGACTAGAGGCGCGCGCGATTTCCTGATCGCTCTTTCTGCTTGAATAGCCATGCCTGACCAGATCGAAGTCGGTTCCATTCGCAGATTGGAAGAACTTGAAGCGGCTATTCGTCGCTTCTCTTCACGGACAATCGAAACGCTTGAGGACGCTGAACAGCAGATTGCTCGTAAGCGCGACTTGTTGGACCAGATCGTTAGCGAGCGCGCACGCTCGGTTTCCTACTGGAGACACGAGTACGATGCGGCGGATCCAGATGAAGATGACGTTTCCACGATTTCACATCACCTGGACGAATCCGAAAATGATTTGCAGGAGGCGAAGCGTTGGCAAAGAAGGATTGAGGATTCCTACGCGTCGTATCAAAGGAAGGCGGCGGATGGGGTTCATCTCTGCGCGGACCAAGCCGGTAAAGCGTGCGCGATTCTGAGGGAAAAGATCAAGGATCTAAATGAGTATGTTAGCCTCCGGGCTGACGGTGTGGGTGCAGGCCCCGATAGCCCGGCAGTGCTTTCGACCGGGTTGATTAATGCTTCCGGCAACTCGCTGGGCGGCTCGACTCAAAATTCAAAAGAAAACAGAGATCTTATCCACAAACAGAATTATCAGGAGTTCATGGCGCAGTTTCTGGAGAGGAACATCGAATTCAAGGAAACGGGGCGGACATTTGTCGATGCCAATGAAATCATGACCTTAAAGGATGGAGATAATGAGTGGAATGAAGGAGACGAGGACTTCTGGCGTCATCATGGTAACGCTCCGGAGTTCTATGAGTCGATGGCGCGGGAATACCCGTTACTAAGGAAGCGATTGGCGGCAGGCGAGTCGGTCGAACAGCTAAAACTCGATCCGAAATTGAAAACGGCGGCCGAGTTCTGGTGGAGCACGTCAGATCAAATCAGCCTTACAAAATTCAAAGACAGCTATTTTGTTGAGGAGGCTGGATTTCATCGAGTGGCGTTGGCAAAAAAGAACGGCTTGGGGGAGATACCGTGCATCGTGAAGGAAGCCGCGCTGAAGACTCATTGAGAATGTCTTTGGGACGAGCGTGTAATCGTGGGTTGCACGAGCATTCCAACCGCCGAGTTGCTAATAACGTCAACAGGGGTGACGCAAATGTCGGATGCTAACTGTCGGTTGAGATCGGAATGGTCTCTATTAGAACAGCAATGGCATGCGAGCCGTCGCGATTGGCGTGATGCCATGGCGGTAAAGTTCGAGAGGGAATTCTGGTCACAATGGGAAGCTGAAGTACCCGGACTCATTAGAGAGTTGGCTGACTTGGAAGAGGACCTGGATCGAGCGCTTCGTTCCCTTTCGTGATCTTGGCGGTAACCAGTAAGAGTGCTTTAGCTGACCCCGAAATTCAGGAAAAGGCGACAGCTTTCTTGAAACGTCTTACGAGTGAGGACGCAAGATGTGGAAATGCTTAGGGTGTAACGAGCAAGTTGATGATGACCTCGATGTTTGCTGGAATTGCGAGACTGCAAAGGATGGTTCTTCACCCGATGCGTACTTTCATCAAAAAGAGGTGCCGGAGGAATTAGTGTTCCTACAGGAAAGAATGACCCGGTACACCGATGATGATCTCATTCGGATCGTAACTCTTGACGCGAAAGATTATCGGAAAGAAGCACTTGCGCTGGCGCGAGCAGAGCTAAATAAGCGCGGGGTAGTTCACCCTCCCCGAGCCAACAGTACGAACGGAAGTGAGAGCGAAGTTCTCGACAATATTACGGAAACAACCGATGAAGCGGTTGTGCCTTCCAAGCAGAGAGTCGGGCTGCAAGCTAGAATCTTCAGAATCTTGACGCTTTTGAAAGAGCAAAACCTTGTTGGGCTTAAAGATTTCCGTGAAGAGGACGCCACCTTATTCGAGATTACGACTCCATATGCAGAGCATGGCCACCGAACTTGGTTGAAATACGGGCCAAATAACGACGGCAGTGCAGTCCGCATGGAACTAACCCACCTTTTCGGCCGCATGGATTTCGATAAGGGCATTGATCCAAGTCAGTTGCTGTGCTTGCTTTCCATGAATGTTCCCTCGTTTCGGAATTCTTCAGCTTACTTGGGTACCCAGAATGTTGATGGCACGGTTTTTGTTAGTTTGAATGCCATTCTCATATTTCTCACTAAGTGGAGTGATGAAGACATTGCAGACGCGCTTTCCATTCACTTATCTGATCTCGTCGCGATGGGATTTGTACTTGATATGCCTCGTCCCATAGAACAATTTGATGCGGACTAGTCTGAACTCCTTCGACGAAGTGGAGTTCGGCCACGTTCTGCTTGGAATCGTGCCGTCAGAAGGTTGCTGACCTGAATGATGACCGGTCGTATCGGGTATTAAGTATCAAGCCGACGTCGATAATTGAACGTCTGGTGGGAGTTCTGGTCAAGGGCTCTTCAAAATGAACCGCTTCAACTTTGCTTTTGCCAAACGATGGTTATCCAAGGCCTTAATGGTTCGTTGAAAAAGGCGCGCAAAATGATCAGCCATCTTAATTGCCTGTTCCTGGCACTCTATCTCTGTCGCATAGAGCAGTTCCCAACCGCCTGGGTACAAAATGCCGTGGTCACGTCCGGTCTCTCTCTTAAAGGCTTGCCATTGCTGGTATTCGTCGTGATGGCGCTTAGGATCTGCTCTCGTCCGCGTCGCAGATACTTCGGTCCAGTGAAGTTGTAAGAAATAAGACTGCGCCATCGTATCTATGAGCGCGACTTCGACACCTCCTTCTGGTTGGTACTCTTCGAGGAATGAGTCGCGCAGAGCGAGGAACTTCGCCCTCTCCCAAGCCTGTCGCATCCAGCCGGCAGGTTGAAAGACCATTGTCGCTAGATGCCCAGACATGAAATCGAGATAAGCTTCTTCTTTCATTTGGAGCCAGATGGCTTCCCCTCTGTGTGGTGAATGCTCCCAAAGTTTGAGTAGCTCGCTAAAGTCAACCATGTCAGCATGCTTTGTAAGTAGCTTTTCGTAGAGTTCGGTGGCCTCCTGGTCGTCCACTTTCTTCATGGTTGCCTTAATTGCATCCTCGATTGACAAGCCCCCACCATTTTCTGACTGAAAGTATTCAATTCTCATGCGAACCTTGTCGCGGAACACGCGCATCAGTGAGAAGTGATCCAGCTTTCCCACTCCTAGCGAATCAAAACGTATCGCTCTTTCGCGAGGCGCAGACGCAGAGTCCTCCGCTGTTTCCTTTGAAGTCCCGGGCTCAATTTCTTCTTGAGGTGATGGTTCAACCAATGCGAGATGCGGTTTCGCATCTTCCTCATCAGGGACGACTGTCGCGGAGTTTGTCATATTCACCCTGCACTCCTCCCAGATTCTTTCGTAAGGCCGCCATCAGTAGAGCGTAGTGTCTCCGGCCCTCAAGTAGTTCCATTTGTAAAGCCCTATAGCGCTCGCACGCGGATCGAGTAGCTTCAACGTCACGGAGGCGAATGTATTCCTTGATAACGCGACCCTCGTGCCATTGGTAACGATGGTAGTAAGGTCCATGAAGAATTCCGCGAGCACACTTGCAGTTAGGTTTGCCACACCGAACTTTTGAGGCACAGACGGCACCGTTAATCATGTACTCTCCAAAAATCTTAGGGAAAGGTTTTGGAGTTGTGCGGTTTTTTCTTTTCGTCGCCCTCAAGAGTTCTCTGATGAGAAAACTTTTCTCCTCCCGCGCTCTTTCAGATGATTGCCTCGGAGGAAATTCGCTTCGATACGATGACGTGAAAATGAGGTACCTTCTTCTATTACCTACCATAACCAGACGTGACTTTGACGGCCGCTAGTTCGGTTTTTATTGGGTTGTCTGGTGTCGTGAGTTTAGGTAAGTAGGGTTAGGCAGGATTCATAACCCCAAGGTCGGCGGTTCGATCCCGCCCCCCGCTACCAGATTTCCCTGATATTTCAATATCTTACGAACACTCGTTTCTAAAACCGTTTTGCGTCTGCCGAGATTTTGCCGAGATTCGATCACAATTCGCATCAAAACGTGACCGGAACTAGTTTCGCTTCTAATAAAATCAACGACGTACGGTGTGCGATCAATGGAGCGTGGGAGCACTTCTCCCACGGTCCAGAAGTTTCAACCATACAATGAAAGAAGCTCGCGGAATGCGAGCGCACACCTCTCCAAAGTTTTCTTGTTCCACCCAGCTTGGTGATAAACTGCGCAGCACACGAAGTTCGACTGATCTTGGTGCATATCCTGGCGTCTAATTCATAACTGGTCGTCTTTAACCCTTTTGGCCGTCCTCAAGGTCCATATGAAAAGCCGTTTCTATGAATTCGGCCCGTTCCAAATCGACAAGCTGAATCACGTCTTGCTCAGAGACGGAGACAGAATTCCGCTTAAGCCCAAGGTCTTTGACACGCTCCTGTTGTTGGTGGAGAACCGGGAAAGAGTGCTCGACAAAGATGAACTGTTAAGAAGGCTCTGGCCCGATACTGTCGTAGAAGAGTCCAACCTCAGTCAGAATGTGTATTTGCTACGCAAGGTGCTGGGTGAAGAAGCAGGCAGAGAAATCTACATCGCAACCATGCCAAAGCGGGGTTACCGCTTTGTCGCCTCTGTGAAAGAGGTTGAAAACGCGGTTCAGAGTCATTCTCCGCGGCTTCAGGTTCACGCAGCGGCTGAAAAGAACGGTTCCTATGCGGTGAACATACAGCAGCCAATCCGTGCGGACGCACAGAGTGTCCAGAGCAATTTTGCACCCTCATCGCTAAGAGTTGTCGCACTCGCCATTGTTAGCTTTGTATTGGTTCTTGCCGTAGTGTTGGCCCTCTATTTTCGGTCCACAAACAAGTCAAGTCCTCGTTCCGGTGCACCAATAAACACGGTCGCGGTGTTGCCTTTCAAGCCGGCAGGTCAAACGAACACTGACGAAGACCTCGGATTTGGAATGGCGGATACCTTGATCACCAGATTGAATTCTCTCAAGCAGATCAAAGTTCGTCCCATGAGTTCGACCCGGAAGTTTGCTTCGCCGAATCAGGATTCGATCGCTGCGGGCCGAGAATTGAAAGTGGATGCCGTGCTTGAGGCGAACATCCAGCGCGCCGGTGATCGAGTACGAGTGACTATGCGGTTGATTGATGTGAGAGATGGTTCGGTGCCCTGGAGTGGCGTGTTTGATGAGCAAGTAAACGCCAATCCGTTCGCGTTACAAGATCGGGTAGCAGAACAGGTGGCCCAGGCTTTGATTCCACAGTTGACCGGCGAACAGAAGAACCTGGTAACGAAACACTCTACCGCGAATCCCGAGGCCTACCGGCTTTACATGTTGGGTCGCTACCACGCTAACAAAAACGGAGTCGAGGATTGGAAGCAGGCTATTGAGTACTTCAACGCCGCTATTGAGAGAGACCCCGGCTACGCACTGGCGTATACGGGCTTGGCCAACACTTATCTATCGTTAGTCGCAGATTCGATGATCGCCAAGGCCGAGGCGATTCCCAAAGCGAAGGAGGCCGCGACGACGGCCCTACGATTGGACGACAACCTCGCCGAGGCTCATATCTCGTCGGGACGAATCTACATGTACTACGACTGGGACTGGTCCGCCGCCGAACGCGAATTTAAGCGCGCAATCGAACTTAATCCAAACTCCGGCGATGCGCATCGCGAATATGCAGCCTACTTTACTAATGGTGGCCAGAGCGATCAGGCCGTCGCTGAGGCTAAGTTGGGCCGAGACCTCGACCCCCTAACACGTGTGACGAACTTTCAATTTGCCTGGGCACTGATCTCCGCGCATCGTTATGACGAAGCCCTCCAACACGCGCAAGAGGTGCTGGCAATGTTTCCCGAAGCACATTTCTGGATCGGCCTCGCCGATCTGGGAAAGGGAAAGTACGGCGAAGCAGCTGGTGAGTTCGAAAAAAAGCTGAGCCTCTCAAAGGATTCCGATCCACTTACGAGCGCGCACCTGAGTTACGCTTACGCCATGATGGGCAAGCATGACGCGGCCGTGAAAATCCTCGCCGAGTTGACAGCACTCTACGAGCAGCGGCAAGCGTCGCCGTATCACCTGGCAATCGTCTACGCCGGTCTGGGAGATAAAGATCAAACTTTTGCCCGGCTGAACGAGTCCTATCGCGAACACTCCCGGCCTCTGGTGAGTGGTCTGAAAGTAAATCCAACGTGGGACAGACTTCGATCCGATTCTCGTTTCAAGGATCTGCTGCGGCGCATGGGGCTGCCGCAATAGATTAGACAGCGTTTCTGCTCCGCTGAATAATTTGCATCGAGTTGCGCAGGAGTCAATCGCGCGCCCGGGTTGTCCAGACGCGCGAAATGTATTGACGGACTTGGGCTTCAAGGAACGATGAAGTTTAGTTGCTCAGGTAATGGCCCGGCAATGGGTACTTCAAAGAAGCGAAACGGCTCTGGATGATTAATGACCGTCCCGTCCGAGGAGAGGAACACCGCAATTTGTTCCTGAATACCTCGGGCCATGGGCGCTACTGCCGGAACAGTTATGTTCCTTATCAGCAGGTGAGGATTGCTAGCCACCAGTGGGTTCTCGGCCTTCGCCAGATCGTTGCGGTAGTAAGTTGTGCGGTCGACCAAATCGCCTGCGGTTAGCAAGGCTGAAGTTGTCGGGTTAGTAGCAATCTGGTCTCCGATGTTGAACTGAAACAGCACCGACTTGGGTTCGACGCCATTTAGCGGACTCAGGCGCAAATGCGGCGCAAAGGCGAGCGAGCTGGCAGATTGAGTTGCCCACTTCATCCGGTCGAGCACCTCCTGAATCTCCATGGCCCCTGCGACTGTATTAATCACCGGCGGTTGATTCCTCAAGGGAAGATTCTCGTTAAACCGCGGTGCACCAACCCCCACACCTCCGACATCCGTCAAACCAGGCGAGTTGATCAGTGAAGGGGTCCGCGAGGCGAGTGGGACGCCAATCGAACCCGGACGAAACATGGGGGATAAGCGCAGGTTGTCGTACGGCGTACCGACAGAATTGAAAACTGCGGAACGTACGTCAGGCTCAACTGCGACAAAGATTGTCCCCCACATTCCCCCTAACGAGTGGCCAAAAAAAGTGATGTGCGCCGGATCAAGATCAGGTAAGCCGTCGCCGTCCACGTCCATTCCGACTTCGATTACGCGGACTAACTGCATGAGGTCAGCGATTGTCTGGATGGCGGCGTCACGACTCGAGATGATCGTGCGCGGTGTGGCCGCCGAGCGCCCTTCTCCATCTACGATGTTGTTGTCGTTGTTTTGATCGACACTGCGCCCGCCCGCCGGAAATGTCACCGGTCCGCCGGTAGTGCGGTTAATCGTCAGAGTGCCAAGACTGCCGAGCCCATTTCCCGACATATTGATCGCGATGGTTGCCACGCCGTGAGCCGCCATGGTTGCAGCCACTTCAAGTGGTTGATTGTTCTTATTCGTCGCCGAGCCATGTTGGAAGATGGCCACGGGCCAGCCTCCGGAAGGTGGCGTAGCGGGAGGAAGGAAGAGGTTGAAGTAGACGTCGTTCGTGTTTTGCACTTGTGGTACGCCGGTCAGTGTTCCGACTTCGGGAATGTATTCGTCCGGATGCACCATGTAGTTCGGTGAAGAATACTTTCCAAACGCTACTCGACCGACGGCACCAGGAATGATCTTTAGCAAAGAGAAAGTCAGTGCTGACGGCGTCAGCACTACTGGGTTTTGATGTGTCTGCTGGTTGAAGGTAATGCCAGTCATATCGGAGAGCTGAAAGACGGTCCGCGTTCCGCCTGGACCGAGGTTGAAGTCAGCGGCGACCGGAGCTGGCGCCGTCTTAACCTGGTCGCGAATTTCTTCCAGGCTCGCGGTCGCACTCTGCGTAGTAAATGTGCTGGCAGAGACGATATCTCGCTCCGGCACACCGGAAGCGCGTGCGGCTTCGAGCGCGTCAAGCAGCGACTTTCGATAATTTTTCAGGTCTCGATCACCCGTTTGGCCCAGATTCAGATCATGTCTGAACCGTCCGAACTCTTCGCTCGCTTCCACCGGTCTGCCCTGGGCGTCGCGCACTCCGTCGGTCACAATCAGGGTGTAGGTTGTGTGCTGATCAAGTAGTTGATCGGCTTCGAAGTGGAGCGTGCTTGTAATTGGATCCCAGACAACTCGATTGAGACCTGTTCTCTGGCCGCTTTGGAGGTTGATGAGAAAAATCGAGTTGCTCGTTACTGTCGTCAGATCAATCTGCCCATCGAACGGAATCGAAACACGTGGCAGAAGATTGAAACCGTCAAGTGAGTTGATGACGGCGAGGTCTTCACAGTCTGATGGATGCGTCGTACAGTCGGGCATCGGCATGTCGACTTTGAGTCCGGTGATTTGAGTTGGATCATCGATAGTGAAGAGATTGCTGGGGAACGGACCGGCGACGGGATTGTGTAGATCAAAGAGCGCGTGCGTACCGTTGGTTGCCCTTGATGGCGTGACGAGGAATGCAGCGGAGAGTGCCATTAGCACGAGGGCGCCGTAATACCGTGCGGCTACTCTGCTCCACAGGCAATGTAGCGGGGTGAAAGTCTGGATGTGTTTCATGTTCTTTCTCCTTTCAGAATGTCGAACACGTGCATCCTGCTTTGCGGCCCATATAAAATCTTCAACATCCGTTCAGTCTTTTCTCAACGTTTTCTCAACGCACCAAATGCCCAGGAAAAAAGGTTTGACAAACCAGACGAGACTCAGAATCCCGGCTGATAGATTCGTAGCCGAAAACAGCTTGGTTCCTTAGAAATTGAGCTTGACGGCGAACTGGACTAGTCGCGGATTGTTGCTCGTAGAAAAGATGCGACCGAAATCGCCGGGATTGATGATGCGACCGCTGTTCGCATCCAGACTGCCTGTTGACATAACAGCGTTTAGGTCGCTGATAGGGTTGGCGAGGTTGACGTGATTGAGGAGATTAAAGATTTCGGCGCGCAATTCAATGTTCCTGGATTCTTTTAAGGGAAACCGCTTGATGATTGAGAAATCAATGTTGTTCTGGGATGGGCCGCGCAGCAGATTACGACCAACATTGCCGATATCGGTTCCCAACGCGCTAGCGACTGCGGTCCCGTTTGAGGAGGGAATCAACTGCCCTACGCCCACGAAAGGACGTACAAATGCGTTGGGATTGAAGAAATATCCCCCGGGCACATTGCTTCCTGCGGTGCTTTGAGTTGCACCTGCGGCCCAGCTTGGTCGCGCCAGTGGGTTCGTTCCATTGTTTAAGCCGTAGAAGGAACCAGCGCCCGTGTCGCCAATGTCGATTGGCTGACCCGACATGGCGACGACGATGCCCGCGAGCTGCCAGTTTGATAACAGAAATCCCGCAATCTTAGTCGGAGCCGAAGGTTTGGGCAGGTCCCATAAGTAACTCACGACGAACCTATGTCGGCGGTCGAAGTCTGACACGCCATGATTCGCGCGATCATCCAACTGGTTGCCAAGGATGGTGCTGAAATCGAGTTCATCTCTCCCGGAGGTATTGTCAATCGCCTTGGCGAAGGTATATGACGCGAGAAATTGTAATCCCTTCGGAAGTTGCCTGGTGAAACATAGCTGTAAGGCGTTGTAGTTTGACGTGGCCGTGGTCTGCGCTTGACTAAAGTTAACGATCGAGGCTCCTTGAAATGGGGCGCGGAGTTGCGCGTTGGTCGGCGTATTAGTCGTGATGACTGCGCCGGTAACATCGTTTACGATCGGATGTTGCGGACTGGCGAGGTGGGCTTGATTGATGGCGACCAGCCGCGGCAGGTTATGTCCGCGCGTTCCCACGTAGGCTGCTTCCAGTAAGAGAGCCTTTCCCAACGCATACTGTACGCTCGCATTGTATTGCTGAAAGTACGGAATAACAGCGTTGCGATCGAGGAATTGTCCGGTTAGCGTTACGGTAGGCTTGACTATCGGGAATTCGTTCGTCGCCGGCACGGGGAAAAAAGGATCCACGAAGGGTAACTGAGGACCAACCCTTGTGGCGACGAGATAGCTTGGTGGGGTTTGGACATTGTTGAGTGGTCCGCTGGATCCACGTGAGTAGAAAAGACCATATCCGCCGCGCACCACGAGTCGCGACGATGCCAGCGGCGAGTACGCTAATCCCACGCGTGGTGCGAGGTTATTCGGATCGACGCTGTGAACCAGCCGCTCGCTGACATTGGGGACGGCAGCGAGATCGTATTGCGGGATGACGTTTCCGGCTTGAACAAGGCCCCCAGTTGGCGGCCCCTGAGGAATGCCGGCATTGTTAACGAGTATGCGCGGCTGGTACAGCGTTGGATCAAATGTTGCTATGCGGCCGCGGGTATCATAAAAAGGCAGATCCAGTTCGTAACGTAAGCCTACATTGAGCGTAAGTCTTCGCGACAGTTTCAACTCGTCCTGAATAAAAAGACCGTAATCAGTTGTGCGCAGGTTACGATCGCTGAGGCCTGATCCCAGGAACGAGACAATCGGATTGCCGGCGAGAAAGTCTGTGAAGTTATTGAAATCGATTTGACCCCGGCGGAAGAAATTTAGCGCGATCGTCACCCGATGTAACAAGATCTCTGCACCGGTTTGAAGGCTTTGGCGACCCTTAGTTATTGAAATAACATCCGCCAATGTAGCTGATTGATGAACAGCCTTTAGGTCGATGTTCGCAAAGCCCGTCCCGAAAGCCAATCCTCGAGCGTTAGGCGCAATCCGAATCAGAGGAAGTCCGGGAACCTCGGCAGCGTTAATGCGATTTATCCCCACATCAGCATCACTGATTGGTTCACTGGGGAAAGAGTTGTTGCGAACAAAGTTGTAGCCCAGACGAGCTTCGTTAAGAACCCGCGAGCTGAAGCTGCGAATGTGTTGGATCGAAATTAATCGGTGGTTGAGTTGGCGCTCGTCATCAAATCCTGAAACATTTGGACCATTGAACATCGCCAGCGTCCAGGGCGCGTTCGCCAGAAAAACTTTTGCGGCCATCCAGTTCTGCTCGTTAATTCTGTACTCGAGATTGCCGCTGAACTGGTTCTCCTGAAAACTCGATTCAGCCCAACCGGAATAGCGCCCGTCTGATTGCGGCGTCGGGATGAGGAATTTCCCGCTCGGCAATCTGGCGTTCAACAAGCGCAAGGTCACGGGATGAATGGATGTCATATTGAATGTGGATCGCAGGGTTTGCTCTGAGCGATCATCTGTCAGACCTCGCGCAATCAAGACACTGGAAGATACGCTGTTAGGCGACGCGCCATTTCTCTCGTCCGTGTGCTGATAAGCAAGAAAGAAAAACAGCTTGTCGCTCTTTAGCGGCCCCCCTACTGTGGCGCCGAATACATTACGCGTTAGCGGAGGGCGCTCGACGTTGGCAGCCTTCAAGAACGGATTATTAGCGTTCAAGGTGTCGATTCGGAAAAAATCGTAGACTGCGCCGTGAAAGCGGTTATTGCCACTCTGGCTGATAGCTTGCACGTTGCCTCCCCCGGCTCGCCCGAACGTGGAGTCGTACAGCGAGGTCTGCACCTTGAACTCCTGAATTGACTCGGGCGCAGGAACTGCGATGAACAGCGCGCTGTTCGTGCCGATCGTGTTGGCGTCTACGCCATTTATCTGGAAGTTGTTTTGTGTCCGGCGCGCACCGTTAACGGAAATATTTTGTGAATTGCGTCCAACCCCGGCATTGTCTGCGAGACCGATGTCAGCGCCAGGTGAAAGCCCGAGGATCTGCGTGAAATTACGCGTGGCGAGGGGAAGTTCAGCAATCATTCTCGAGTCGATAACACTGCCAAGATGTGGCCCATCACTTTGAGGGAGCGTGAGCGGAGCGCGGATCGTAACTGATTCAATGATCGAACCCACCGCCAACCGAAAGTTGAGTTGGGAAGTCTCTGTGATCCTTACGACCACGCTCTCAAAGACCGCTTTCTTAAATCCGCTGGCGGAAACGGTTACTTGGTATGAGCCGGGTGGCAACAGGCTGACCGCGTAGTTCCCATCATCGTCGCTTGCCGTGGTTTGCTCTTCGGGATTGTCACGACGATTTACAACAATCTTAGCGCCGGCGAGCGCAGCTCCATTTTGATCGGTGACATTCCCGCTGATTCGGCCTGTTGTTTGGGTCTGAGCTGTGGCGGGCACACTAAGTGAAAGCGAGAGAAGTGCAGGCGACAATAGGTAAACGACTATCCTCATAGTCGTCGCTACCAGGGCGCTCGACGCATGACGGTTGGCGCGTCAACGCAATCACTGAAAACGTCCGGGCCGCGAATAGAGGACACCATCTGTTGGCCGGGACGCCGGTGTGCTTGATCGCGTTGAGGATTCTATAGCAGCAGCCCTTGCTTGGCCAAAAAATATTCGATTTTCAATAGGGCTAGAGACCACTCGGTTCAAGGGTCGTGATTTCGTACTCGGTAATTCGCCGAGATAGAGTAGGAGTCAGACGAGGATGGATCTGTCGTGTTTTTCTGCCGAGTATTTTGCCGAGGTTTTGCCGAGAATCACATCGACCTGTGAATTTGTTAGATTTCTGTTTAGGATTTATAACCCCAAGGTCGGCGGTTCGATCCCGCCCCCCCTCTACCAATCCTTTCCACACTTAACGGCGCTCAGGTTTTCAACTCGCTTTCCGTTCGTCGTAATTCCGACTGATTCACTCAAGAACGCAGCCTATCGCCTCAATTGCCGGGCGTCCTTAGGCATATGAATCGATGTACTCGGGCATAGCAAAGCGGCTTCACCAAGCACCTCTGCACGACGCGTGATTTTGCTTGCTGCCTAACGCTCTTAAGGTGTATATCACCACCGGTTTCTATTGGTTGGCAAAGAAGTGGCTAAAGTTAATTAGCTTGGAGCACGACAATGAAAAGAAAAGTCGCCTGGTTGCTATTTCTGCTCGTCGTTTTGTTCGGTGCATTTCTGACTTACACCCAAAGCGCCTCTTCAAGTTTATCTAACCAGCAGATAGCTGTTCCGCGCGCGGTTTCCGAGACCTTCAGCCCAATTCCGGCGTTCGCAACAACGTTCACGGTTGATCGGACGGACGATGCGGTCGCCGCTACGGCCTGTACCGCCGCACCCAACGATTGCAGTTTGCGTGGCGCGATCATCGCCGCTAACGCGAATGGCAGTGCGAACCCGGTGATTATCAACCTGCAACCGGCGACCAACTACTTTCTGACACGGACCAATGCTACGCAAGAGAACGCCGCGTCAACGGGTGACCTGGACATAACCACGAGCCTGCATTCAGTGACCATCGTTGGTGGCGGCTCGTCAGGGGCGAATGCGACCTTTATAGATGCCGCCGGGCTGAATACCGGAAACCTCCGCGACCGCGCATTTCATATCACCGGGTCAGGTGTGACCGTCATCTTCCAGAACCTGGTCATTCAGAACGGCAAGGCCGCCGACGACGGTACCAGCGGCGCGAGCACCAACCCCACCGCACAAAACAATAACCGAGCCGGCGGGGGCATCCTCAACAACGGCGGCCGCGTCACGCTAACCAACGTCACTCTCCAATCGTGCCAGGCATTGGGCAAGGGCGACTCCGTCATCAACGACCACACCACCCTCGATGCCATGGGCGGCGGCCTCGCCAGTCTCGGCGCGACCGGCAACGTGATCATTACCGATAGTAGATTGGCGGCCAACGTCGCCGCGGGCGGCAACGGCGGCAACTTCAACAACGGCGCCGGCTCCAATGCCAGGGGTGGCGCGATCTATTTCGAAGGCGGCACGCTTAGCATCAGCGGCTCGCGAATCGACAAGAGCGCTGCGAATGGCGGAAACGGTGGCAACCAGGATCAGAACGGCCAGACTAACGGTGGCTTCGGTGGATTCGCTCAAGGGGGCGGAGTGTGGGTCGGCGGTGGCTCAGCAACCATTAATAACACGACGTTTGAGAATACTGTCGCCAAGGGTGGTAACTCAGGCACGGGTGGTAACGGAAGCGAACCCGCCGGTCCCGCTGATGGGGGCGGCCTGTATAGCCTGGGAAATATAAAAGTGAGCAACTCAACGTTCCACCTGACAGGAGCCATCGGCGGCAACAGCGGCAATACGTTTGGCTCGACCTGCTTGGGCGGTCACACTTCGCTTGAGGCCGGCGGCGCCCGCGGTGGCGCGATCTTCGCCGATGGCGGCAGCCTAATCGTCGATACCGCGACGTTTGCCAACAACTTCGCCACTGGCGGTAACGGTGGAAACGGCGGGCAAAATAACGGCGGCCTTAACTGCGGCGCACATGGCAAGGGCGGCTTCGCGTATGGCGGGGCTATTGCGAACAACAATGCGGCCACTATCAATGTGAAGCACAGCACAATTAGCCTGAACAACGCTCAGGCCGGCAACACCGGTGTCAATACGCCCGGAGTTAATAAGCCACCGCAACCCGTAGCCGAAGGTGCCGGCGGCGGAATCCGCGTAGGCCCCGCGAACGTGACTTTGGAAAACACAATCATTGCCGGTAATACGGCGGCCAACGGCCTCGGCGACATAGCTGGCGCCCCAACGCCGGGACCAAATGTGGATGGCACGGTCACCAGCAACGGCCACAACCTCCTCGGTGTTGCCACTGACGCGGTCGGCTTTAGTGGGAGCGGCGACAAGACCGGCGCGAACCCTATGCTGGCGGCGCTGGCGAACAATGGTGGCCCAACTCAGACGATGGCGCTTTCGGCCGGCAGTGCTGCGATCGACGCGGGCGTGGCGGCTGGCGCCACATTAGATCAGCGCGGCCTGCCGCGCACATTCAACGACCCAGGTGTCGCCAATGCTCCGACCAGCGACGGCACCGACATTGGCGCCTTCGAACGTCAGTCTCGTTGCGACCTCTGCTGTCCAAACAACATTAGCGTGCCGAATGACCGCGGTAAGCGGGGCGCGCTCGTTAGTTTCGAGAAGCCTTCGGGAACTGGTTGCGGCAGGATTATTTGTGACCACGCTTCGGGATCTTTCTTCCCAGTGGGAGAGACTATAGTTACATGCACCAGCGCGGTTGGTCCGGCTTGCAGCTTTAAAGTTACGGTCAAAGACACGCAGGGGCCCAGGGTCACGAGACCGCCAAGGTAATCGATCTGGTGCGGCCGTCAGCGATAAATGTTGTTTCAAGGTTGGGATCGGCGGCGGGCGGCCACCAGCAAGGTGCCCAAGTCGCGGGAACCGCTCATCCGCGATTGACGATGGGCTGTTATCACGCGCCGGTCTTACCGTCAGCCCCTACGGCATTCGCAATTCGCTGAAGCATAGCCCTCTCTTCATCCGAAATCTTGTTGCCGAAACCCAGGATTCCGCCTGAGGCTTCAGCCACTCGGATGGAATGAGCCAGTACATCGCTTCCGCTCATGCCTTGGGCCTCTGGATTTGTTTGCAAAATGGTGCCGATGATCCGCAGCGTCTGCTCAAAGAATTCATCGCTGGGTCGATTGTCCAACCAATCTGTCAATTGCAGATACGCCGCGCTCCCACCGGCGACGCCGTGCAAGCTGGAGGCCTCTAAAATCATCTCACGTTCCTGTGGAGTAACTTTGCGGTCCGCCCAGGCGACTTGAATTAGCGGCACAAGATGAAGCACCGCCACAGTGTCGGGCGTGTAGCCCAGCTCTTGTAAGGTTCGCAGGACATCTTCGTCTGGAATGCCGGTAGCCTCAGACAGCTCCTTGATCTGCGCTTCGGCCGCGCTTTTTTTGCGAAGTTTTTCAATCAGCTCCTTTTCCTTCCGATGAAAGTATTCGTCCTCCAGGGCCTTTCCGCGCTTGGCCAACTGATTCTCGTCCCCCATTTTCGTCCTCCGTTTATTCAAATGCCCGGTCCGTCCACGAAAAACTGGGAACCGGGTTATTATTTCGACGCGATCCTAACAGAAGGCGTTTACGGTACCAACTTTGGTTGGGTCCCATCCTGACTAACACCAAAGGCCATGAATTGAATTAACATAGAACCAATGCATCCTTTAACTTTCAATGACGTCCTGGCGGCCAGGGAATTCATTGCGCAGTACCTTCCAAAGACGCCACTCGTGCGCGTCGACAAACTTTCCGCAATGCTTGGCTGTGATTACTACGCCAAGCTGGAGAACCTTCAACCTATCGGGGCGTTCAAAGTGCGCGGCGGAGTGAACCTGGTCGGTACGGCGGCCGAACAGGAAAAGCGCGCCGGTTTGGTTTCAGCCAGCACCGGCAATCATGGGCAGTCGATCGCTTACGCGGGACGGCTCTTTGGCGCGCCCGTGATCATCTATGCGCCTGCAGAAAATGTGAATGAGGCAAAGATGCAGGCCATGCGCGATCTGGGCGCCGACGTCCGCCTGCATGGCCGCGATTTCGACGAAGCGAGACTGGAAGCCGAGCGCATAGCTAAGCAAGAAGGCTATCGTTACGTTCACTCGGCGAATGAGCCGAAGTTGATCGCCGGCGTGGGGACGATCGGCCTCGAGATTTTTGACGATCTCCCGGACGTTGATGTGATCATCGTGCCTGCGGGCGGTGGCAGTTGCGCCTCTGGCAATTGCATCGTCGCGAAACAGATTAGTCCGCAGGTTCGGGTAATTGCGGCACAGTCAGAATCCGCGCCGGCAATGTGGAACGCGTGGCATAACCGCACGCTGGACCCGTGGCCGACAATGAAAACGGAACACGAAGGCCTGGCCACCCGCGTGCCTTTTGAGATGACAACCCAGATCCTCTGGGAGATGCTCGATGATTTTGTGTTGGTGAGCGATGAAGAAATCAATGAAGCTATATGTTTGCTCTCCGGCAAAGCCAAACAAGTGGCTGAAGGCGCCGGCGCAGCTTCACTCGCGGCCGCGATCAAAGTGAAAGATCAGCTGCGAGGTAAAAAGGTGGTGGGCATTTTGACAGGTGGGAATCTTCCGATGGAAAGGTTTGCAGCGCTGATCGCGCGGTGAACGTCATCCACAGATACGCGGATTTCGCAGAACCAACGAACAATACTGCCCCGCGGTTTTGGCGCCGGTTGAGCTACCGAGGTAGTGGCCGGTTAGTCCTGCCAAAGATGACAACGTTATCAATCTTCAGTACGTCGCCCACCGGAGCCACTCCATTAAAAACCAGCGCGACATTACTCAGGCCCGCGACAGCGCCAGATACGTTCGCGACCTTGACGCCCGAACCTCCGTTGTTGCGAATGGTCGTGTTCCTGACAAAGACTTGTCCGGCTGCAATATCAATTCCGTTTCCAGTGAAGCCGTCGATTACACAATCCTCGATCGAGACTTTGCTGGCGGTAGTGTTTGTAAGAACACTAATGCCGTTTTGCCCGGCGCCAAGACCGTTGATGGAAAGACCACGGAGGCGCACCGACTTTTCCGTATCATTCGGATCAGTGATGTTAATGGTAATGCCGTTGGCGCCGGCTGTAGCAAACGTGCCGGCCAGCATTCCGGTGCCGTCTATGGTGATGGATTTGCTTATTGTGACCGGCCCAAATCCTCCCGAGTCCAAAGCGTCGATTTCGCCCCCTTTTAGCGTCTTTGAGATGGCCGCGGCGAAAGTCTTACACGGAGAGGTGCGAGAGCAGGAGTTACTGTCAAGGCCGACGCTTGATACCCAGGTGCGGGAACTCCCCTGGGCTTGAGCCAGCGTGGCAAGTGTCAGGGTGATAGAAACGAAAAGCACGGCACAAAGAGCTAGTCTGGATTTGTTCATTCTTATCTCCTTCGTAGAAAATGATCGAGAGTTTGCGTCCTTCTTAAGAACAGTCATTGCGTGATGCGTGATGCGTGATGTGTGATGCGTGATGTGTGATGCGTGATCAGTAATGAGTAATGAGTAATGAGTAATGAGAGATGACTCCGGGAGTCTCGCTCGGGAATCGTCGACTGAGTGGCCTTGTATCACGGTTTGCGGGAGAGTGTCGAGGAAAGGGGATTTTGAATTTCGAATTGCGGATTACGAATTTGGTGATACCAGGCCCTCCCTCACGGTCGGGCCACCACCGCGTTCGCCCAGCCAAGGCAAGTTATCAACTTGCGCTACAGCTACTGTTTATTCGAAAGAATCCATTCCATGATCGGATCGCGGCCCGCGCGGAAGTCTTCCCAAGTGGGTTCTAATAATTTATTGGGCGCGATTTCCAAATCTGTGGCGGCGCCGAACCGGTGAAACTGCGTCGAGTAGGTGACGCGCAAGCCAGAGTTTGGCAGACGGAACTCTGCGCTGTCGCCGAAATGGTTTGGTCGTACTCCCGCAGGAGCTCCGACCAGAATCGCATGCGCACGGTTGCGCAAATCGAGCGCGTTTACACCCGCCGCTGAGAAAGTTCCCGGCCCGATAATTACAAACAGGCCGCCCGCCCGATTGATTGACGAACGAGCTTCGATGATCGGGAGCAGGAGCGCTTGAAAGCGCTGAAAGTCTCCACCTTGATTACGGCGCAGATCGATCACCAAACGACGCGCGCGCGAATCATCAATCAGTTTGCCAAGTGCAACGGCACGCTCTCGGAAGTCAGCTTCCGGCGGATAAGCGCTAAAGGAAAAGTAAACCGTCTGACTATCCGGCAGAAATTCAGTCCACCATACCTGGTTCAAATTTCGCAGGTAAAGCGGTGGCGTCTGGGTGCCGGCCATGCGCCAGGAAGAAAAATCGATACGCGCCGGCGAGAGCGTTACCGTGATTCGCTCGCCCGCAGAGTTGTCCAGCACGAAAGGCGCTCGCTCGCGATCAGCGATGACTCCCAGACCGTGCAAGACTTCGGGAGATGTAAGTTGGATCGCCGCGGTTTCGCGCGTTCGTCCCTCTGTCTCTCCGCGAGGAACGAGCTCCGTTGCTCGTTTCATCAAGTCAGCAAGTGGAACGTCGCCGATGGCGATTACTCGCGCGCCCAGCGTCGCATGATAGGGAGCACCCGCGGCGACGACGCGCAATTCATCACCGAACCAATGTAATTCGATCGGGTAACGCGGAAGGCTGGGAGGCAAATCCAGATGCGTGTGTCCGTCGCCGACCAGGGCGACAATCTGCATCAGCCCGACCACGCTTTCATCGTTACTCAAACGCGGAATAGCCGCATCGAGTTTTGCCACTTCATCAGCGAAGCGTTCCCGCGTAATGGTGTGAAAAGCGTTAACGTGACGGCGGGGAAGTTCGGCGGCCAAATAGCGAAGGTCTGCGCGCCAGGCATCCGGCGTGATGTTTGTGGTCGCGTTCTGCGCTGCGCACGCGGTCAGAAAAATGGCGAGCGCGAGCGCGCCTGATGTGTATTTCAAGTAGTCAATACGCCCGGGAGCTAACTAAAGTTGCGATGGGTCGAGAAGATTTGGAGTGCGCTAACTTGTTAGCGCTTTGTCGGGTGCCGACTTGTCGCACCGTCGGTTCGTCGAGCATTACCGAAGTAGGAAAGCGGGAACAAGTCGCCGCACTCCAAATTCATTCATTTTGTCACCGCCTCGAGCCCCCTTACCTCCCATCGGGAGGGGAAGAAAACTTAAGTCCACGCAGGCGGACGATTGATCCGATCGTCCGCTTCGCGCACTGATCTTCGAGAACATCCGGTCGCTACGTTTCCGGTGCGGTACCGGAGCCCCCCCACACGGTCCCTATGGTCGCAATCTGTCGACACTCGCTCATGGTCGTTCTCCGCGCTTCGCGTCCGTGTAAATGAGGCGCTTTTAACAAAACAAAGCCGATCATAATTCAATCGCAAACCGATTGTAACCAACCGCATTTCGTTCAACTAAAAACTCAAGTTTCCCTCAACCCCCGGTCAGTACTCTTCCTATCAAAGAACAAGCTTCCGAGGGGAAGCGATCATCCCGCAACGCCCCTTGTAGGTGGAATGAAAGGAGTCCGAAAAAATGTTCAATCAATTTCGAAACGCGAAAGGAAGATGTGGAAACGTAACCTTATTCATGACCGGCCTTCTTGTCCTTGGGGCCGGAGTGTTACTGACTTCAGCCCTCTTTACTCGCACGCCGATTGCAGAGGCAGCCGACCCGGGCGGGGGCACTCTTGGCGCCAACGCTACATCGGCGCTCGTCTGGAAAGGAACAGCGTTGGGAGGTGTGTCTCCTAACTCCGAAGCCGACTGTGGAGATGGAACCAACTGCGACACTTACAAACTAACGATTAGCGGTACGCCGGCAGACTGGAACGGCAAGGTCGCCCACGTTGAGATTACCTGGGCCACACTGGCGCATGATTACGCGCTTTCTATACACAAGGGCGACACCTCTGGTCCGATCGTCGCTTACTCCGACAATCCTGTGGATAGTCCACGAGCGTGGGAGATGGCTGACATAGATCCGAACGTGTGGGGAACAGGTGAATACTCAGTTCGGGTGATCTATTTTGCCGCTACGGCTTTGGACCAATATGAAGGCACTGCGAGCGTCGATGTGAAGCCGGCTTCGAGTCTGGATTCAGGGAAAGCTAAAAGCAAGATTCCCACTTTCGTTAACTATGCGGCGCCGGCAACGATCGGCACGAAAGGAAACAACGCGGGCGAACCGAGTATCGGCGTCAACTGGAACACCGGAAACGTTATGTACATCGCCAAGTGGTACACGTTGCGGGTTGCTTTCGACGACAGCACATCGCCCGCTACCGCGACCTGGGCGGACAAGAGTTTTCCGACCACCAATGAAGTAACGTTCGATCCGATCCTGAAAACTGATTCTGAAACGGGGCGAACCTACGTCTCGCAATTGCTGCCGAACAAAGCCAGTCTATTGGCGTTTACCGACGACGACGGAGAGACATGGATGCAAAGTCAGGGCTCAGGCATCAACTCGGGCGTCGATCACCAAACCATAGGCACGGGGCCGTATGCCAAAAATTCTGACGGAACTTTCAGGGGCAACGCTCTGCCGCGCCCTGGTCCGGACAGCAAAGGCGGAATTGTAATCTATCCCAACGCCGTCTACTACGCCTCGCAGGACGTGGCTGCAGCGGAGTTCGCGCGCAGCGACGACGGCGGTTTCACCTATGGTCCCGCCGTGCCGATGTATGACCTGACGGAGTGTGGCGGTTTGCACGGACACATCAAGGTTGCTCCAGATGGCACGATCTATGTGCCGAACAAGAATTGCAAAGCAGTTACCGGCGTATTCGCGTCGAAGGATACAGACCAGGCCGTGCTTGTGTCAGAGGACAACGGCGTCACCTGGGAAGTCAGGAGAGTGCCGGGCAGTAGTGCGGGCAGAACCGATCCTTCGGTCGGCATTGGCTCAGACGGCACAGTTTATTTCGCTTATGCAGACGGAGACGGGCATGCGCGCGTTGCCGTCTCGAAAGATAAGGGTCGCACGTGGGGCAGTGTGCAAGATCTGGGCTCCCCGTTCGGAGTGCAGAACAGCGTATTTCCGGCCGCAGTTGCGGGAGATGGAAACCGCGCCGCCGTCTTCTTCCTGGGCACAACAGGACCGGGCGACGGAGCATACAGCGACGATCCGTTGGCGTTTGATGGAGTCTGGTACGGTTACATCGCCGCCACCTATGACGGAGGAAAGAGTTGGTTCAGTGTAAACGCGACGGCAAACGATCCGGTGCAACGCGGTCCGGTTTGCACGAAAGGAACGACCTGCGGCGGCAGTCGAAACCTGCTCGACTTCAACGACCTGGCGGTGGACAGACAAGGACGCGTGCTGGCGGCCTACGCTGACGGATGTATTACTGATGAATGCAAACAGGGCGTTGACCTAAACGGCGATGGCGTAATTCAAGGAAGAGGAGCTGATAAGAGGGCCACCATCATCCGGCAATCGTCTGGGACAGGCCTGTTCTCAGCCTTCAGGATTCCCAAGAGGTGACCGAGGGAGCGAGGGCCAAATGTGGATCAGTTAGGTCAGGTTATTGTACCCGTTGTACTCTGCGGCACAGGACTCCATCCCATGAGCACGGCGCGGACATAACGGCTGACTATGCGAGTGGCTGTGAAAAGACGCGCGTCTTTCTCAGCCACTTACAATTTCGGGCTCCGGTTCTTTACGGTCCTCCCACGCGTCGACAGCACCGAAGCCCACTCACCAAGCGCGGCGATCGCTTCCGCTTCGCTCATAGACTTTGCTTGTTTCAGCACTTCCGCTGGCGCCCAGCGCGGGAAAGGAAGTTCCTTGTTCACATGACGGCCGCTGGCAGTGTGTTCCTGGCTTACCTTTGAAATTCGTTCAGGCGGAAAACGCGCGGCGAGTCGAACCAACGCCGGCCACAGCCGGCGGTGCACCAGCGTGATCTTTCCTTTGACCAGGCGACAAACAAGAACATCTTTGGAATCAGTCACGGCCTCGAGTATGGCCCAGATCTGATGACTCTTCGGATGACTCCACCAACTCCCTTTGATGGGTCCGCCCGCAATTGTTTCGGTCAGACTCGGCACCGGGCCTTTGGCTGATACCAGGACTACTCCGTTTTCTTTGATAAAAGCTAACGCCTGAGCGGTGTTCATTGTGTCGTCTTCTCCAACTAAATCAGCCAGAGGTCAGCACAGATAAACGCGATCAGCAGAACAATCGCGATCGGCAAAAAAACCGCGAGAGGGCTTTGCGAATTTCATCGGCGTTGCTTATCGGCGTTCGCACCAAGCGTGCCGCTGATAACAACTCAGGCAGTTGGGATCTTTCAGGGGAACGGAAAGTCGAGCCAGGATCAGGACGACCCCAGGCATCGCAACTCCCTCGTCTGAAAGCGAAAACCTCAGCCGCCCTGCACTTTGAAGGATTCGAGAAACCGTTCACTATCGGCAGAGTTATTTTTGTTGCCGTTCTGAACCATCACCTGATAAAAGCGATTGCCAATGAAGCAGAACCTGGCTTTGACGATTCGTCCCTCTGAATCGGTGAGAGTAATGGCGCGGCCGGGCCGGCCCAGGAGGTTGATTGCTGATTCGTTTACGAGTTTACCTCCTTTGCTTATGATCAGTGCATCACGCACGCGGTCAAAAATCTTGTCCGTTCCCTTGAACTCCACATCGGACGAGTAACTGGTCCAGCTGACCATGTACTCGTTCGTGTCGTTGTCGTTGGCCGAGACGGTATGCGTGTACAGTGGGCCCTCTTTGGTTTGGGTGACGATCAGGTTAGTGCGAGTGTCCACCGGCATGGCCGCAGAGAACTGTCCTTCGGCTGATGAATAAACAGTCCAGTCAGCCTGTGGCAACGGATTAACTAACAGAGTAGCCAGGGTCAGCAAAGGGACTAACAGTAAATGCATAGACTCCTCCTATTTCGAAAGCTGCTTAATGTGTGATCAAACGCCGGCCGAATTCATTGGTTCCGCGAACACGAGATGAAATATGAGCAGCAAATTACCCGAAGAGGACCGAAGACCGGGTGCCCTCACTGATTCAACGCAAACTTGATCACCTTGTTGCGCGCGACGATGAAGAGTTCGTTCTTGTCGTTAAAGATCATCCCTGACGCTACGCCTTCAGGTTTGAAGACGGCGAGGTAGCGGCCGTCGGATTCGAAAACCTGAACACCTTTCGAGTCGCCCACGTACACGCGGCCCCTACCGTCCACCGCGATCGACATGGCGGCGCTGATCTGGCCGGGCTGACGGCCCTGACCGCCAAAGCGGTTGAGAAACTTTCCTTCGGGAGAGAACTTAAAAACTCCGTTGCTGAACGTCCCGAGCGCATAGATGTTACCCAGGCCGTCGACAGCAACGCGCGTGTCGAGCTCTGAACGCTCGGCGACGGTGCTGATTGCCGCACGAATGGTGCGCACAACTTGTCCTTCGGCGTTAAAGCGAACGACGTCGTCACGGCTTCGGTACCAGGCACAGATAAGGCCGCCATCGGGCGTGGCCTTTACATCTTCGAACCCCCCGCCTTCGCTGTATTTGAGTTCGCCGAGAGACTTTCCCGTCTCTCCGTCGTAACGAGTGATGATGCCGCGCTGCGCGACGTAAACATTTCCCTTGCGATCAGCGGCCAGACTGCTTAGAGGCATCTTTGCATCAACCATCCACTGGGTGATGAATTGTCCACTCGGATCGAAGACCTGGATGCGGCCGCCGAGGTATTCGCCGACATAGATTCTGCCTTTGCCGTCAAGGGCGATGCTGCGCGCGTCGGTCATCATGCCGGGACCGATGCCTTCGCTGCCGAACTTGAACACTACGCTGGCGAATCCGCTGTCCTTGTTGTCGGTCCTGGAACCTGATGGTGTACCGGCCGGACTCTTTAAGGAACCGCTCGACTTCATCAAAGGAGAGAGGGCGCCAAACACTCCGGCCAGAACGATGACGATGATGAATACCGGGATCAGCACCAGGATCCAGACCGCTTTTGACGCGGTCGCCGCCACGTGCGGCCCAATGTTAATGTCGATTTGAGAGATGACGTGCGCCGGTTGGCCGCGCAGTTCGTCAGGAAGGGCGAGTTGGCTTTGGCAATACGAGCACCGCGCGGTTCCGTTCCCGCGGTCAGGATCATAGCTCACCGGGGCCCCGCATTTTGGACAATCGAATGTTCGCATAAGTGGTTAGGTCTTCTCAGTCTCAAACCCGCGTAGCGGGTGGAAGCATAAAGTCTAACGATCAGCGAAGAGATAGAGCGCGCGGAGCGTGCGATAGCTCAAAAACCGATCGCATTCTCATCATGAAGGGCTGTCGCCACGCTTCGCGGGCTTAACTTCACACGAAAATTTGTGTGGTTTCATGGATTGCTATATTGCTTTATTACCAGACTTCTACAGCTTTCTTACGTCGACAAAGTAGAGATCTGTTGCGACTTCGAATTCTTCTTTCTTTAGCACTGTTCCCATCCTCTTCCATTCACTGGTGGGAATGATAATCCGCCAGTTAGCTTTCGTCCCGACGCGCACCGGCATTGCGAAACCAGGTTCGTCCGTCACCCAGCGGTAGGAAACCGCGCCCTTATCGAACTTCAGCTCCAGCGCCGGCAGGGCTGTGTGACGCAAGTACTGATCGAAGATCGGAGTCAGATTCATTTTCGTCTTCTGGTTGAAGTACGCAATGATGTCCTCAGTCATGATGGTCTGATACTTGAAGCGCTGATACAAATCCCTGAGCATCGCCCACCATTTTTTGTCGTCGTTGATGACGCTCCGCAGTGTGTTAAGAAAGAGAGCACCCTTAAAGTACTGATCCTGAGGCGGCGTGGCATTAATTCCGCGACGGGGAATGATCGGCTGTAGGTTTCTTACTTTCGTTTTGTACCCGTTCGTGTACTTCAAACCATCGGCCTTACCATACATGTATTCAACGTATAGACATTCGAGGTACGTCGTCCATCCTTCGTGTATCCACATGTCGGACCGGTCGGCCGCGGTGACGCTGTTGCCAAACCACTCATGACCGCTCTCATGAATAATGATGAAGTCGAACCGGGGTGAGATTCCGACTCCGGTCCAGTCGCGTTCGAGATAGCCGTTCGCAAAGCGGTTGCCATAAGTGACCGCGCTTTGATGCTCCATGCCTGAGTACGGCGCCTGGATCAACTTATAGCCGTCTTTCTTGAATGGGTAATCGCCGAAGTAGTGCTGAAAAGCTTCGAGCATTCCCCTGGCTTGCGCGAATTGCTTTTTCGCCTTCTCCAGATCTTCCGGGAGCGCGAAGAAGTCGAGGGCGAGGTCCCCGAGACGATCGGCAAAGTGTTCGTACTTACCGATATTCAAAGAGACGTCATAGTTGTTGATTGCGTACTGCACCAGCCAGTCCCAACGCGTGTAACCATCACCGAGATCGGTCTTACCGATGAACTTTCCGTTGGAAACATCCGTGAGATGATTAGGAACCGCGATGCTGATGCGCATCGAGTCAACTTCGTCTTTCCACTGGTCCTTGTTCGGCCACCAGATGCTGGCGCCTTCGCCTTCGCAGGCGGTGAAAATCCATGCCCGCCCGGCCGGATCCTTGCTGAAAGTGAAGCCACCGAATCGCCCGATGGTCTGCGGAGTGCCTGAGTAGTAGAAGTCGATCGTGTAAATGCGTCCGGCTTTCAGCATTCCGGGAAAGTCGACGAAGATCGCGCCTGAGTCGCGTTCGAACTTGAGTGGAAGAGACAGGCTCGCCGAAATCTCTTTATTAGGGCCTCGGCCCTCGAGCACCTGGACGATCTTATCGACCTTCAAGTTATCGTAGAGGTCGAGCTGGATGCGCGTGTCATCCTTTAGCATCTTGAAACGGATCGTGTTCTTGCCGCTAACGAACTTCTTCTCGGGATCGACGCGAATGTCGAGATGATAAAAGAGCAGATCGTTGTTAGCTCGGTAGCGCCCGTACTCGCCGCGCAGGATGTCGGCGTGCGAGGGCGCCGGCCGTTGCGGAGCGGACGAGGGTGGTTGAGTTGATTGCGCGCACAGCGGCGTCGCTATTACCGCCGACATCAGGAGAGCGCCGGCTAGACACCTATGTGGTTTATGAAAGACACGTTTGAACATGACGTTACTATGCCCCAGAGTCCACCGGAAGTAGAACTTCTTGCTCCTGCTTCAGTTTGTTTAGTCTTAGTCCGCATTATACGTGCCGGAGAAATCAAGAGCTATCCAAAGCCGCAATCGGGCTGGATTAGCGCGTGCGACGTAGGCGGCGCGCCGCCGGGGGACGCGCACCGGTTGGAAGTAGCATCGATTACGAAACCACGCGAAGCAGAGCTAATTAGACTCCTATGATGAGTCGTTTGGTGTGATTTCGTGGATCGCTTTCCAATCCGAGCGAACGGGCATGTGCGTAAATATGATGTTGGGTGCCTTTGGTTGAATGGGCGCTGAGGATTCATAATCGGAAAAGAGCGGAGACTATCGATGCATAGACAGAACCTAATTGCCGCAGCACTTTTGGTTTTTGCTTCGATCCTGGTCGTGAGCGTGGGTTACGCAAAAGGCTGGGGACCGCTCGGCGTTCTCAGTGTCGGGATTCCGCGATTGGTTAGCGGGGACCGGCAGCTGGTCTCGGCTGATGGTTTGGCTTCAGTTAACACATCACCGGTGGCCCCGGAATTAGCCACCGGCACGTGGATCAACTCTGAACCATTGGCGCTTAAGAGCTTGCGTGGCCGCGTGGTAGTGATCGATTTTTGGACCTTCGGGTGCTACAACTGTCGCAATACGTTGCCCTCGGTCAAGGGTTGGGACGCGCGCTATCGCGAGAAAGGCTTGACGATTATTGGCGTGCACACGCCGGAGCTGGACTCTGAGAGAAAGATCGAGAACGTGCGCCGCGAAGTCGCCGCCCTGGGCATCCGCTATCCGGTGATCACGGACAATGACTATGCGACCTGGAACGCCTATAAGGTTGCGGCGTGGCCGACGATGTTTGTGCTGGACAAGTCGGGACGGGTTCGCTGGATGCACGTCGGCGAAGGTGCATATGACGAAGCGGAGCAAATGATTCAGAAACTATTGGCTGAGGACAACAAGCAGTCAGATAACAAGGACGAGAAGACGGATATGACGGACAAAGTTGTAAAGTCGGAAGAGGATTGGCGCAAAGAGCTTTCATCCGATCAGTATTACGTGCTGCGACAGGCGGGGACTGAGCGGGCGTTCACGGGCGCGTACTGGGACAATCACGAGCCGGGTGTTTACCATTGCGCCGCTTGCGGTCTGCCGCTGTTCAGCTCAAAGACCAAGTTTGACTCAGGAACAGGGTGGCCCAGTTTTTACGCCCCCGTATCCGAAGGGAACGTCATTAAGAATACGGACAGCACCCTCGGCATGGACCGCACAGAGATAAGGTGCCGCAGGTGCGGCTCGCATCTGGGACACGTGTTTGACGACGGTCCCGCCCCGACGGGTTTGCGCTATTGCATGAACTCGGCAGCGCTGAAGTTTGAAAAGCAGGATTAGATTGAAGGTGGCACGGGCGTCCCGCCCGTGAATAGGGTTAGAGTTCAGCCTTCGGGCTGTGGCTTTGACGACAAGCTACGCCGGTTCTATACAAGTTTAGAGTTTGCCTGTGGATCAACCGCGAAGCGGTTCGCGGCAAATAGCCCAGGGTTGCCGCGCCGCGCGGCTACCCTGGGATCTCGAGTTATCTGAAGTTTGAAAAGCAGGATTAACGCTCAGTGTCAGAAGCCCGACCGTGAGGGAGGGCAAGTAGCGTAGTTTGGAGCGCACACAAGGCGGACTATTTCAGCTCTCAGCCGGAATCGGACTAAACGTATCGAGCACAAGTTTCCAATTGCCTCGCCCATCCCGTTTCCACACCCGCACGTAGTAGCCCTTCTCAAGCTTGTTCGTACCGGCGTATTTTAATTCGTAGCTGCCGTAGGTGTAGCCAAGATCATCCGATCGCGCAACGTCTGATTTGATCGGCGCCCACGAAAGGGTTGAGATCTTTGACGATAGATAGCTTCGCATCACAGGGCGTTCGGTCATTGGCAGAGATTCGTCGCGATGCAGCCTCGCCTCGCCGGCAAGATACCTGAAATAGCTATCAACGATTCCCCGCGACTGCGATGTCTTCAGAAACTTTCGATCGAGATCGATTAGAGAAGCGCGCTCGCTTTCCAAATTGATCCTTCGCGTTGCGTTCCATTTGATTTGCAGAGCCGGTTGGAACTCGAGCTTCTGAGCTGAATGATCGGGAGTGCCGATCCCGCAATCAACAACAACTTTCCATTCGCCGTTCGATTGTTTCTTCCAGATTGAGAAGTAAAAGCCATAGCGGTTCGGGCGTTTTTCCGGCGAAAGATCCTTGAACGTAAAAGGGCCTGTCGTGTAGCCCAGATCGCCCGCGCGAGATATGTCGGCGTAAACGGGCCGCCAATTCAATTCGACGGGCGGCCGCGTGGCCGGCGCTGGGCGCTTTAAGAAAGACTCTCTGGTTTTGGTTGGATGCGGCTGGAAATTGATGCCATCGTCGGCAAAGAAAGTCAGGAACGACTCGCGGACACCTTTCTCGACACTGGTGGCCGCGAAAGCCTTTTCGGCAGCGACGAGTGAGTCGAGTTGTTTGGAAGACTTGCGCTGACTGAATCCCACCGACAGCAGAATCATTGACGATAGCAGAACCAAAAGTATTCGCTTCAAAATTAATCTCCCGGGAAAACGATCATTAAGGCGATTGGGTAGACGGCCGCATGATACTAGTTTCCTGGTTCGTCTCGCTATCACGAGTCAGAACCGTCCGCGGTAGCGGGCGGTTGATCTGGGAACACCGATACCTCTACGAAACAAAAAAATCAACCGCCCGCTACCGCAGGCGGTTCTGACTCCCGGCTCTAGTTCCGTGTTACTTGAGCCCGCTGTGGCGCATAGTTGATCCGTCGCATTTCCTGCATCCGGCCATCTCTCAACGAACCTTCCACGATTTCGTAACCGAGCAGCGCCAGCACACGCCCCCGCACGAACAACGGACGCGAGTTTCCGTACCAGTCGACGCATGAAGCGCGACAGGCATCGTCCACTGCTTTGTCTGATTGCGCGCCTAGTTCGCCGAGCTCCTCAAAGCGCAGCGAGTTGTTTCGTAGGAACAAAATCGCGGCGGAGCCCTGGAACAGGTGCTGATAACCCGCGCGCCCGGGAACGCTGATAGGCAGACCCAGCACCCCAGAGTCCGGACCGTCAGGCTTGTAAAAGAAGCCCTGACTTCTCAGCTCGCCCTGCGAAGCGCCTTTGCGAATGTACTCGTCCGCAACCTCTGCTGAGTCGCCAAGACGTATCGCAGTAAAGTGCAGATCCTGGCCATCGGTGCCCACGACGATCGCGTTAGAGCCGAGCGCCTCAATTCGATCCACGCCATGAGTGAGTGCCAGCTCGTTCAGCTCGCCGTCAGCATAGCGAACAGCGTACAAGTTGGACTTGTTCTTGTTCTGGGGCGCTCCCCATCCGCTGCCGGTGCCGTACAAAAGGTACTCACCAACAAATCGATTCTGAAAAGTGTAGCCGAGTGGTTTCGGCAGACGGTGATAGTCCCAGGACGACGCGCTGTCGCTGCCATCATTGAAACTCGAGAGCGGAAGACGCATCAGCGCCACATCGCCGGCGGCGCCTTCGGCGTTCCACATGCCGTCACCACTTGAGTTGGCGCGGACCAGTACGTTGAGATTCTTATCTTCGCTCTCCAGAAACGAGAACTGATCCACCGGACTACCTGTTACGCCAATGGCGCTCGGGCCCGATCCGTCCAGCGGCATTCGAAACAGGGTTGAAGGCTGATTGCCTCGCTGGCCATAACGCGACCAGTCAGTCGTCCACACGTAAACCGATCCTGGCGAAACATAAAACACCCGTCCCGGAGGGCCCAACACCGCCGTCGCTTCGCATTTGAAATCGCCCTGCGCCAAATCACACACGGTCACGGTGTGAAGCGCCACTCCGTAGGTCGCGTTGATTTGACCTTCAGGCCGGTAGACTCGCGTCGCCGAAACGATGCGCTGAAACTCTGACGCGGTTGCGCCCTTATGCCACTTGCGGACGGCCGGAAACTGCCCGAACGGATCGGCACTTTCCGGATACATGTACAGCGGTGTGTAGAAAATCAGTTTGCTGCCGATCAAGCGGCTCGCGTAATTGCGCGAAGAATAGTAGTCGTTCGAGCGCAGATGATAGGTCGAGCGATAGCTGAGATTGCCGGTGCGATCGATGTTGAAGAGGCCGACTTCCGTGCCGCCACGTTCATAGCTGTATCCGATCACAGCGACTGTGTCGGCTGAGACCAGCATCTCGTCGTACCAGGTGTAACGTGGATTGATGTCCGGCCCAAACGCGTCCACTGCTGAAATGGGTTTCAGGGCACCGTCACCAACCGCGACCGTGAACAGCCGTCCGCGACGCAGCACCACCAGGTGATCGCCGTGCAACTTGACGATACCGCCCTCGTCGACGCCGGCATGCTGTGTGTTGGTCACTGATTCGTCCTTCGAAGCGCTGGCGTCGCCCGCCTTGGCCGGCGAGGCAGCGGCTGGCTGATTGGCCGAGAGCCCTTGTGAACTATTGGTCGCGGCCGATCTTTCGCGCGCCAACTGACGCTTTCGCTCTTCGGCAAGCGTGCGAAAATAGTTCCTGAGCTCCTCCTCTGAAGCGAATGCCTGCATCGTCTTCCTGGTCGTTTTCTTCCAGGGAACTCCGGTGGCCGGCGCGCTGCTGACAGGCCTGCCGGCACAGGCCGCCAGGACCGAAATCACAGCCAGCGTGGCAAGTGCGGAAAAGACAAATGATGTGGCGGAAATCGCGAATGTCCTCGCGGGCCGGGCAATGTTTCTCATGGTAAAGGCGTCTCCTCGAATCTAAGTAGTCGAACAACCGCTGGAAGAACGCCCCGCCGGTCGTAAACTTGCGCGGAATTCAGTCGCACCCGGTATTAACGTGGTGGTATGATCCGCGTGAACGGAGGACCCACCGCGATGTACACCGCGAGAATAGGAAGAGCCGGAACCCGCCCAATACGCTTATTCGGGACCATTTTAGTGATGACGTTTCTGGCGCTGCTGACGGCGGGCAACAGTCGCTGGACTGAGGCGCCCGGCGTCCGGGCCCAGGAAGGCGAAGTAACCTACGAGTCTGAAGTACAGAAAGGACGCGATTTGTTGTTGCGTCGCCGCTATGAAGACGCCCTAAAAAGTTTCAAGCGCGCCAACGACATGCGCGAAAAGAAATCGGCCGAGTGCTATCTCCTGATGGCCCAGGCATATCAGGCGCTCGAGGCGTACAAGAACGTGGTCACGAGTTGTGAGAAGGCGCTCGAATTTGCAGGGAACGATCTTCAAATTCAGGTCCAGGCACTTAACCTAAAAGGAATCTCGCTTCAATCTCTAGCCGACATCAAGGATCAGAAGAAACATCAGGAGGCAGAGGCCGTCTTTCGTCAGGGACTGGCGTTGAATAGTGAGCTGCCGCTCCTTCATTACAATCTCGGCGTCACATTGTTGCGAGAGCTGCGCGATCCGGAAGGCATAGCTGAGCTGAAGAAGTACCTTGAACTTGACGCCGACGGGTCGAAAGCCGAGTCTGCGCAAAAGTTGATCGATAACCCGCGCCGTGCGCGCGAACCGTACGCTCCGGACTTTTCTTTCACCACGTCCGGGGGAGAGTACATTTCCCTGGAGGACCTGCAAGGCAAAGTGGTGCTGCTCGATTTTTGGGGAACGTGGTGTCCGCCGTGTGTCGCGTCGGTGCCGGCGTTGCGTGACCTTTACAAGAAGTTTTCGAAACAGGCGCCGTTCCTGATAATCGGCGTCAGCTCAGATTCAGACGAGGACAAATGGCGCGGCTTTACTACCGAGCATCAGATGGTTTGGCCGCAGTACCTTGATCGCGACCGAAGGGTGCAAAGACTGTTCGGCGTCCGCGCCTTTCCCACTTACGTCCTTCTGGACCATGAGGGGATTGTGCGCTTTCGAGTGACCGGGTTGAGTTTTGACCGCGAAGCGGCCCTTAGTGATGCGATCAAGAAACAAATAAAGATCGTGGCCAAAAATGCGTCCACGGATTGAGCAGGATTAATTGTCAGCTCAGGGCCGAATCGGCCCCACCTCATACCCTTGCCGCAGACCCAGCACGAATTTCTCCCACGTGCGTTTGAAGGCATTCATGTCAGTGACGCGCACGATTTTCTGCAGGCTCTGATAGCCCGTTGGGTCTTCGTTCCGGTGAGCGTAGAACTCGCGGTAAAACTTGATCAGCAGACCACGTTGCTGCAGGTAATAACAAAGATAGCGCGCCTGTGCATAGTTCGTGCCCCTGTCTTCATTGTAGAAGCCTTTCGCGTCCAGCGCCGTGAGCGTCTTGAACGAAGGCACCTTGCGGGACTTGATTGCCGCTTGCAGCCCGGGCAGCCTCCAATTCGTGTATCCGTGAATATGACCGTCGACTTCGCCCGATTGTTCATACAGCGAGCCGAGGCCTTCATTGAGCCACGACGGGCAAGTGGGAAAGTTGGCTTCCACAAACGGATGCACAATTTCATGGACCAGCGTGCCGCCGCCGGTTGAGATGTTCATGATGAGCGCCTTATGCGCGCTCGAATAATAGCCGTAAGGCGTGCCGGGTTTTTCACCAAAGAGAGCGACCGCGTTGCTTTCGTAAGAAGCCGCATCCTGAAACAGCCAAATGTCGAGAATCTCTTTCGGGTCTTTCGCAAAGAAGTCCTGCTTGAGTTTGTCGACGGCCCACTTGACCGTTTGCTCGGAATGTTGCTTTACGTCGGCCGGGGACTCGTCGCCGATGACGACAAACGGCCGCTGAATGACAATGGTGAATTTACTTGA
>Ga0207646_10000740_pt1 | contig 42433 bp, 38 predicted proteins | sample KBSK5502metaG_FD_184343 | JGI IMG/M metagenome (GOLD analysis project Ga0207646, IMG submission 184343) | Corn, switchgrass and miscanthus rhizosphere microbial communities from Kellogg Biological Station, Michigan, USA - KBS K5-50-2 metaG... | ecosystem: Host-associated > Plants > Roots >... | reverse complement strand
ACCAGAGTGAATCCCGCCTCGACCAGAAGCTCGACTTCGCGCTGGTCGCCGAACCCCGGCAGGACGCCGCCATAGCCGGTGGGATCCTCGCCGGCAATCAGCAGCCCGCCCGCCCTCACAAACGCCCGCTCGAAATCCATCTCTTTCTTCAGGAGCACGGGCCAGAGGGAATTGGGGCTGCCGCCGATTTGCGCGCGTCGCGCCAGGTAGTCCACACGCGCTTCCGGCAGCATGGCATCCAGCACGCGCTGTGCGAGCGGCGGGCGGTTGGGCACAAAGGTTTCAAATACCGGCAAAGTGGACGTGATGGCGACGTGATGTCCGACGAGGTCGCGAATCATCTGTGCGACCGGCGCGCTCGCGAGGTCAAGCTTCGCCAGGGTCACCTGGTTGAGCGATTGAGGGGGGCAGGCGTCGGGAGCTTTCCCCGGCGCAAACTCGGTGTCCACCAGCAGGCCGTGCTCGAGGTCGTCGATACCGAGGGCGGCAGCTTCGCGAAAACCGATCGAGCAGAGGTGCCCGGTTACTTTCGCTCCGCGCCTGTGCGCCGCCCCAATGGCGGCGGCAAGCTCCGCCCGGGTGATATGCATGTAGGCCTTGAACGAAGTCACGCCCTCGTCGAGCCAGTACTCGACCGTCTTGCTGGCGTCATCGGGCGAAGAGAGCTCGTGCATCTGCGGGGTGTAGGCGCCCACACCTTCCAGATACGGCCCGGTGACAAACATCTTCGGCCCCGGCATCATGCCCCCATCAATCAGCTTTTTCAGATTCAGGTCCGTATAGGGCTCGATGCTGCCGGTGGTGCGGATCGTAGTTACGCCGCAAGCCAGGTAAAGTCGCGGCGCGCTGTAGCCCATCTCATTGTAGATAAATGTGCCGCCGCCGGAGGGGTAGAACAGGTGATCGTGCATCCCGACCAGGCCGGGAATCACGGTATACCCGCGGAGGTCCATCACCTTGGCGCCGGCAGGCGGCGTCGTGGCTGCCGCGGCGCCGATCGCCTGGATGCGCCCGCCAGCGATGACGATGGTCTGGTCTTCGGCGGGTGGCGCGCCGGTGCCGTCGATCACCCGGACGTGAGTGAGCGCGACGACCGGCGCATCCACGCTCACAAACGTTCGCACCGCAGGCGACAGCGCCGGCGGCGCCTGCGCCGGCAATCCGCCGGCGAAAATGACCAGGAGCGCTGCAACCATGACGAGTTTCCGCATCAAAATGCCTCCTTCGGCTGAAGGAAAAAGGAAAAAGTAAAAAGGAAAGAGCCCATTCCCTCCCCACCGGTCACTGGTCACTACTCACAAGTGAACTGCGACCCGTTGTCTCTCCCCACAACTCGTCGCCTTCTATCTTTTTCCGTTCTCCTCCGCCACGCCCAGGTAGGCGCGCTGCACATGGTCGTTCGCGCGCAACGCCGCGCTGGGGCCTGCCATGGTGATACGTCCGGTTTCCATCACGTAGCAATAGTCGGAAACCTGGAGCGTGTAGTTGGCGTTTTGTCCGGCCAGCAGGATGGTCACGCCCTGTGCCGCAATCTCGCGCACAAACCGGAAGATCTCCTCGACCAGCATCGGGGCCAAGCCGAGAGATGGTTCATCCAGCATCAGCAGCAGCGGGTCAGCCATCAGGCCGCGCCCGATGGCGCACATCTGCTGCTCTCCGCCCGAAAGTGTTCCGGCGAGTTGGGCCCGCCTTTCTTTCAGCCGCGGAAACATTTGGTAGGCCCGGTTCAGGTTTTCGGCGGCTTTGCGACGCAGGTTAACCGGGAAGGAGCCCATCAGCAGGTTTTCCTCCACTGTCATCCGCGGCCAGAGCTGCCGCTCCTCGGGGATCAGGCTGATTTGGTGCTTGGCGCGCTCGTGCGGTGGGTCGCGGGTGATATCTTCACCACGAAGGGTTACTTTTCCCTTCTTGGCTGGCAGCAGGCCGGCCAGCACATTGAGCGTCGTGGTCTTGCCCGCGCCGTTCGGGCCGATCATGCCAACGACTTGCCCTTCGGCAACACGGAGCGAAACTCCCCAGACCACCTGGACGGCGCCATAGGCGGCCTCGAGGTCTTCGACCTGGAGTAATGGCTCGCTCAATCGCCCTCCGGCAAAAGGAACGAGTAAAAAGGGAAAAAGAAAAAAGCTCTTACGTCTTACCGATATACGCTTCGATCACCGACGGATCGTTCTGAATCTGCTCCGGCGGGCCCTCAGCCAGCTTCTCTCCGAAGTTCAGCACCAGCACGCGGTCGCAGATGGAAAAGATCGCCTTCAGGTTGTGCTCGATAAATACCACCGTTGTGCCAAGCCTGCAGATGCGGCAGAGCAGCTCGAGCACGGAGACCATCTCGTTGTCCGTGAGCCCGCTGCAGGCTTCATCGCAGAGCAGTAGGTCGGGTTTTGCTGCCAAGGTTCGTGCCAGCTCCAGGCGTTTTTGATCACCGACGCACAGCGTGGAAGCCGGCAAGGCCGTGCTGTGGCTCAGGCCCACCAGTTCGAGAATCCTTTCCGCTTCGCGCCGGACATTTGCCGAACCGTGCACACGGCCCCGGCCGAAACGGATCCCCACCGTCACGTTGTCCAGCACCGAGAGCGACTTGAATGGCCGCGAGATCTGATGCGTGCGTGCAATCCCGGCCCGCACGGCCTGGAAGGACTTGACTCCGGTAACGTCGCGGCCGTGGAACGACACCGTGCCCGAGGTCGGCGCGAGCGAGCCGGCAATAATGCCGAACAGGGTCGTCTTCCCCGCGCCGTTCGGCCCGATCAGGCCGTAGATGCCGCCCGCAGCAACGTCAAAGCTCACGTCTTTGAGCGCGGCCAGCCCGCCAAAGTACTTGGTCACGTGATGCACCCGTAGGATGGTCGCCAGGATCCCTCCTTGCTTTTTCGATCCAGCGGAACAACTTGCGCAGTAGCCCCACGATGCCGCCGGGCTCGAAAAGGATGATCAGGATCAGAAAGACTCCGTAGAGCAGCAGATGGATCTGGGGAAAATTGGCGATCAGCTCCTCTTGCACCAGGCCATAGACGGCGCCGCCCAGCACCGGTCCCCAGATCGTTCCGATGCCGCCGATGATGGGCATCAACAGAATGGCGACGCTGGTGTGGAATGCGAACACGCCGTGCGGATGGATGTACGCGGCATATCGGGCGAACACGCCGCCTGCAATGCCGGTCAGCGCCGCCGCCACAGCGTGCGCCGACAGCTTGTAAGTGAACGGGTTCACTCCGGCATCCGCCGCCGCTTCCTCGTCTTCGCGAATGGCGATCAGACCCAGGCCGAACTTGGAGCCGCGGATGTACAGGGAAACCAGCAGCGCGACACCAGCAAGCCCCAGCGCCGTATAGTAGTGGTCAATCTGGCGGAACGCGCCGTGCTCGACGATGCGGTAGCCGCTGGCGCCGCCGGTGACCGCCAAGTTGGTCATCACCACGCGCACCGCTTCACTGACGCCGATCGTGGCGATCGCAAAATACGGCCCGCGCAGACGAAACGTGGGCAGCCCGACCAGCAGCGACGCGGTCGAAGCGGTGATTCCCGCTAACAGGAATGCGAGATATGGGTTGATTCCTGCGTTGATGGACAACGCGGCAGTGTAAGCCCCGAGGCCGTAGAAAACTGCGAATCCGAAGGAGACCTGCCCGGCAAAACCGCCCAGTACGTTCCATGCCAAGCTCGTCGTAATCCATACGAACGTCACGAAGAGGAGCCGCGTCCAGTTTGGGCCCAAACCGAACAACGGCAGGACAATTAAAATTGACAGCAGCAGAACCGGTGGCGCCGCACCGCGAAACCGGACACGGGCAAAACCGCTGCTCTCCGCAGCAGAACTCATGCCAGGCGCAGCCTCTTGGTGAGCAGGCTGGCGACACCACCCGGGAGCACCACCAGGGCAACCACCAGAAGCGCAAAAGCGATGGCTGGCTGGTATCCCGCCGGCAGCACGAGGATGCTGAAGGTTTCCACCAAGGCCAGAATCGTCGCGCCGATGGCCACTCCGGAGAAGGATTCGAGTCCTCCCAGCACGATGATGACAAACGCCCGGATCAGAAACGCCCGGCCAAAATCCGGGCTGAACGAGTAAAGCATGGCGAGCAGCCCGCCGGCGGCTCCGGCGAAGGCGATGCCCAGGCCAAAGGTCAGCCGGGCGGTTCGCTCGACGTTGATCCCCACCAGCCGCCCGGCGTAGCGGTTCTGCATCAATGCCCGCACTGACCGTCCGAACCACGTCTTGTGCAGGGCGAACTCCAGCGCCGCGAGCGAGCCTGCCGCCGCCAGGAAGACTACCAGCCGGACGGCGGGCACGTTGATCGGCCCGATGTGGAGGGTCAACAGTGTGCGCGGCGTGAGGATCGAGCGGTCGCTGTTACCCCAGACCAAGTAGCCAATATTCTGCAGGACCAGCCAGAGCCCGAACATCAGCAGCAGGGAAGAGAGCGTCGGCTGGTCGGAGGCGGGGATCCACCGGACCAGAAGCCAGTGGACTGCCACGCCGATGAGGAAAAACGTCGGGAAAGCGAGCAGCACGCCGACCAGAGGATCGAGGCGGAAGCGGGAGAAGAGTTCATAGACGAAATACGCGCCGAGCATCATGAATCCGGCGTGGGCCAGGTTCACGATCTTCATTACGCCGTAGATCACCGTCATCCCGACCGACATGGCCGCGTAGGTGCCGGCCAGCAGTAGAGCGGCGATCAACAGGTTCAGCAGGTCGGCTGCACTCATCGTCGCCTGCGTTTACTTGGGCTTGGGCGCGACCGCCTCTCCATTCGCCGCGTCTTTGGGGTACACGATGTCCACTTTGCCGCCGGGTTTGTTCTGCACGATTACAAACGGCGTGTTGATCTGCCCGTTGCTCCCAAAATGCAAGACTTGCCCGGGCAGTAGCGAATCTCTCAGCTCGACGGTCTTCAGCGCATCGCGGATGGCGGTTTCGTTCAGGCTCCCGGCCTTTTCGATCGCCGCCGCCAAGGTGCGCACTGCGTCGTAGGCTGTGGCAGGATACCAGGAGTCGGGCTCATGGCCAGTGAATGCCTTGTAGGACTCCACAAACTGCTTCACCTGCGGATAGGCCAGGCCCTTGGACCACCAGATGCCCGCGAAGATGTAGTTGGTGGCGTCGCCCATGGCTTTGCGGGCGTCCGACTCGGGGCCGCGGGCGCCGTAGCTGATCATCTGATGGGACATGCCGCTCTGGATGTACTGCCGGTGCATGGTGATGTAGTCCTGCAGGTGGGCGTCAGCCAGGAAAATATCCGCCCGCGTGCTTTTCACTTTCTGGAGCAGGCCCGAAAAATCGGTCGAACCCAGATCGAACTTCTCGCTGAATACGACTCTGAAATAGCCGGGGTGTTCTTTGATCCAGCGGTCGATGCCGTTGCCGTAGTCCACGCCGTGGTCGGTGTTCTCCAGCGCCAGCGCCACCTTGAGACCCTTGCCGAGCTTGCCCTGGTCCACCAGCGTGCCCAGGAACTCCGCCGTGGTGTAGCCGAGCAGATCGGTCGGGCTCAGGGTTCCGAAAGTCCACTGGTAGCCGCGGCTGAAGATCGTTGACGCTGCCGCTCCGGTGGTGATCCAGGGGATGTGATACCGGTCGGGCATCACCGATTCGGCTTCGCCCAGCGCCGTGGAGTAGCCGCCGAGCACTGCGACCACCTTGTCTGAGGTCATGGCGCGCTCGACCAGACCGGCCGACTTCGCCTGGTCCGAGCCGTCATCATAGAAGACCTCCCGCAGCGGCAACTTCTTGTCCAGGTCCTTCACGAACACGCCGCCCTTGTCATTGATTTGTTTGATCGCGAGCTCAATGCCTTCTCTCTGATATTGGCCTGGCTTCGCTTCGCGACCCGTGATGGGCAGAACCACTCCGACGGCGATCCCGCCGCCGGCGGACTTGCCACGCTTGCAACCTGTGGTCACAAGCGTGAGCGCAGCGATCAGAACAAAGCCGTAGATTACTCCGCGCCGCAGCGAAACGCCGGATTTCAAGATGTCTCTCACAGATTCCCTCCTCGCAATGAGTTCGAGAACGACGGACGCCCTGGATGGACCGCATCTCCCGTTACGATTGCGAATGTTGACCCTAGCCCGGCCAAACCTACGAAAACAGCCCGCATGTTGAGGGCATCTTAGGGCGCACAAGCAGTCAAGTCAAACCCACGGTGAGCGAAAGCCCGACCTGAACGGCCTCGCCGTCAAGTGAGCGCGGCGAGCAGGGCGGTGGGGGAAGCGCTGTCGCCAAACGTCTCGCTCACATGGGCGAAGCGATCTACATTTCCCGGACCGAAGACGAAGCTTCCGCCGAGTTGGAAGGGGTTTTGTCCCGTTCGGTGTTGCCGGTGGCCCGCAGCGCGCGCCTGCTGTCGGGCTCTGGCGTTGTCACGGCGGAGAATATGCAGCAGAGAAGCCGTCCGGAGGCCTGCCGCGCGATAGGCCTCCCGCCGCTCGTCAATCAGGAGCGGGAAAGTGATGCCGGTCTCCTCGCGAAAGAGGCGCGCATAGTGCCGGTCGCCCAGCCCGATGGCAGCCAGGCGCGCGCCCTTCTCCTGGAATTCCCCCTCGTGCGCGCGCAACTGCGCGGCGTGCTCCCGGCAGAACACTCAGCCGTAATGGCGGAGGAAGACCACAACTGCGGCTCGATCAGCCCACAGAGAGCCGAGCCGGACGTCGTGGCCATCGAAATCGGGCAGAACGATGCCCGCCAGCTTTCCGCTGAGCGATTGCTCCATGGCGGCTCATTTTCAATTGCCCACCGCCATGATGTCAAACGATTGGGCCCTGTCCTGCCCAAGCACACATAGTGGTTACGCCGAGAGGTGCGTGAAGAGATGGTGCCGGGGGGCAGAATCGAACTGCCTACGCCGGCCTTTTCAGGGCCGCGCTCTACCGGTGAGCTACCCCGGCACCGGTGAGGTTGTCATTTTACGGACTGAGCCGAGAGACTGTCAAACGAGCGGGTTCAGAGTGGAGAGTTCACCGGCGACCGTCGAAAGCCGAGTGTCACCGGCCCGCTTACCTCTCGACGGTTGACCAGCGAATGTCAACTGTTCGCTACTGCTTCAACGACTCGTCAAACTCGCGCATCCAATCCTTCTTCTTGAGCACCTCGCGAGGCTTCGTGCCGTCGGCCGGGCCGACGATGCCGTCCTTTTCCATAATGTCGATCAGCCGGGCGGCGCGGCCGTAACCGATGCGCAGACGTCGCTGCAGCGTGGACGTAGAGGCGCGGCCCATCTCGCAGACCACGCGCACGGCCTCCTGGTACAGCTCGTCGTCGGAGTCCTCGGGAATGGCTTCGGCGGGCACGGCCGCGGTCTCCTCTTCCTTGGGAGCTTCGAGCAGTTGCTGGTTGTACTGCGCCTTGGCTTGCGCCCGCCAGAAGTCGCACACCGCCGCGATTTCGTCCTCGGTCACCAGTGGGCCGTGTATGCGGTGCAGCCGCGCTGAGCCCGCCGGCAGGTAGAGCATGTCGCCGCGTCCGAGCAGCGATTCCGCGCCGTTAGCGTCTAGGATGGTGCGCGAGTCCACCTTGCTGGCCACTCGGAAGGAGATGCGCGCCGGGAAGTTGGCTTTGATCAGCCCGGTGATGACGTCGACCGAGGGGCGCTGCGTGGCCAGCAGCAAATGGATGCCGACAGCGCGCGCCATCTGCGCCAGGCGCGTGATGGACTCCTCGACGTTGGTGGTATCAACCATCATCAGGTCAGCCAGCTCGTCAATCACGATCACGATGTAGGGCAGCGGGCGGTGCTCGGTCTGGTCGAGGTCGTCAAACAGCGAAAGCGACTGCCCCCGCGCAAAAGTGCGGTTGTACTGGTCAATGTTGCGCACGCCGCGCTGCGCCAGAAGTTTCAGCCGCTGCTCCATCTCGCGCGTGGCGTTGCGCAGCACGTTCGAGGCAACCTTCGGGTCGGTCACCACCGGCGCCAGCAGGTGCGGAATGTCCTCGTACAGGCCCAGCTCAAGCCGCTTGGGGTCGACCAGCACCAGCTTCATCTCCTCCGGCGTGGCCTTGTACAGCATGGAGATGATCATCGAGTTGATGAAGACGCTCTTGCCCGTGCCCGTGGCCCCGGCGATCAGCAAGTGCGGCATTTGCGCGAGGTCGGTGACGCGGATGCGGCCGATCAGGTCTTTGCCCATCGCGAGGGTGAGCTTTGAGGGCGAGTTGACGAATTCCGGCGACTCGATCTCCTCGCGCAGGACGATCGTCTGGCGGCGATGGTTGGGCACCTCGATGCCCACAGTGGACTTGCCGGGGATGCGCTCGATCAGGATGGACTCGGCGCGCAGCGCCAGGCACAAGTCATCGGCCAAGCTGGTGATGCGGCTGTACTTGATACCCGCTTCGGGCTTGAATTCGAACGTGGTGACCACGGGGCCGGGGTTGATCTGTGTCACGTGGCCCTTGACCTCAAACTCCTCGCATTTCTGCTCGATGGCGCGCGCGCACTCCTTCAGGTCGTCCTCTTGCAGCTTCTCGCCGCGCTCGGCCATCCGCAGCAGGCTCGGCGAGGGCAGGCGATAGCTGGTGATCCCGCGGGCGATGCGCGGACCGGGCCCGGGCTTCACCGTCGCTGCTGGTCGCTCCTCTGTCCGCACCAGCAGGGGGCCTGGCCTCTCCGTCTCGGACTCTGCGCCTTCGGCTGCTTCGGCTCGTTTGGCGAGCTCCTTGGAACCAAGCGTCTGCGGCGGCACCGCCGGGCGGCCGGCAATCTTGATCTCTTCGACGCGCTTGCGCAGCCGGCGCTGCTCGCGGGCCTCGCGCCAGGCCATCCAGCGCGCTTGCAGCCGGCTGGCCAGCCCCAACCTTTCCAGCGGCCCGCGGAGCCATTGATGAGTTCCGATAATCGAGAAGCTCGTGGTGAGAAACAGCGCCGCCAGAAAACCCGTCACCGCCACCAGATGCGCGCCCACCGAATTCAGTCCGGCCACGAGGCTCTCGGAGAGCAGTGTCCCGAGCAGTCCGCCCGGGCCGGCGGTGCCGCGCACCTCGGGCAGATGCCAGAGCGTCAGCAACACGGGAAGCGAAAGCAGCAGCAGCGCGTATCCGACACTCTTGCCCACCGGCGAAGGCACCGGCTGGCTGCGAAACCACCGCACCCCCAGCAAAAAGATTCCCGCCGGCAGCAAGAATGCCGCGTATCCCAATCCCTGGAACAGAAGGTCGGCGCCGTGAGCGCCGACCGGGCCGATCCAGTTGCGCGCTGGATTCGTGCTGGGCGGCGGTGCGGAAACGTTCAGCGAGGCATCTCGCGGGCTATATGAAAGCAGGCTCAGCGCCAGCAGCACGGCCAGCGTCACGCCCAGAAAGCCTACTAGCTCGTTCAAGTGGCGGTTTTCGGTCGGGGTCAGAAAGCGCACACCAATCTCCCTTGAGTGGGGAAGACACAGGCAACTAGGTGGGTCGCGCGGGCGCTAGCGCGCGTTGCCCATCCGGAGGAACGCAAGCAACAGCACCACTATACCAAACAGGATGCGGTAAACAATAAAGATCTTGAGCGTGCGTGTTTGTAAATACCTCAAAAACAAGGCGATCACCAGATAGCCACACACCGCCGAGATGCCGATGCTGATGGCCAGCGTGGACATCGGCAGCTCCAGCGCGCCAGCGTGCTTCAGGCGAATGAGCTTCGGCAGCTCCTTCGCGGCCGCACCTGCGATGATCGGCGTGGAAAGCAGAAACGAGAAGCGCGCCGCAGTTTCACGCGTCATCCCGCGCCAGAGTCCCGCGATGATGGTGATGCCCGAGCGGGAGACGCCGGGGAAAAGCGCCACCGCCTGTGCCGTGCCGATCGTCATCGCATCGCCCAAGCCGGTCTGGCCGATCTCGCGCATCAGGCGCGCGCGCCGCTCGGTCCACCACATCAGCAGACCCACAACGATCATCGCTCCCGCAATCGGAATTGGTTTCCGCAGATGCTCCTCGATGCGGCGCTCGAGCAAGAAGCCGGCCACCGCTGCCGGAATCGTCCCGGCCACCAGGAACCAAAACAGCCGCCGGTTCTGCTGCACCTCGGCGGCGCTGGCGCTTCTCGGGTAGTGCATCCCCAGCCCGCAGAAGATCAGCGTGATCCAGGTGCGCAGGAAATAAAGCGCCACGGCCAGCACCGTGCCCGCGTGCAGAGCGACGTCGAAGGCCAGACCTGGCTCAGGCCAGTGCAGCAGCCAGGGGAACAGCACGAGGTGCGCCGTGCTGCTGATGGGCAGGAATTCGGTCAGCGCCTGTACCACGGCCAGCACGATGGCCTGGTAGAGAGCCATGGCGCCTCAGGCCTCCTTAGGAGCAGGGAGCGGCTTGTGCATGGAATAAGCGTCGAGCCGATCGAGATAGTAATTCCTCAGCACACCAACGGTACGATAGCCGTGCTTTTGCCAGAAGGCAATCGCGGCGTGGTTGTCTGTTGCTGTTTCCAGCTCGACCTGGCGCACGCCGCGGGCCGCAAGGGTCCGCTCGATGGCGTGCAGCAGGGCCGTGCCGACTCCGCGACGGCGCTCGGCGGCAAGCACGTCAATGGTGATCAGATGCGCGCTCTCGCCCTCGTGCTCGGCGAGGATGAACCCGGCGATTCGGCCGTCGGCTTCCGCCACCAGGCACTCCGCGCCGGGGAGGCGCAGAAATAACCGCAGCGTGCGCTTCGAGTAGGCGATCCCCGGCGCATAACAGGCTTGGTCAATGGTGTAGAGTTCCTCGAAATCCTCCGGCGCGTACGGGCGTAGCGTTGGCTTCATAGTCTGACTGCAATGCACGCCGTTTACACTTCGAGGATGACCGGCAGGATCAGCGGGCGCTTGGACGTCTGTTTGTTGAGGTAGCGCTTCAGGTCCACGCGAATCTTCTCCTTGATGACGCTCCAGTCCATTTTTTCTTCGGGGTTCGATTGCTCGATTGTCCGCAGGATGACGTCCCGAGCCCCGGCCATCACCTCCTGGCCGTCCTCCGAGGGCAGAAAGCCTCGGGTCACGATCTCCGGGTGCGACTCGACGCGGCCGGTGTGCTTGTCAATGGCGATGATGGGCACCACAACGCCGTCTTCGGCCAGGTGTTGACGGTCGCGGATCACCACCTCTTCAATCTCCTCAAGCGAGCCCGAATCCACGCACACGCGCCCCGCGGCGACAGGCTCGCGCCGGTACGCGCCCTCGGCGGTGAACTCGATGGGGTGGCCGTCCTCGAGCAGCATGACCTCGCCCGAAACGGCGCCCACCTGATGTGCCAGCGCGGCGTGCCGGAACAGTTGTCGGTACTCGCCGTGGATGGGGATGAAATAGCGCGGGCGGACCAGGTTCAGCAGCAGCTTTTGCTCCTCCTGGCTGGCGTGTCCGGAGACGTGGATCGTGCCGCCGCCTCCATCGTAGTAGACCAGGGCGCGCCGGCGGAACATGTGGTCAATCATGCGGAAAATGGCCTTCTCGTTGCCCGGGATGATGCGCGCCGAAAGGATGACGGTGTCCTGCTCATCGAGCGTGAGCAGGCGATGGTTGTCCACAGCCATCCGCGACATCGCCGACATCGGCTCGGCCTGGCTGCCGCTCACCAGCACCACCAGCTTCTGCGGGTCAAACGACTTTAGATCCTGGGGGCGCACCACCATCCCATCGGGAATGCGCAGGCGGTCCAGGCCATGCGCGATCTCGACGTTGCCCACCATGCTGCGGCCGATGAAGGCAACCTTACGGCCCACCAGCCCGGCGATGTCCACCACCTGCTGAATGCGGTGGATGGAAGTGGCAAAGCACGTGACCACCACCTTCCGCGGCGCTGCCCGGCAGAGCTCTTCGATCCGCGGCCAGACCGCACGCTCCGAAGGCGTGTAGCCCGGGCGCTCAACGTTGGTGCTGTCGCTGAAAAGCGCCAGCACGCCCTCCTGCCCGTAGCGCGCGAACGCGTGCAGGTCGAATGGCTGCAGGTCCGTCGGCGTGGGGTCCATCTTGAAGTCGCCGGTGTGAATCACCACGCCGAGCGGCGTGCGCACGGCCAGCGCCACGCAATCAATCGTGCTGTGGGTGACGTAGATGAATTCGATCCCAAACGGGCCGATCTCGACCTTGCCGCCGGGCGCCACCTCGTGCAGCACGGCATCATCGAGCAGCCCGTGTTCTTCGAGCCGCTTCCGCACCAGGGCGAGAGTGAAGCGCGTGCCGTAGATGGGCACCTTCAGGTCGCCCAGGATATAGGGCAGGGCGCCGATGTGGTCTTCGTGGCCGTGCGTGAGCACGATGGCGCGCACCGACTTGCGGTTCTGCTTCAGGAAGGTGATGTCGGGGATGACGATATCCACGCCGAGCAGCTCGGCTTCGGGGAACATCATCCCCGCATCAAGCACGATGATATCGTCGCGGTAGCGCAGGGCGAGCATGTTCATCCCGAACTCGCCGAGGCCTCCGAGCGGAATAGCCCATAAGGAAGGTCGATTCAAAGCGCGGCGCAAGCCTCCATTGGATTTGCCATCGTATCACAGTCGGGAAGCGCGGACGGAAGGCCCTCTGGAGGGGTAATGGGCTAACACGGCGTTAGCCCAGTACCTCTGGAGGCGGTACTCGGTCAGTTTGAGCACCGCAACTTTTTCACCTCGCGCTATCTCGTGAGGGGGGGAATCACCGTGCAGCTCATGGTTTGGGGGAAGGGGATTTCGCAACAGCAATGTTGATGAAAGTCGTGGTGGGCGGCCTGGACCTCACCGCGGATGCGCGAACCCACACTGCTTCCACAGCTTTTCCCCAACCCAGATCCCGGAGGCGGCCTTGATTGGGAGCGGGAATCCGAACTGATGCGCCAGCATGCACACTTGTCCGCGATGATGGGCCTCATGCGAAACCATATAAGTGAACATGGCGGCCCCTGGAGGCCACGGCCTAGCCCAACCGTCACGGCGAAAGTGCTTCACGCGACCTTCGGGGCTGGCGAGGGCGTCCGCGAGCATCTCGTTGCAACGTGCAGCGCTCTCGGCCAGCGCCGCGCTGGCCTGTCTCTGCGTACATCGGGTGCGGTCCAGCCGGGCAGGCAGCTTCAGATGCGGAGCCGAAAGCCTCAGCCACTTGCAGCGAATGTTGTGGACGTGAGCGAATATCGCAGCAATGGTGCGTCCCTTGCGGCCGGGCGGTTTGGCTCGCCACGCGCGGGGGTCGAGATGCGCCAGCAGAATCTGATTGATCCTTTCGTTGACTGCATAAGTTTCGAGCAACGATTGGCGAAAGTCGGGAGATGGCACTACAGCGGGGCGGGCCATCGGACCTCCTTGCAGGCATGAAGGTTAACGCGGAGCCGTGCCGTGAGCAATGGAGCGCGATGCTGGCATGCTCCAGGACTGCCCGGAGCGCTCCATCCTCGGATTTTGTTTCGCTGCAGTCGCGAGTTCTAGCTTGTGCAGGGCCGCAGCGCTCGTCCTGACTCTGCCGCAGCGGGCGAAGGATGCCCTGCCCGGTTCAAATCACCCGTGCGCCCTATACCGAAAGGAAAAAAGGAAACAACTTCAAATTTGGTAGCTCTCAACTCTGAACTGTCAACTCTCAACCGTCAACTTTTGACTATTGCAAGTCTACTATCTGCCGGCGAACAGACGTGCCACGGCGACCAGCAGCACGGCGCCAACTGTTGCCGCCGCCAGGCTGAACAGGAAACCACCACCGAAAAAGCCGAGCCGGGTGAAGAGCCAGCCGCCGAGCAGGGCCCCGACCAAGCCGAGAACCACGTCGGCCAGACAGCCGAAGCCCGCGCCGCGAGTGACTTTGCCCGCCAGCCACCCGGCAATCAGCCCGATGATAATCCAGCCAAGCAGCGACTGCTGCATCACCGTCATTCTCATTTTCTCCTCCGAAAACGCTTCAGCTTCAAAGGATGGAACCGCCGCCCAAGCCCGGGAAGTGTCTCATATCTTCTTGCCTGTTGTCTGCCAGCGGGTCAAGAAAACGGGTGACGTGCGTTCAAGCGGGCTGTTGTTGCGTCATGCAGTGTAGCGTGCCCAGCCCCAGCACAAGATCGCTAGAGGCAATCCCAGTCACTTCGCGGTCGGGGAACAAGCCAGCCAGCGTATCGAGCGCGATGCGGTCATTTGGATCATTGAACATCGGCACGAGCACCAGCTTATTCGCGATATAGAAGTTTGCGTAGCTCGCGGGAAGCCGCTGGCCGTCAAAGTACACCGGCTCCGGCATCGGCAGCGTCTCTACCCGCAGCCGGCGCCCGTCCTGATCTTCCATCTCGCGCAGCAGCGCGAGATTCTCTCGCAAAGGCTCGTAGTTCGCCTCCGATTTGTTCGTTTCGACTGTCGCGACAACCGTCGTGGGGCTGACAAAGCGCGCAAGGTCGTCCACGTGGCCGTGAGTGTCATCGCCGACAATGCCGTTCCTGAGCCAGAGGACGTGTGTGACGCCGAGAGAGTCGTGAAAAACCTTCTCTAAATCCTTCCGCTCGAGGCCGGGGTTACGCGCCTGCAAGTTGCTCAGCAGGCATTCTTCGGTGGTCAACAGTGCACCGGCGCCATTCACATCAATGCTCCCGCCTTCGAGGACAATGCGACACCCTTCGTGCGCCGGCTCCCAGGCCGGCAGGCGCAGCCGACGCCGCAGGGTCTCGGGCACCGCGTCGTCGCGCTTCCAGTTGTTATACTTCGCCCAGCCGTTGAATCGCCAATTCGTGACGGCGATCTCGCCCTTGGCATTTTTCAGGAAGATGGGGCCGTAGTCGCGAGTCCAGCTTCGGTTCGTCGGAGCTCGAAAGAATTCGACCGCGCCCAAGTCTGCGCCGCTCTTCAGCAACACGCGCTGCGCCTTTTTCTGCGCCTCCGAATCGTTCACCAGGATTCGCACGCGCTCGACGCGCGCCAGCCGACGCACGATTTCGCCATAGACCCACGGGATTGTCGCGAACTTGCCCGGCCAATCGCTCCGTTCGTGCGGCCAGGCGAGCCACGTCGCCTCGTGCGGCTCCCATTCGGCCGGCATGCGGTAACCAAGTTGGTTCGGGGTCGAGCGCCTTACGCGATCGGCATTCAATCCAGCCACCGCTCCAGGATGGGAGAGTAGGCATCAATGCGGCGGTCTCGCAGGAACGGCCAGTTGCGGCGGACTTCCTCCATCCGCCGCAGATCACACTCCACCACGAGCGTCGCTTCGCTGTGCGTGGGTGCTTCCGCGAGCATCTGTCCGAAGGGGTCGGCGACAAACGAGGCCCCCCAGAATTCGAGCCCATCGTCCGCGGGGCCCTCGAAGCCGACGCGGTTGACGGCGGCGATGAAGACGCCATTCGCGATGGCGTGCGCGCGCTGGACGGTGCGCCAGGCATCGAGCTGCGCCGCGCCATACTGCTGCTTTTCGCTGGGGTGCCATCCGATGGCCGTCGGGTAGAAAACAATTTTTGCGCCGCGCAAGCTGGCCAGGCGCGCAGCTTCCGGATACCACTGGTCCCAGCAGACCAGCACGCCAATGCGGCCATAGCGCGTGTCGAAATTGGGAAAGCCGAGATCGCCGGGAGTGAAGTAGAATTTTTCGTAGTAGAGCGGGTCGTCCGGAATGTGCATTTTGCGGTACAGCCCGAGCAGGGAGCCGTCGGCGTCGATCACTGCGGCCGTGTTGTGATAGACGCCCGCCGCGCGTTCCTCGAAAAGCGGAGCAATGATCACCACCTCGAGCTCGCGCGCCAGCTTCGAAAGAGCCTGGGTCGAAGGGCCGGGGACGGGCTCGGCGAGCCCAAAAAGCTCGGCGTTCTCTTCGCGGCAGAAATACTGCGAGCGGAACAGTTCCTGCAGGCAAACGATCTGGGCGCCGCGCCCGGCTGCCTCACGAATACGCCGCTGGGCCTTGGCCAGGTTTTCGTCGGGAGTGAGCGAACAGCTCATTTGCGCCAGACCGACGCTGAATTTCTCGGGCATGGCTGCATCATACCATCATTCTTTTTTGCGGAAGAAAATCTCCCCGATGCAGCTTCCCCCTTATCTTTGGGCACGACTTTGTACTATCAATTGTGGCCCTCCTGTGTTGGAGTAGCGCGCAGCGGCATCACCGGCGAGGCGATGGAATGGCAAAGAGGAAGAAATTCACCGGACGCATCCTTCACGATCCCATCAAGGACCGGCTGCGGCCGATTTACCCGCTCGATCTTTCCAAGGTCCGCAGCGTGGACGACCTGGTGCGCGCTATGGGCGAGACAGCGTTCACCGGCCGGCAGGTGGGCGATGCCGCAGATGTTCTCGAGGCCATGGCCCGCGATAAGGAGTGTTTCGTCGTGATGACCCTCTCGGGCGCGATGACCGTGGCGAAGATGGGCCTGGTCTTCTGCGACCTGATCGAGGCGGGCGTGGTGAACGCGATCGTCTCCACCGGCGCGCTGATGGCGCACGGGCTCGTGGAAGCCACCGGCCGCTCGCACTTCCGCTACGACCCGCGGATGGACGACCGCGAGCTGTTCTACGCCGGCTACAACCGTGTCTATGACTCGCTCGAGCCAGAGACGAACCTCGACCACGTCGAACAGGTCGTACAGAGCATCCTCGCACAGTGGGACTCCGCTGAGGCCGTCTGCAGTTGGAAGCTCCACCATCGCATCGGCGAATATCTGCGGCGGCACGGCCCCGGGCGCGGCATCCTGAAATCGGCGTGCGAGTACGGCGTGCCGGTATTCGTGCCGGCTTTCACCGATTCGGAGCTGGGCATCGATTTTGCGCTGCACAAGAAGTCCCGCGAACGCGCCGGCCGCCCCCTGTTGCGCTTCGATCCCTACGAGGACTTCGAGCATTTTGCGCGCACGATGCTGGGGCAGAAAAAGATGGGCCTGTTCACTATCGGCGGCGGGGTGCCGCGGAACTGGTCGCAGCAGTTTGGCGTCTACGCCGAGCTACTGGCGCGCCGTGGCTACCAAAAAATGGCACTGAAGCGCTATCACTACGGCGTGCGCATCTGCCCCGAGCCGGTGCACTGGGGCGGGCTCTCCGGCAGCACGTATTCGGAGGCCGTCTCCTGGGGCAAGTTCGTCCCCGCGGAGGAGGGTGGGCGGTTCGCCGAAGTTTTCGACGACGCCACGGTCGCGCTGCCGCTGGTGGCCGGCGCGGTCCTCGATCGGATCGGCTATTTCAAGAAGAGTCGGAAGTCAAGAGTGAAGAGTCGAAAGAACAAGCGAGGCTAGCGCCGTTTCAACGAATTGGCGCTGGCTCCTGCGAATCGCTTGTCAGGCCTCTGGCGGACCCAACCAAAGACTGATTAAGTTGGAATGGCACTAGTCGTCTTCGCCGATGAGGATGGCGGCGGCGAGCACGGTGCTCCACAGCCCTCGCTTATCGCCGACGGCGGACTGCGTGATGTTCATGGTGCGGACGATCTTATTGGAGATGCGATAGACCTCTTTCTTCTCATCCCACGAGAGGTCTGGATCGAACTCCACGTTGAGCGTAGTGGCGAGCATCTCCGCGGCCAGCTCCTCGGTATATTCGCCCGCGACCTCCTCGGTCTCGCCGAACGAGTGGTGCTCGGAGAGGTAGCCGTACATGGATTTGTCGGCAGGTAGGGCGAGTCCAATGCCCGCGGCGATCAGCCGGTGCGGCTCGCGAGTGGAGTTTTCACTGATCACCGTGAACGCCACCTGGCCGGGTCTGAGATGTTTCAGGCCTTCACTACGCGAGATGAGTCTGCAATTGGGCGGAAAGATAGAGGAGACGCGAACGATGTTGCATGCCGCTATGCCCGCGTTGCGCAGGGCCAGCTCAAAGCTCGAGAGCCGCTCGCGATGTTTTCCGACACCCTTGGTCAGGAAGATTTTCTTCGCAACGAACGCCATGGAGCGTGCCGGGCTGCGGTGCCTCCTCGGTTGAGTTGGGGACGCGAGCGAAAAATTTTTCTGCGAGCGGAAAAGTAGCAAGTAAGCGCGGCAGTGTCAACATCATTTCAGGATATCTCTGCGCGCTCGTGTCGCGTCGGCCAAGAGTGGACGCGAGTGAGGCAGCTTGCCAGCGTGAGCCGCCTGCTCTGCCGCCGGTTTGTTCACGCTCGCGTGCCTCGCGCAGGATGGCTTCGAGCGCTTCGCGTGGTACGATCCGCCAGTTGCCGTCGGCGGTGCCGGGGATTGTGCCGGTGCGCGTCACGTACTCGATGATCAGCTCGCGCGTTTCCTGCGGCGAGCGGTACACGACCGGCAATCCCTTGAAAACATCATAGTGTCCGCCGCCAGTGTAGCGGTAGTTGTTGATCGCGACGCGGAGTTTCGCGGTTGGCTCGAGCGGTTTGCCTTTGAACGTGAGCTCGCGGATGCGCTGGCCCTCGGGTTGCGAGAGATCCACAGTATAGCTTACGCCTTCGGCGGAGTCGGCGTTGTAGCCCGGGAGTCGCGGTGGTTCGCCCGGCCGGAACGGCCAGCCGGGGAAAAAGCTCGCAGCATGCTCGAGCGCTTCCTTGAGCTGCGCGCCGGTCATCTCGACCGTGTAGAGCGTGTTTTCGTAGATGTAGAGCGCGGCGATCTGCCGCACCGTCACCTTGCCGGCAGGAATCCGTGCGCCGGGATAAAACATCGTGGCCAGGGAGACGTCGGCTCTGCCGTACTCCATCTGCACCTTGTGGATCAGGTCCACCAGCGGGTGATCCTCGTAGCGCGCCGTCGAACCGTCGAGCTCTTTCGGCGAGATGGCAACCGGCGTATCCAGATAGGACTGTGTGGCGCGATGATACGGCTCGGCGAGCCGCAGGATTCGCGGGTCGGCGGGCACCTCATCGGTGACGGGAATCGTGGCGGAATGCTTCGAGGTCACCTGCCAGGCGCCGCCAGCGACGCGGTCCATCTCCACATCCACCCGCGCCAGCGATTGCCCCCAGTTCTTGGCCTGCACGAGCAGGACGCCGTGAATGAATTTCTCGGAAAGCTCGCGATGCGTGTGACCAAACAGGATCACGTCAATCCCCGGGACCTGCTCGGCCAGCGCGAGCATAGCGTTTTCGCCCGCAAGCTCATCCGCCCCGGCCTGCTGGCCGCTTTCCGGGTCGGGTCCCAGCCCCGAGTGGGCAATCACCACGACCAAGTCCGCCTGCTTGCGCACTTCCGGGATGACCCGCCGGGCCGCATCCACGATGGACTCAAATTCATATCCGCGGTAGTGTGCCGGGATCTCCCAGCGCGGCACACCCGGCGTGATGAAGCCCACGATGGCCACTCGTACCCCGGCCACGCGCTTGATGATGTAGGAGGGGAAATGCTCGACGCCGTGCGCGTATTCCTGGCGGAGGTTGGCGGCCAGGAAAGGAAATTTCGCCTCGCGTTTCGCTTTCCAGAGGACCGGGAGACCGAAATTGAACTCGTGGTTGCCGCAGGCCATGGCGTCGTAGTCCAGTGCGTTCATTATCGCGATCGTGGGATTCGGCGGGCGCGCGTCCTTCCGGGCGAAGTAGTACGCCAGCGGGGTGCCCTGGATGGTGTCGCCCGAATCGAGCAGCAGCACGTGCGGTTCGGCGGCGCGGATGCGCTGGACCAAGGTGGCGATTTTCGCCAGGCCGCGGTTGGCCGGTCGGTCCGGGTAGTAATCCCACGGCTCGATGTTGCCGTGTATATCGGTGGTGCCGAGCAGCGTGAGCCGGACCTTTGTCGGCGCATCGCCCGCGAGTGGTGCCTGTGCGCAAATGCAAACGGAGAGCAGGCCCAGCAGCCAGAGCAGCCTCGGGAGCAGCAAGAAGCGGCGAGGGCGTCGCGCCATTCAGGAACCTTGGCAGGTCTTGATGAACCGGCCGAGAACGTCAGTGAGGGAGACCAGATCGCGCAGGTCCTTCTGGGTGAAGTCCGGACCAGCATCGGTTGCTGTTCGACCCTTACGCGAGATCTGCACTACGCCGACGACCTTGTTCTCGACGGTCACCGGCGCGCTCATAATCTTGTGGATCAGCTCGCCGTGGCGGCGGCCCAGGGGCACGCCCTCAAAGACGCTGGCGTGGCGCGCGGCGGTGAAGTTGTTGACCAACTCAGGGCGCTTCTCCCGAGCCGTGCGGGCGGCGAGCGCGTTGGTGCTGGTCATGGGAATGGTGCCGATGGCCTGCAGTTTCTCCGGGATGAGAAATTTAAGGAACTTGCCCTGCTCAATGAGCGCCAGGATGGCTACTTCGTCCGGCTTCACGCTGAAGGCCTTGGCCACCTGCTCGCCGACCCGCGCCAGGTTCTCCGAGTCAACCGGGGTGGCGCTCTTCTGCACAGCGTTCACAATGCGTCCGAGTTCGGTGACCAGGCGCTCGCTCAACGCCGCTCCCCGGTGGTGACCCCGTCCGCCGGGTATTATAGCCAATCCGCTGCGGCGGATTGCGCGGAATTCGCCGCCTGGGCTGCCTTGAAAAGCACATCGGAAATGCCTATACTGAAAAGTCCGTAGCCAGACCGCGCCATCCCGTACGGACACGGGCCTCACGGCGGAGGAGTCGTCGACCGGCGAGGCCGGGTTGTCATACACCACACGCGAATCAGGGAGCGTTCATGTCTGTCGCTGCGCCTCCAGCCGACCACAGCTTTTTCTGGCGCAAGCTGCACTCTTTCACCGGAATTTTTCCCGTCGGCGCCTTCCTGGCAGAGCACTTCTGGTCGAACAGCTACGCCTTGGTGAGCGTCAACAAGTACAACGAGGCCTCTCGCGAGCTGCAGACGATTCCCTGGAAGATCTTCGTCGAGGCGGCGTTCATCTGGCTGCCGATCCTTTTCCACGGCGGCTACGGTGTGTACGTGTGGTGGAAAGGCGAGTCCAACGTCTCGCAGTATCCCTGGGTGGGCAACTGGATGTACTCGCTGCAGCGCTGGTCGGGCCTGATAGCATTTGCGTTCATTAGCTGGCATGTATATACCGAGCGGTTTCTCACGCACGGAAAATCTACTTTCGCTGACGTGGACCGGGCGCTTCAGAATCCCTACTATCTGGCCTTCTATCTGCTCGGCGTGGTGGCCTCGTCGTTCCACCTGGGAAACGGCCTCTGGAACTTCCTATGCAAGTGGGGGATTGCGGCCACTTCGCGCTCGCAGCGCGCTGCCGCCTACCTAGGCGCCGCGGTGGCCATCGTCTTCAGCGTCGTGGGCATGGCCATCGTGCTGAGCTTCCGTTTCCACTGGCGCCCGTTTGAGTTCTACGTCCAATGAGGCAGCCGAAAGTCATCGTCGTGGGCGGAGGACTGGCCGGACTGATGGCCACCATCCGTGTGGCCGAGGCCGGGGTGCCCATGGAGTTATTTTCGATTGTGCCGGTCAAGAGGTCGCACTCGGTCTGCGCCCAGGGCGGGATCAATGCGGCCAAGAACACCAAGGGCGAAGGCGATTCCACTGCCCAGCATTTCGACGACACCGTTTATGGCGGCGATTTCCTGGCCAACCAGCCGCCGGTGAAGGCTATGTGCGAGGCCGCGCCGGGAATCATTGACCTGCTCGACCGCATGGGCGTGATGTTCAACCGGACGTCCGAGGGCTTGCTCGATTACCGGCGCTTCGGCGGCACGCTCTACCATCGCACGGCGTTTGCCGGCGCCACCACCGGGCAGCAGATCCTCTACGCGCTCGACGAGCAAGTGCGGCGGTTCGAGGCCGAAGACAAGGTACGTAAGTACGAGGGCTGGACCTTTCTCTCCGCGGTTATCGATGCGGGAGGGGTCGCCCGGGGCATCTGCGCCATGGATCTGAAAACCACCGAGGTACGTACGTTTCCCGCCGATGCCACCATCTTCTGCACCGGCGGCATCGGAGCGATCTTCGGCCGCTCGACCAATTCGGTGGTGTGCACTGGCTCGGCGCAATCGGCGCTGTTCCAGCAGGGCGTGGACTATGCCAACGGCGAATTCATTCAGGTGCACCCCACCGCCATCCCCGGCGAAGACAAGCTGCGGCTGATGAGCGAATCGGCGCGCGGCGAGGGCGGCCGCGTGTGGGTGCCCAAGCGCGCCGGCGACACCCGCTCGCCGCTGCAGATCCCGGCCGACGAGCGCTTCTACTTCCTCGAGGAGTGGTATCCGAAGTTCGGCAACCTGGTGCCTCGGGACATCGCCACTCGCGCCATCCACAAGATCGTCTTCGAGCTGAAACTGGGCATCGGGGGCGAGCCGGCCGTGTATCTTGACCTGACCGAGGTGCCGCGGGAGGTACTGGACCGCAAGCTTGAGGGCATCCTCGAGATCTACGAAAAATTTCTAGGCGTGGACCCGCGCCGCGTGCCGATGAAGGTCTTTCCCGGCATGCACTACACCATGGGGGGGATCTGGATTGACAACCAGAACCAGGCCACCAACGTGCCGGGCATCTATGCGGCGGGTGAGTGCGAGTATCAATACCACGGCGCGAACCGCCTGGGCGCAAACTCGCTGGTCTCCTGCATCTGGGGTGGCATGGTGGCCGGCCCGGCGGCCGTGAACTACACCCGCGGGCTGGAAAAAGGCTGCGAGAGTTCAGCCCCAGACATCTTCGAGCGCGAGCGCAAGCGGCAGGAAGAGATCAACCAGAACCTGCTGCGCCAGGAGGGTGCGGAGAACCCCATCTCCATCTGGAAGGAGATGGGCGAGTGGATGTCCGAACACGTGACAGTGATCCGCTACAACAAGGATTTGGAGCGAGTGGACGCAAAGCTGCTGGAGCTTCTGGACCGCTACCGCCGGATCAACCTCTCGGACCGCTCGCGCTGGTCCAACCAGACCCTGAATTTCGCCCGCGAACTCTATAACATGCTGGTGCTGGCGCGTGTCATCACGCTCGGCGCGCTCGAGCGGAACGAGTCCCGCGGCGCGCACTACAAGCCCGATTTCCCGGAGCGCGACGACAAGAACTGGCTTAAGACTACGCGCGCCCACTGGGAGGACGGCCGCATCCGGCACAGCTATGAAGGGGTTGATACCTCGCTGATCCCGCCGCGGGCCCGGCGGTACGGAGCGGCAAAATGACCGGGCGGTGAACCGCGCCGATAGCACTGGAGAGATATGGCGGATAGAAAGAAAGTCATCGTGCGGGTGAAGCGGCAGGCCGGCCCGCAGGCGCGTCCGCGCTGGGAGGAGTTCGAGCTCGTCTGGCGCCCGCACATGAACGTGATCATCTGTCTACGCGACATCGCCGAACATCCCATTACCCGCGATGGGGAACAGACCACACCGGTGACCTACGAATCAAACTGCCTGGAGGAGGTCTGCGGGTCGTGCGCCATGCTGGTCAACGCCAAGGCGCGCATGGCCTGCTCGGCTCTGGTGGACCAACTCGTGCAACCCATCCGCCTCGAGCCGATGACGAAATTCCCTGTGGTGCGCGATCTCGCGGTGGACCGCTCGATAATGTTTGAAAACCTGAAGCGGATGAAGGCCTGGGTGCCGATTGACGGCACCTACGACCTGGGCGAAGGCCCGCGCATGGCGCCCGACCACCAGCAGAAGGCCTATCCCCTCTCGCGATGCATCTCCTGTGGCGCCTGCCTCGAGGTTTGTCCCCAGGTGAACCAGAACAATGCGTTCATCGGAGCCGCCATCATCAGCCAGGTGCGTCTGTTCAACATGCATCCGACCGGCGCGATGCACGCTCGCGAGCGCCTGGAGGCGGTGATGGGACCGGGCGGGGTGGCGGATTGCGCCAACGCACAGAACTGCGTGAAGATTTGCCCGAAAGAGATCCCGCTGACCGAGTCCATCGCCGAAGTCAATCGCCAGGCCGTCCGGCAGGCGCTGCTCGGCTGGCTGATGGGATAACCAGATTGGAGAAGCGATGAGCCGCGACTTTGCTTGGCTGGTGACCGGTGTGCTGCTTGCGGCCGCCGGCCTACTGGTGGCTGCGGTGCCCGCCGACGATATCGCCGAGCGCGCCCGGAAACTGCACGCCAGCGCCATTGTGTTGGACACGCACGTGGACACCCCGCAGCGCCTGTTGTTCGAGAAATTCGATCTCGGCAAGCGCGACGCCGAAGGCCACCTGGACATTCCTCGGATGCACGAGGGCGGCTTGAACGCGGTGTTTATGTCTATCTGGACGCCCAGCCATGTGAACGGCCCGAAAGGCGTCAAGCGCGCGCTCGACCTGATAGACGCGGTGCGCGAACAGGTGCAGCGGCACCCGCAGGACTTGGCGCTCGCCACCACCGCCGAAGAGGTGCGCCGCGCCCGCGCCCAAGGAAAGATCGCCGTTCTGATGGGCATGGAGGGCGGCCACATGATTGACGACGACCTGGGGTTGCTGCGGATTTACGCAGCGCTCGGTGTGCGCTACCTCACCCTCACGCACGGCAGCAACACCAACTGGGCCGATTCCTCCACCGACGATCCCAAGCACAACGGCCTGACCCCGTTCGGCCGATCGGTCGTCCGGGAGCTGAACCGCCTTGGAGTCCTGGTGGATATCTCGCATGTCTCCGACAAGACTTTTTATGACGCGCTCGAAGCCAGCCGCGCCCCGCTGATCGCTTCGCATTCCTCCTGCCGGGCGCTCTGCAATCATAAGCGCAACATGACCGACGACATGATCCGCGCCTTGGCGAAAAAAGGCGGCGTCATCCAGATAAATTACAATACCGGCTTCCTCAGCCAGGAATATGCCGAAGCCTACCGCCGCATCGCCGATGAGATCAAAGCGAAGGACTCCGATGCCGATAAGCTGTACGGTGAGAACATGGCTCCTGTGATCCGTGCAAACGAGCGCATACGCCGGGAATTCACGGCCGCGGGTAAGCTGCCCAGGGTGAGCTGGGAGAAAATCGTCGCGCATATTGACCACGTGGTGAAGCTGGTTGGGGTAGACTACGTCGGGCTGGGCTCGGACTTTGACGGCGCTACAATGCCCGAGGGCATGGAAGACTGCTCAAAGCTCGAGCGCATCACCGAGGCGCTATTGCGCAAGGGCTATTCGGAGGCCGACATCCGCAAGATCCTCGGCGAGAACACGCTGCGGGTGCTGGAACAGGCCGAACGGGTGAGCCGTGAAATGCAGGCTGGCGCAAAGTAGTAGAGCCGCCACGGCGCCGAAGCCAATCGGAGGGCAGGGAGATGAATCCGATGCGAATCCATTGCAGGTTCCTAGCGGTCGCGACACTGTCGGCTGCTTTGGTGGCGGCGCCGCAGGCGCCGTCGTCTAAGAACGCCCCGGCGAAGCCGGCAGAGCAGCGCGAACCCGGTCTTTACCTGACGTTTGACACCGAGAAGGGAAATATCACTTGCAAGCTTTTTGAGAACGACGCGCCGGTGACTGTACACAAGATTGTCGGCCTTGCTGTGGGCAAGATCGGCGGAAAACATTTCTACGATGGCCTCATTTTTCACCGCGTCATCCCCGGCTTTATGATCCAGGGTGGCGACCCTCTGGGCACCGGCATGGGCGGGCCGAAGGCCCCGGGTTTTCCTTTCAAGGACGAGTTTGTGCCGACGCTGAGGTTTGATGTGCCCGGGCGTTTGGCTATGGCCAACTCCGGCCCCGGCACCAACGGGAGCCAATTCTTCATCACCGACGCGCCTACGCCGCACCTGAACAACCACCATACGATCTTCGGCCAGTGCGGAAACACGGACGTGGTGAAAACCATTACGCGGGTCCCGCGGGACAGCAACGACCGGCCGCTCACACCGGTGCATATCCGGAAGGTTTTAGTCGAGCGCGTCGGCCCGGTGCCGGCCGATCCGCCCGAAGCCGCTCCGGCGCGCAAGCCCCCGGGAAAGTCAGCTACCAAACCGCCGGCTAAGACCCCCTCCTGATAGAGGCGGAACCTCGCACAGCAGCGAGGCCCATTTCTGAGAATTGCCGGAAAAGTGGAAGGCTTCGGTCGGGCTCGTGGGGAGGTGGGTTGAACTGTCGGATCACTGCGGGATGACGATCACAACCCCAGGACGGTCACCAGCTCGCGCACCGAGGCGGCGGACTTCTGCAGCGCGGCGATTTCCTCCGCCGTCAGTTTGATTTCAATGATCTGCTCGATGCCCCGGGCGCCCAATTTCACCGGCACGCCGACAAACAGCCCCTTGATGCCATACTCGCCCTCGAGATAAGCGGCGCAGGGCAGGATTTTCTTCTTGTCCTTGAGGATGGCCCCGACCATTTCGGTCACTGCGGCCGAGGGCGCATAGTAAGCCGAGCCGGTCTTGAGCAGGTTGACGATTTCGGCTCCGCCCTTGCGCGTGCGTTCGACGATCGCGTCAATGCGCTCCTTGGGCAGCAGGTCGGGCAGCGGGATGCCCGCGACGGTCGAGTAGCGCGGCAGCGGCACCATGTCGTCGCCATGGCCGCCGAGCACGAACGAGTGCACGTTTTCCACTGAAACGCCCAGCTCCATCGCCACAAACGTGCTCATGCGCGCCGAATCGAGCACGCCGGCCATGCCGATGACGCGGTTCTTCGAGAAGCCGCTGACCTTGTACGCCGCCTGAGCCATGGCGTCGAGCGGGTTGGTCACCATGATCAGGATGGCGTTCGGGGAAAACTTGGCGATCTGCTCGATGACCGCCTTGATGACCTCGTAGTTGGCGCGCAGCAGGTCGTCGCGGCTCATCCCGGGCTTGCGGGGGAACCCGGCCGTGACGACCACGATGTCGCTATTGGCGGTTTCGCGGTAGTCGCCGGTGTTGGTGGAGATTCCCGTGACGCGGGCGTCGGTGCGCCGGATCGGGCCGGATTCGTACATATCGAGCGCCTTGCCTGCGGGCACGCCCTCGAGGATGTCGGTCAGCACCACGTCGGCGAGTTCTGCATCGGCGATGCGCTGCGCCGTCGTCGAGCCGACAAAGCCGCCGCCTACCACTGTTACCTTCCTCCGCATCCGTTCGCTCCTGCGATGAGTGTTCCCCTGAAAATGTGGGGGAGCCGCGCAGCCCGCCCGTCTTCGATCGAAGGCCCCGGGGTCAAGCGGCGACCACGGCGCCCATGTTCTCGATGATGGCCGCGGCGAACTCGGAGGTGCGCAGCTTGGTCGCGCCCTCCATCAGCCGCTCCAGATCGTAGGTGACGCGCCTCTGCTGGACGGTGCGGGCGATGCCATCTTCGATCAGCCGAGCGGCCTCGCCCCAGCCGAGGAAATCGAACATCATCGCGCCCGATAGTATCAGCGAGCTGGGGTTGATGACGTCCTTATCGGCATATTTCGGCGCCGTGCCGTGCGTGGCTTCAAAGCATCCAAAGCCGTCACCGATATTGGCGCCCGGCGCCATGCCCAGCCCGCCGACTTGCGCAGCGCAGGCGTCCGACAAATAGTCGCCGTTCAGGTTGGATGTCGCCAGCACCTCGTACTCATCGGCGCGCGTCAGCACCTGTTGGAAGATGGAGTCGGCGATGCGGTCGTTCACCATCAGTTTCTGCTTCCACTGGCCCTTGCCATGGCTGGGGTAGAGCGCCTCGAGCACCTGTTGAACCTCGGCCTGCACTTCGGTCTGGAACTTCTCGTTGGCCTTCTCCAGGCCCGGCTCGATCATCGCGGCGTTCTGCTCGACGCTGAGGTTGGGGTTGCGGTCGCGGTTGTCCAGGATCCAGCTCTCGCGCTCGGTGACCACGTACGGGCGGAATTCATCTTTGGCCAGTTCGTAGCCCCAGTCGCGGAACGCGCCCTCGGTAAATTTCTGGATGTTGCCCTTGTGTACCAGCGTGACGATCCGCCGCTTCTCGTGGAGCGCATGGTGGATGGCCCGCCGCACCAGCCGCTTGGTGCCGCTCGGCGAGATCGGTTTGATGCCCACGCCGGAATCCCAGCGGATCTGCTTGCCCGTGTTCTTGAGCATCTCCGTGTTGAGAAAATCCAGCAACTTCATGACTTCGGCAGAGCCCGAGCGCCATTCGATGCCGGCATAAACATCTTCAGTGTTCTCGCGGAAGATGATGATGTTCATTCGCTCCGGATGCCGAACCGGCGAGGGCACGCCGGAGAAGTAGCGCACCGGGCGAATGCAGGCGTACAGGTCGAGAATTTGCCGCAGCGCCACATTGAGCGAGCGGATGCCACCGCCCACCGGAGTTGTCAGCGGGCCTTTGATGGACACCCGGAAGTCGCGGATGGCTTCGACGGTTTCCTCCGGCAGCCACTTCTGAAAACCGCTGAAGGCTTTTTCACCGGCGAAAACCTCAAACCACACCACCCTCCGGCGCCCACCGTAGGCGCGCTCGACGGCCGCGTCAAAGACGCGTCTCGAGGCCTTCCAGATGTCGCGGCCGGTGCCGTCCCCTTCGATAAACGGAATGATGGGATGGTCGGGTACACGAAATGTCTCGTCGGCGTATTCGATAGGCTTGCCGTCCGCGGGAATTGCAACACCGTTGTAGGTCTGCTTCATGGGAGTCTTACCCCTTATTCCTGGCCTCGCACCACCGGGGCGGCGAACTGCTTTTGAGATTCAGAGCCGTCAATACTGCGATCCACTGCAGCGGTCGCACTCGTCAAACGGCTCACCATAGCACAAACTTCGCCAGGCCGCATCGGGGAAGCGGATCGTCCGCGGCTTAACGGCCGCGCTACGGGCAGGCGGCGAGCACGATCTGCTCGTAGAGCGCTCTTGACTGCCCGCGCATGTTTTCGACCGCTGCCTCGAGGCTCTCCGGGAGCGGGAGGTTCCAGCGGTCGAGCTGCCGCGTCACCCGTTCGGCCAGCGCCGGCTCGGGCAGCCGGTTAGCCGGGCGTCCGGTCACCAGGCGCAGCGCGTGGTCCAGGCTGCGATAGAGCAGCGCAGCGGCGCGCAGCGTCTGCGCCTGTGTGGTGCTCAATCCCGCGGCCTCGGCGCCAGCGGATTCCAACGTCGCGATCTGCCGCAGCACGTGGCCTCCGGTGGCCAGGCCGCGAGGCAGCCCGCGGGTAAGGAACAGAAACGCGAGGATGTATTCGACGTCGTAGTATCCGCCCGCCACCTTCTTGAACTCGCCCTTGGCGGCGAGGCTCTGCGCCGGGCCGGCGCCTTCGGTTTCCAGGCGCTCTCGAGTGCGCGCCATCTGCGGGGCCAACCCGGCGGCGCCGGAAAGGCGCTCGGCCAATATAGCGTGGATCTGGCGGATCGCCTCGGCGCCGAGCGCAAGGTTGCCGGCAATGGGCCGCGCCTTCAGAAAGGCGGCTGCCTCCCAGGCCTCGGCCTCGGTGTGGAAGTAGTTGCGGAGGTAGCCAACCGATTGGAGGATTTCGCCCTCGCCGCCCCGCGGACGCAACCGCGTGTCCACTGGAAAGAGCAGCCCTTCGCGCGTATGGCTACCGGCGACGTGTACAAAGCGCTCGGCCAGGCGTCGCCAGGGCTCGCGGCTTTCGCTCGAGAGCGACTCATCCGCGACAAAGACCAGGTCAACGTCCGAGCCGATATCCATCTCCCCGCTGCCCAGTCGCCCCAGTGCCAGCACCGCGAGCGGCCCCGAACCGAGGTCAGTCGGGCCCAGGGTTTCGCATGCGGCCAGCTCGAGTACGGCGGCCAGAGCTTCTTCGGCGAGACGCGTGAACGTGGCAAAAGTCTCAAAGGGTTGACTGGCTCCGAGCAGCGCCCGCACGACGGTGGCCAGCAAGCTGCGGCGATAGCCGATGCGCACCGCCGCCATGGCCTCCTCGCTGGCTGCGCCTGGCGGCCCGGGAAGCGGGCCGCGAAAGCCCGCCAGACCGGGGTCGGCCACCACCCGCATCTCCTCGGGATGGCGTGTGAGCATCTCTACGGCGAGATCGCTCCGGGCAAAGATCTCAGCCGCTCGGGCCAGCCACTCGGGGTGCGACCCGAGTTGCGCCATCACCCGCGCGTCGAGCACTGCCGAGCTCAAAAAGCGCAGCAGGCCCCGGCGCGCGTAGGCATCCTCGGCGGCGCCCTGACTGGCCATCGCCTGCGTTACGCCCTTGGCCACCGCGGGATATTCGACGCGGAGCCGACGAAGCAGCGCGCTCGCCCCGGGGTCGCTCTCGACCGCCTCTACCGCCGGGGCCGGCGAGGGCGCCCGCAGTGCCAGGATGCGGTCGTAGATTTCGCGGACATCGGCGAAATACTGCGAGAGGCGCCGCAGCAACTCCTCAGCCGCAGTTCGGCCTGCGGAAGCAGCAGGTTCCACACCGCAGCGGTTCGCCAGCCGCTCAAGCGCGTCAGGCGCTTCGGGAAGCGTGTGGCGCTGCAGGCCGTCGCGGAGTTGCAGGCGGTGCTCCACCTTGCGGAGGAACTGGTAGGCGCTGCCCAGACGGAAGAAATCGCGGCCCGTCAGGTGTCCTTTGTCGTGCAGCCGCTGCAGAGCCACCAGTGTCGAGCTCGAGCGCAGCCACGGGTCGGCGCCGCCGTAGAGCCGTTGGAGGCACTGGGTGAGGAACTCGATGTCGCGGATCCCGCCGGGCGAGAGCTTGACGTTCCACTCGGCGGCGTGGGTGGCGCCGGCGCGGCGTTGGAGGTCGCGGGTCATCTCCTGTCGGGCGTTGAGCACCGCTTCCACGGCGGCGAGGTTGAACTCGCTGCGGTAGATCAATGGTTGCACCTGGCGCAGCAACCGCCGGCCGGCCTCGATATCGCCGGCCGAGCAGCGCGCTTTGATCAGCATCTGCCGCTCCCATTCGCGGGCGCGGGTGCGGTAGTACTCGAGCATCGCGGGCAAACTGGTGGCGACGTCGCCCCCTTTGCCCTCCGGGCGCAGGCGCAGGTCCACTCGGAAGACGGCGCCCTCCGGGGTTACTTCGGTGATCAGCTTCAGAACCGCCTGCGAGAGTCGCACGAAGTACTCGGCGTTGCTGATCGCTCCCTGCGGCCCGCCGGAGGTCTCGCCGTCGCGCTCGTAGAGGAACATCAGGTCAATATCGGAGCTGTAGTTGAGTTCCTGCCCGCCCAACTTTCCGAGCGAGAGAATCGCCAGGCGCGCCACGTGGCGGTTGCCGGCGGCATCGGTGAACTGCGGCATGCCGTAGGCGTTCTGCAGCTTCTGCTCGGAGATGCGCAAGGCGCGTTCCAGCAGCACGTCGGCCAGGTGGGAGAGCTCGAGCGTGGTTTCGGCCAGCGTGGCCAGCCCCAGGACGTCGCGCAGTGTGATGCGCAGGTATTCGCGCCGCTTGAAGCGCGCCAGAACCACTGCCGGCGGGTGCTCGAGCGAAACAGCTTCGAACTGGGCGAACTCTTCGTGCAGGTCCTCGGGAGACTTGATGCGGTCCAGGCTCTGCGCCGCCTCCAGTCCCTTGCGTGCCGGCCGGTGCAGCCAGGTGATCAATTCCGGTTGTTGCACCAGCGTCTCCGAAAGAAACCGGCTGTAGCTGAAGATCACCAGCAGGTGGTGCAGCGCGGCGGGGTAGCGCTTCAGGTAGGCGACCGCGCGCGTGTTCGCCGCCGTAGGCTCGGCTTCCAGGCGCAGGTAGCGCTCGAGAAAGTTCAGCGCGCCGTCTGGGTCCGGAAGCTGCGCCAGCAGCGCCGGCAGCGTGGCCCAGAGGTTGCCCGGAAGACGCCGCTCGACGAGCGCAAGGTTGGCTTCAGCGCGGGCCGGCTCGACAAACACGATGCTCGAATAGGCGGCGTCCATCCTTCGCGTTTATACCACGCGCCGCGCAGAGGCGGGGAAGCAGGGAGGCACAGCAAGCTGGGGAAGTAAAGGAGGTCGAGGAAGCAAAGTCTTGCCCAGAAACAAATCCTCCGCCCCGAGGAGATGGGGGGCTCCGTCGGGCTCAATCATGCTCTGAGGTGCCGACATGGCGGACGGTCCTGAAAGGAAGACCGGGCCAAGTATCCCAGTAGAGCCACACTTCGTCGCCAGACTGATCCCATATAACTTACTGAATAGAGATTCCTCTCGCGAATCCAGAATCTCTAAAACAGATAGGGATTAGGTCGAAAGTAGTTCAGATCCGGCGAACGCGGGGGATGAGCCGGCATTTCCCGTCCGACGCCCAAGCGTCTCGCCCTCTGTAGGCACCATGTTATATGATCTCTAAAGTCCACGGAGCTAAAACTCACTGTGGACGTTAAGCTGCGCGGGGCCTCTCTTCGGGTAAGGCGCGAGCGATGATTTCAGAAAACCTCGTTTCCGTCTTGTTGATGGTGTTAACCGCTGTTTCATTGAAGGTGCTTAGGCGTTGGTTTAAGAGCAAGGAAATCTCCGAATCCACGTGGTCGCCGTTCCAGTCGCTTGAGGTTCGCGAGATTTGTGCCCATCTCACACCTGGGGAGCGTGCACGGCTGCTGGACGACGCAAGGCTGCGGGGGCGACAGATTGGTCAGTGGATAGTCGTACCTTTCAGCATAGCTTTAGGTTCTCTTGTGTGGTCGCGGAGCGTAGGGCTCTTGTTGCTTGCTCTATTCGCTTTGTATTTCGCGGGTTCGGGGCTGCCGCGTCTTCGCGCGATGCGCCGCCGGACTAGCTGGCTGCTATGTCAGACAGAGTGGGCGCGCAGCCGAGGCTTTACACCGGACCGATTGCGGCTGACAACCATCCCCTGGTTAGGATAAGACACACTCCTCACGATGACCGAGCGGGGAGTGCTCTATGGCCCTGCGGGAAATATAGGCTAAATGTCGTAATAGAGCTGAAACTCGTAGGGATGCGGGCGCATGCGCGCGGCATCCACTTCGTTCTTCATCTTCGCCGACATCAACGAGCTGCTCGAAGGTGGCAACAGGAAGGCTTACCGTCAATTCATTGAGTAGCGTCGCAGCGCGGTCGAGATGGGAAGCCCGACGCAGAAGATGTGTATGACTACGCCGATGACCATCATCTTGAGAGAAAACGGGTATTTCCTGGCAGCCGAGAGTGGTACGACGATGCGATTCATGAAAAAGTAGACGGCCACGCCATACAGAACACCTGAAAGGACGGAGCGCTGTACGAGGAACGGCACCCCGCGGCTCGCCACAAAGTAAACAACGGCGGCGGAAAACGCGATGAAAAAGTGACAAAGAAGGCCGAGCAACGCCGTTGCGAGTCCGCCCTCCAAGGCCCGCGGCCCCAGCAATCCGCTGGCGATCCCTTGCAGCAGGCGAAGCGGCTTCAATCCGAAGTAACCATAGACGACCAGCGCGGCGGTAATGTCCAGGACGCCGCAGGCGAAGCCGCCCCATAGGATTGCCCGCAGAGCACCGGGTTTCCGCACTGAGAAGGTTGCGGCGGCTGGATTCATGGGTTCCCCCGCGAACGGTCGAGGGAATCTTCTATCTCTGGTTTCCGGTTTTTCGCAGGGGGATCGCGATGTTGACCACCGATGGCTAATTTCCCCTAAATGTCGTAGTAAAGCTGGAACTCATAGGGATGCGGGCGCATGCGCACGGCATCCACTTCGTTCTTCATCTTGTAGTTGATCCAGAGCTGGATGACATCTTCGGTGAAGACGTCACCCTTGAGCAGGTACTTGTGGTCGGCCTCGAGCGCGCTCAACGATTCCTCGAGCGAGCCGGGCAGCGAGGGCACATTCTTGAGCTCCTCGGGCGAGAGGTCATAGATGTCCTTGTCGAGCGGCTGGCCGGGGTTGATCTTGTTCTCGATGCCATCGAGGCCAGCCATCATCATCGCTGCAAACGCCAGGTAGGGGTTGCAAGAGGGGTCGGGCGGGCGGAATTCGAGCCGCTTGGCCTTCGGGCTGGCCGAATACATGGGGATGCGCACCGCGGCCGAGCGGTTCCGCCGCGAGTAGGCCAGGTTGACCGGGGCCTCGTAGCCGGGCACCAGGCGCTTGTAGGAGTTCGTCGTAGGCGCAGCAATAGCCACGATGCTGGGCGCATGCTTGAGCAGTCCGCCGATGTACCACAGCGCCATCTGGGATAGCCCGGCGTAGCTGTCACCGCCAAACAGCGGCTTGCCTTTGGCCCAAAGCGACTGGTGAGTGTGCATGCCCGAGCCGTTATCGCCGAACAGCGGCTTGGGCATGAAGGTCACCGTCTTGCCGTACTGGTAGGCAACATTCCGCACGATGTACTTGAAAATCATCATATTGTCGGCGGCGCGCAGCAGGGTCTCGTACTTGACGTCAATTTCAGACTGCCCGGCGGTAGCCACTTCATGGTGGTGGCATTCGACATCGAGCCCGCAGGCCTGCATCTGCAGCGCCATGTCGGTGCGCAGGTCCAGGTAGTGGTCGGTGGGCGGTACCGGGAAATACCCTTCCTTGTAGCGCGGCCGGTAACCCAGGTTGTGCTCCTCGCGGCCCGAGTTCCACCGGCCTTCCTCGGCGTCAATGAAGTAGAAGCCGTGCTGCGTTGTCTGGTCGAAGCGGATGTTGTCGAAGATGAAGAACTCGGCCTCGGCCCCGAAGAACGCCTGGTCAGCCACACCCGAGAAGCCCAAGTAGGCCTCGGCCTTGCGGGCAATGTGGCGCGGGTCGCGGGGGTAGGGCTGCTTGGTGATGGGGTCAATGACGTCGCCGATCATCACCAGTGTGGGCGTGTCGCGGAACGGGTCCATCATCTGCGTCTTCGGGTCGGGCACCAGCAGCATGTCAGACTCGTGGATTGACGCCCAGCCGCGGATCGAGCTGCCGTCCATCCCGAAGCCGTCCTCAAAAGATTTCGCGGTGAGCTGGTGAATCGGGAAACTCACGTGGTGCCAGAGACCCGGCAGGTCGGTAAAACGAAGATCGAGGATCTTGGCGTTGTGCTTGGCGGCAAATTCTAAAACCGTCTTCGGGTCCATCCACTCTCCTTAGCGGGGAAGTAGGAGTCAATTGCGGTGTAACTGCGCACACTAGCGCAACTCGCCGGAGCCGTCAAGAACCGCAGGTACTGATTGTGCCCTCAAATTGGCCTATCGGCATGCGCCATTTCGGCGGGGGTGAGGCCGAAGGCGGGGGCGCGGGCGGGGTCAGTCGTAATACTCGTTGCCGAGGTGGGTGATCAGGTCTTCGCCCATCATCCAGCGCAGCGTGTTCTTCAGTTTCATCGACTGGATGAACAGGTCGTGCTCAGGATAGAGCTCGGGGGCGCACATCGGTGACTTGAAATAGAAGCTCAGCCACTCCTGGATGCCGCGCAGGCCGGCGCGCCGCGCCAGGTCAAGGAACAGCACCAAGTCGAGCACGATCGGCGCGGCCAGGATGGAATCGCGGCAGAGGAAGTCCACCTTGATTTGCATGGGGTAGCCCAGCCAGCCGAAGATGTCGATATTGTCCCAGCCCTCTTTGTTGTCGCCACGGGGCGGGTAGTAGTTGATGCGCACCTTGTGGTGGATCTTGCCGTAGAGCTGGGGGTAGAGGTGCGGCTGGAGGATGTACTCGAGCACGCCCAGCTTCGATTCCTCTTTGGTCTTGAACGACTCAGGGTCGTCGAGCACTTCGCCGTCGCGGTTGCCCAGGATGTTGGTCGAAAACCAACCGTTCAGTCCCAGCATGCGCGCCTTAAAGCCCGGCGCGAGGATGGTCTTCAGCAGTGTCTGGCCGGTCTTGAAATCCTTGCCGCAGATGGGGACGTTGTGCTCACGGGCCAGTTCTTGCAGCGCGGGGATGTCCACCGTCAGGTTAGGCGCCCCGTTGGCGAACGGCACCCCGCTCGTGACCGCCGCCCAGGCGTAGAGCATCGAGGGCGCGATGGCGGGATGGTTCTCCTTCATCGCCTTCTCAAAGCTGGCCTGGTCGCGGTGCACTGCGTGGGCGGTCAGGAAGACCTCCGTCGAGCCGCACCACACCATCACCAGGCGCTGCGCGCCGGACTTCTTCTTGAATTGTCCGATGTCGTCTTTGATCTGCTCGGCCAGGGCGAATTTCGTCTTGGCCTTCTTCACGTGAGTGCCCTCGAGGTTCTTGACGTAGTGCTGGTCGAAGGCGGCCTTCATTGGGCGGATGCCGCTCAGCATCCCCTTTACCTTTTCCAGATGATGCGGCTCGAGTACGCCGGCTTTCCTTGCAGCCTCGTACGCGGTATCGGGGAATAGGTCCCAGCCGCCGAAGACCAGGTTGTCGAGCTTTTCGAGCGCAACGAAATCTTTGATAAGCGGCGAGCGGCCTTCAGTACGCTTGCCCAGGCGGATGGTGCCGAGCTGCGTGAGCGAGCCGATGGGTAGCGCCTCGCCCTTGCGCACCAGCTCCACTCCGGACATGAACGTCGTGCTGACCGCCCCCAGGCCCGGCGTGAGCACTCCCAGTTTGCCTTTCGGCGGAGCGATGCTGGCCGGCCTGCGCATCCGGATTCCCCCTGGGCGGCGATCGCGAGGCCATGCCGGTGCAGGCTCGCGCAAAGAAAGCTCAGTATCATGCGCGAACGCGGTGCGATTTGCAAACGGCAAGCAGGTCAGGGGAGGACCCTAGCTCGACTTGGACGCTACGCATATCGAGCCAAGGAGGAACACAGAGAGGTCAGCAATGGTGACAGAAGGTGAAGAAAGTAGAGGGGCCAGATGAAACAAAGGAAGAAAAGAAAACGGCGACGGGCGAGACTTGAGCTCTTCGAGGTCCCACTGGGTGTCTTGGCGCCTGTTCGGCTACGTCAGAGCAGCCGCCGGCCGGTGTAGCTCGAAAGCGATCCGGCCACACACAGGAACACCAGAATTGCCAGCGCACCGATCATCACAAAGGTGGTCATTGCCATCCTCCCTTCATACGGGAGAAGTGGCAAGTCGGATGCCAGGCGGCGGCTGGCTTAAGCATCTGTCTTTTCAAGGGGATCCCGAAGGGACCGCGCTGGCGTATTGTTGCCCAGCGCAGACAGTGTCGCCTGCGGGCAACAATGGGTGATTAGACTGACTTGCGGCCCGCGGAGGCCGAGCGCACGCGGGGGTTCGTGCGTCGGCGGCTTTGCGCGTTGGCGCCGGGCTTCTGCCGCAGAGCGGCGAGGAATTCATCGAGCGGCAGTGTATTCAGAACGTCTTTTTTCTCCAGCCAGCCTCGGCGGGCCATCTGCACGCCGTAGCGGATGAACTCGAGGTTGCCGGTCGAGTGCGAGTCGGTCGAGATGACGATTTTGACGCTGCGATCTTTGGCCATGCGCAGGTAGGAGTCCTTCAGGTCGAGCCGGTCGGGATAGGAGTTGCATTCCATAGCCACACCGTTGGCGCGCGCCGCATCGAGAACGCGCTCCATATCGTACTCGAAGGGGTCGCGGCGCAGCAGCAGCCGCCCGGTGGGATGCGCGATGATTTGCAGGTAGGGGTTTTCGATGGCCGCGAGCAGCCGCTCGGTCATCGCGCTGCGCTCGAGGTTCATGTAGGAGTGCACCGAGGCCACCACGACATCGAGCTGAGCGAGCACCCCGTTATCCAGGTCCAGTCGGCCGTCCTTCAGGATGTCCACCTCGATGCCGGCGAGCAGGCGGATGCCCAGTCCGCGGGCGTTTGCAGCTCGGATCTTCTTGATCTGTTCGAGTGTGCGCTTCTCGTCCATGCCGTTCGCCACGGTGACGGCCTTGCTGTGGTCAGTGAGCGCGATGTACTGGTGGCCGAGCGCGCGCGCTGCTGCGCCCATCTCCTCGATCGAGTTCTTTCCGTCGCTGGCGGTGGTGTGCATCTGCAGGTCGCCGCAGATATCCTTCGCCGCGATCAGTTGAGGCAGCCGGTGTTCCGCGGCGGCTTCGATCTCGCCGGTGTTTTCGCGCAGCTCGGGAGGGATGTAGTCGAGCTTGAGTTTCGCGTAGATCTCCTCTTCGGTCTTCCCGGCCACGCGCCGCTCGCCTTTGAGCGTGGCAAGCGCGTATTCGTTCAGCGTGAGCCTCATCTTGTTGGCGCGGCCGCGGAGCGTGACGTTGTGCTCCTTCGACCCGGTGAAATAGAGCAGCGCCGCGCCATAGCTCTCCTTTTCGAGCAGGCGGACGTCCACCTGCATGCCGTTCGCTAAACGGAAGCTGACCTTGTTCTCCCCGCGGGCCAGGATCTGCTCGATTGCCGGGTACTTCAGAATGTGGTCGGCGATGGCCTCGATGTCTGCTGCGCTGTGCCGGCCCGCCGGAAGCGTCACCAGCAGGTCAAGATCCCCGACGGTCTCCTTGCCGCGGCGCAGTGAGCCCGCCGGAGTGACTGAGTCCACCTTCTTGCCCATTTGATGGATGTGGGCGACGAGCTTGGCGGCGGTCTGGTCGGCCGTGTGAAGATGAAATCGCCCCGAAGATTTCTTGAACACCTCGATGGCGCGCAGGATATTCTGCTCGGTTTTCTCGCCGAAACCAGCCAGGTCCCGCAGCTTCTCCTCACGGGCAAGCTTTTCCACCTGCTCGACCGTGCCCGCCTTGAACGTCTTCCAGAGCAGCGCAACTTTCTTCGGGCCGAGCGATTGCAGGGTGAGAAGATCGAGCAGGGTGTGCGGGTATTTCTTCAGAAGCTTCTGTCGGAGACGGTAGTCGCCCTTGGCGAGGATCTCCTGGATGTGTTCGGCCATACGGTCGCCGATGCCGGGCAGTTCGGTGAGCTTTTCAGTGTCCTTGGCGAGCTCTTCGATCCGCTCGGAGAGGCTGGCGATCAGCTCGGCGGCGCGCTCGTAGCTGCGGTAGCGGCCAATCTGCGCGCCGTCAATCTCCAGCAGTTGCGCCGTCTCGCTGAGGATGCGGGCGACTTCGCGGTTGTCCATGGCAATGGATTATAAATCGAAACCGGTGTCGAGAGTGGGCGCCGTCAAGTGTGCAGCTCAATGATGTCGCGGTCGGCCAGGGCGTGGTCGCGGTGCACCATCTGACCTTCGAACTTGCCGTAGCCCCAGACGCGGGCGTATTTCAGGTGCGCCAGGATATCCTTGTGGACGCGCCCGGCCAATTCGGCGACCGTGGCCCTGGCGCGCAGCACGTAGGGCCGGGTGAGGTCGGCCTTTTTCCCTGGCTCCTTGGTATAGACGCGAAGAATGCCCAACATCTCGAAAACGGCGCGCTTGAATTCCTCCAGGCCCTCGCCGGTTTCGGCCGAGACGCTCACGGCGGGGAATCGTCCGGCGTAGAGTTCGGTGAACGCCTCGAAATTCTCTCTCGCTCCCGATAGGTCCACTTTGTTAGCCACCACCAGCGCGGGCTTGGCCACGTAGCCGTAGGGAAGCGACGCGCGCGGCCCCAGCGCGATCTTTGCCTTGTCGAGCAGCGCGATGGTGTTCTCGATTTCGTCGAGCAGGTCGGCGGCGGCCAGGTCCACCACGACCAGCACAGCGTCGGCATTGCGGATGGCCTGCGGCACCCAGGCCTCGCCGTACTGCGCGTCGAGCGGCGGCAGGTCCACGAGCTGGATCTGGATGTCCTCGAAGGGCATCATGCCGGGCAGCGCCATACGCGTGGTGAACGGGTAGTCGGCCACCTCGGGTGCAGCGTGGGTGAGCCGCCGGACCAGCGCCGATTTTCCTGTATTGGGCGCGCCCGCCAGCACCGCCTGCCCCGCGCCCTCTTTTTCGACCTGGTAGGCCGGGGCGCCGCGAGTAGGCCCGGCCCGAGCGTGTTCGGATTCCTGCTTGAGCTTAGCGAGCCGCCGGCGCAGCTCTCCCTGCATTTTCTCCGTGCCCTTGTGCTTGGGAATGACCGCGAGCATGTGCTCGAGCGCGCCGATCTTATCCGCGGTGGTGGATGCTTCCTTGAAGGCGCGTTCGGCGTCGCGGTATTCGGGCGTCAGGTTAGCCGGCATGGCAATCCGACGGGCGAGAATCCAGATTTCAGATGCCCAGGGCCTGTGGCCAGATTCTATGCCGGTTGAGCCCCACCGCAAGCGGTGCGGGAAGAGGGATGGCCCCGAGCGAGTTGCGTCGCCCGCCCTTCCCGAAGGGTAGTCTTACGCAGAAGCCTCGCCAACTTGCGGAGAAACCTTCTGGCCGCAAGCGCGTCTTGTGAGTCACGATCTGGTCTGGGACCCGGACTTCAGACCCCTCTCGGATTTAGCGAGGGCCTCAGGAAACTTTAGCGACGTTGGCAGCCTGTGGGCCTTTCTGCCCCTCCACGATTTCAAATTCGACGCTATCGCCCTCTTGCAACGAACGGTAGCCGTCGCCGCTGATGGCGGAATAGTGCACGAACACGTCGGCCCCATCTTCCCGGCCGATAAAGCCGTAACCTTTGGAATTGTTGAACCATTTGACTTTTCCGGTGACTCTCAACTTTCCTCCTCGCGTGGTGGGTCTCAAACTCGCTGTCAGGCCAGAGCGTGTGAAAAGCCGCCCGCACAGGCTGCCAAACGCGAGGGAGTGTACCAAACCCGAGCAGGCTGTCAAGCAGGTGAGGGGGTAGTATCCTTCGGGAAAAATTCGGCTACGCGGTGACAACCTCCCACGTGACGTCCGGGTGGTCTGTGGCACAGCCAGAAACACTTCGGCCAGGGCTATTTCGGCGCGTAGAAGAGGTAGTCAGCGGAGTATGGGACGCGGACTTCCTGGCCGACGTGCGAAGCGTCGCATCCGGACGCTGGTGCTTTGCCACCTTTGGTGTTGAGGCGCTGGATGGTTGTGGCGCGAGAAAGCACGCCGCTGCCATCGTGGCTGAGGATGTTGACGAGAAGCCATGGAATGGAATCGGCGTCCGGCGAAGGCGCATTGGCAACGGCTCTGCCGGTAACACGGCTGCCGTCCCTCGCTTCCCAGGAAGGTCCGGCGAAATGTTTACCGAAAGGTTTGCCATCCTTGTCGAAGAGCTGGGCGTCGGGAGCCTTCAGCGTCCAAGTGAATTGTGCGGCGTCACTCTTGCAGGTGTACACCTGGTCGCCCTTTGCATGGACCTGGAGAAGAAGTTGTTCATTGGCGGGTGGCCGGATTTGCTCCGGGACTTGTTGCGCGGCAACAGAAAGAACCGTGCTCGCGGCGGCGAGCAGCGTGGCGGATGCGAATCCGCGAACGCTATTGCGCATGGAACATTTCCTCCTGGGAGGGCACAGTTCGAGTTCGAAGCACAATATAACTCAATTCACCGCATCTCATAAACCAAAACAGTGGACGTGTAGTTAGATTACCGGACTTGTCCGGTTTGCGCGTAGTGTTGACCCTTCGCGAACTTCAGTCCACTTGGCCGGATAACGCGCTTCTCGGAAACTGGCGGCCAGCGTGCGGAAAACATTCCCTTTAGGGGCGAAGGATGACAAGGTACTGGTTGTCAAGCTGTCAAAGACAATGCACTGGACCATGCTCTGGGGCCTCGCAGGCGCTGGCCGCCGCCGCACTCAGTTGAAGTTGGCGATGCCAGTGCCGCAGCCCACTCCCTGGATCCAGACGGTCTGGATGCCCGGGATATCCGGCGCGATGTCGCTTTCCGAGACAACCATCTTCGCGGTGAACGACTCCTCGTTGCCATCTCAAACTCGCTGTCGGGCCAGAGCGTCTGAAAAGCCGCCCGCACAGGCTGCCAAACCCGGGGGAGTGTACCAAACCCGAGCAGGCTGTCAAGCCGGTGCGGGGATAGGTAAATGGGACGCTTTGAAAGTGCACCCCCCTCCCCAGCCCATATGTTGTGGTCGCCTGGCCTTGTGCTTTGAGTCAAGCTAGCGGCCCGCCGCTTTTGCTGCGGACTGAGTGAGCCAAGTTTCGAAACGCGTTTCGCCAAGTCGGGCGTCTTTGCCGGGGACTAGCGTTCGCTCGCCGACCTCCGCGCCGGAGTATCGCGCGTGTGGGTCGGCGATGACTTCGCGGGGATCTTTGAGGGTGGCCAAGCGCCGCCGGACTAGTTCATCCAGGCGAAACTGTTCCGGCCCCCCTATTTCGACGATGCCATTTACCGGCGGGCCGACAGCGATCCTGCCTACTCCACTCGCTACATCGTCGGCAGCCATCGGCTGGAAAAGCACAGGTGGCAAATGCACCTTGTCGCCGTCGAAGGAAATGTCGGCAAGCCCCTTGAGGAACTCGAAGAACTGCGTCGCGTGCACGATGGAGTAGGGGATTGAAGATTCTTTGATCAGTTTCTCCTGAACGATCTTAGCGCGGAAGTAACCGCTTTCGGACAGCCGGTCGGTTCCCACAACCGATAACGCAACGTGATGTCCTACCCCTGCGGCCGCTTCATAGGTGAGGAGGTTACGAGTTGATGTTTCGAAGAACTTCAGCACTGCTGCGTCCTCCCAGGAGGGAGAGTTTGATACGTCAACGACTACCGAGGCACCTTTCAGCACTTCGGCCAGTCCCTCGCCCGTGAGAGTGTTGACCCTCGAATTGGGTGATGCCGCTACCGCCTCGTGCCCGTGCTCGCGCAACTTGGTAACGAGCTTTGACCCGATGAGTCCACTGCCGCCGATCACTACGATTTTCATGATTTCACCTTCCTTTCGACCTGGGCTTTTCAATAGGACTTCGCTTTCTTCGAAGGTTTCGACTTGCCAGAACTGTTGAGGGCGACCGCTTGGCGAACGAGCGCCTTGAAGGCAGACTCGTCAACTTCTTCTCCTTCGTGGATGTCGATCGCGCGGCGTGCGTTTCCGTCGAGACTCGCGTTGAAGAGACGGGCCGGATCCTTCAGAGACGCGCCCTTGGCAAAGGTAAGCTTCACGACATTCTTGTGGGATTCGCCAGTGCAGATGATGCCGTCGTGCGACCAAATCGGAGTGCCCATCCACTTCCACTCCTCGACGACGTCCGGGTCTGCTTCCTTGATGAGCTTGCGCATTCTGCTGAGGGTTTCCCCGCGCCAGTCCCCGAGTTCGGCGATTCTTTTCGAGATGAGCTCCGATGCCGACTGGCCTTGGCTCGCGCCCGACTTTTTCATGTTCTCATCCTAGAAGTTCCAGATATATTTTCATTTGCAAAACAGT